>Ga0157371_10004312_pt1 | contig 12472 bp, 9 predicted proteins | sample C45metaG_FD_113462 | JGI IMG/M metagenome (GOLD analysis project Ga0157371, IMG submission 113462) | Corn rhizosphere microbial communities from Kellogg Biological Station, Michigan, USA - C4-5 metaG | ecosystem: Host-associated > Plants > Roots > Rhizosphere > Soil | place: USA: Michigan... | reverse complement strand
TCGCCACCGGAACAGCTTCAAAAAAAGACAACACCCGGCCCGCGGGAGCTATAGAGCAGATATAGAGCAGTTACAGAACAGTTATAGAGCAGTCATAGAGCAGCAACTTCTCTGTAGATTCTTATCAACTTCCTGTCAGCTCTGCCTCCAGGTGGTCACCGCTTCCCCCCAGTCGACTCCCGACTTTTGCCATTTGCTGCCTGCCGTTTACCTTTTCCCTTTGCCCTTTGCCGTCTACCTTTTCCCCTTTCCCGATTGCCCTCTACCGTTTGCCGTTTCCCGTCTACCTTTTGCCGTTCCCCTTTTCCGGTTTGTCCTTTCGCCTTTTACATTTTACATTTTGCATTTTTCCTTTCCCCAGAACCTTTTCAAGACCTCATTGACTTTAATTTCTATAAACAATGTAAGTTTATCGGACAATTCCAAAAAACGATGGCATACCCTTATCAAATCAATTCCTTAGAACAATACAAAGAAGACTACCAGGCCAGCATTGACAATCCTGAAGCATTTTGGGGCAAGGTTGCCGAAAACTTTCAGTGGAGAAAGAAGTGGGATAAGGTTTCTGAGTGGAACTTTACAGAGCCAAACATCAAATGGTTCATCAACGGGAAATTGAACATCACTGAAAACTGTATCGATCGTCACCTGCAGGAAATGGGTGATAAACCTGCCATTATCTGGGAACCTAATGATCCCACTGACAGGGTAAGGATAGTAACGTACAACCGTCTCCACAAGCGTGTTTGCCAGGTAGCTCAAATGCTGAAGAACAATGGCGTGAAAAAGGGCGACCGCGTGTGTATTTATATGGGCATGGTACCCGAGTTGGTATACGCCGTTCTGGGTTGCGCACGCATCGGTGCCATCCACAGTGTTGTTTTCGGTGGCTTCTCTGCTCAAAGCATTGCCGACCGCCTCGAAGACGCCGAAGCCGAATTTATCATCACCTGCGACGGGGCCTTCAGGGGAGAAAAGGTCATTCCACTCAAATCAGTCATCGACGATGCGCTGATTGGAAATAAAAAAGTAAAACGCGTTATTGTATACACACGCACCCGTACATCTGTTTCCATGATCAAGGGTAGAGACGTGTGGTGGGAAGATGAAATGGAACATGCCGAAACGCAGGTAGAGAAGGACAATGTAGTAACCTTCCCCGCAGAAGAAATGGATGCCGAAGATCCCCTCTTCATCTTATACACTTCGGGCAGTACAGGCAAACCAAAAGGAGTAGTGCACACCGTCGGCGGATACATGGTCTGGACTAACTACACTTTTGTCAATGTGTTTCAATACAATCCGGGCGACATCTTTTTCTGTACAGCAGATATTGGCTGGATAACTGGCCATAGTTATATTGTCTACGGCCCTTTAAGCGCCGGTGCTACACAGGTAATGTTTGAAGGCGTACCCACCTGGCCCAATCCCGGGCGTTTCTGGGATATTGTCGATCGCCATAAGGTTAACATTCTGTACACGGCACCAACAGCCATTCGCTCCCTGATGGGTTTTGGACTGAAACCTCTCGAGGGCAAGGATCTTTCTACACTGAAGACCCTTGGCACTGTCGGCGAACCGATCAATGAAGAAGCCTGGCATTGGTACCATCAAAATATTGGCAAGGGTAGATGCCCCATCGTTGACACCTGGTGGCAAACAGAAACAGGTGGAATACTCATATCCAATCTTGCAGGTGTCACACCTGCCATACCCACCTATGCTTCTCTTCCGCTACCTGGAGTTCAGCCGCTTTTGGTAGATGAGAACGGCCATGAGGTAACGGGCAATCCTGCCGCTGGAAACCTTTGCATCAAAGCGCCATGGCCCGGCATTCTAAGAACTACCTATGGTGATCATGAGCGCTGCCGCAAGAACTATTTCTCCGCATATCATGACTTATACTTTACAGGCGATGGAGCTCTGCGAGATGAGAAAGGCAACTACCGCATCACCGGTCGTGTAGATGATGTATTGAACGTAAGTGGCCACCGTATCGGTACGGCAGAAGTCGAGAATGCCATCAACATGCACAGCGGCGTGGTCGAGAGCGCCGTTGTCGGCTATCCTCACCACATTAAAGGACAGGGCATTTATGCCTATGTCATCTGCGACCACTTTCATGGTGATGAAGAAAGAATGCGCCAGGATATCATCCAGACCGTCGCCCGCATCATTGGGCCCATTGCCAAACCGGATAAGATCCAGTTTGTACCGGGACTACCAAAAACGAGGAGCGGAAAGATCATGCGAAGGATACTGAGGAAGATAGCCGAGGGCGAATCACACAATTTTGGTGACACGACTACTTTACTCGATCCCGCAGTGGTGGTGGAAATAGCAAAGGGCAAGCTGGCTTAAAGACTATGGATTTTTAACCATTCCTGCTACATTTGTCGACTTGCACGCTGAACGGGCCATACAAAAAGACTTCCGCTATTACCTGAAATGGATCCTATGGGCTCTGGTTGCGCAGTTTGCACTCGCAAACATTAGCGCCGCTATTTACGCCTATAAGTTCACCCACTTCTTTAAGAATCCTCCCGAATGGAATGTAGTGCATCCAAAAAATGTTTTCGACAAAACCTGGATGCTCTTCAAGGGACCTTCTTTTGGTAAGGAGGAGAACGAAAAGCCTCCCACTTTCCCTTATCAAAACCTAAGCCTTTCCCTTTCCAACGGGAGTAAAATAGACGCCTGGTACAGCGCTGCGCCCAATCCGTTAGGTACCGTCTGCCTCTTTCACGGTCTTACATCAAGTAAGGCCTTTTATATCGACGAGGCAAACGAGTTTCGCAATTATGGATTCAATATTCTTATGCTGGACTTTCGCGGACATGGCAGGAGTGCCGGTATGCAAACTACCATTGGCTACAACGAAGCGGAAGAAGTAAAGCTCGCCTACGACTACCTTAAATCTAAAGTCGAAAGCAAGATATACTTGTATGGCGGTTCAATGGGAGCCGTGGCCGTGGCTAGAGCCGTCGCTGTTTACCATCTCAACCCCTCCGGCATTATTCTCGACATGCCTTTCGACGGCCTGCTCGACCACCTGAAAGCCAGGGGTCGTAGTTTTGGTTTCCCCCAATCCCTATTTGCAATTCCTGTAGCTTGCTGGATGAGTCTCGAATCCTCCATCCCGGTTTTTAGCCACAAGACAAGTACCTACGCTAAAGACATCCACTGCCCGGTTCTGTTAGAGTGGGGAACAGCCGATCACCTCGTAACTCAAAAGGAAACGGAAGATATTTTTAATGCCCTTGCGTCAAAAAACAAAAGACTTGTCGTCTATGACCATGGCGTCCACTCTTCCATGCTGAGACAAGACCCCTATAAATGGAAAGAAGCTATGCACAGTTTCTTGTTTGCGCAATAGCTTCTTGACAAAATGTTTTCGGTATCTATTTCTGTATTGTAACGGGCGTTCCTATTGGAACATAACTGTACAGGTCTTCTACATCCTCGTTTTTTAGGGAGATGCAGCCGTTTGTCCAATTCTTATAGTTATCAATTATATAGTCATCATGAGGCCAGGTACCGTGAATACCAACGCCTCCGCCCGGTGACGCATTCGAGGGTATCTCGCCCCTGCGCTTCCGCATGTTGAACTTAGCCAGGCTTTCGGCAGTGGGATAGTCAAGCCCCATATAGCGGTCCCACTTTTCATGAACTCTTTTGTTTACGATTTTAAAGCTCCCTTCCGGAGTATTGCGGTCCCCTTCCATCTTCTTATCGTCAAGGCTATTGTTCCCAAATACGACCGGGTAAGTTGCAAACCATCCAAGCTTGTCGTAAACATACATTTCATAGTTCGATTTGTCAACGACAATCCTGACCGGTTCTACCGGCATCGTTTTAAAGGAGCTGCGTTTCGCCCTCGTTGCCTTCACAACCTTCGAAGTGGATGAAGTACTCAGCAGGTCACGGGTGTTTAAGCCAAGGGTACTGCCAACCAGCAGGCAGGATAGAATAACGGTGGTTTTCATACTCAATCAGGTTTAGCGGTTATTCAATGGATAAACGCCATACAATTTCATTTATTTTTTACTGTGGATATTTTAACGAGCTATTGTAAATAAACAAAATCCCGCTGAAAATAACAGCGGGATTTTACAAGCAAAAACTGCAAGTAGATTACCAATGGCTGAATCGAATACCTACGTTGTAGGGTTTCTGATCCAATCCTTTTTGCCACATATTCTTCATTGCATACGATCCGTAAAGTTTAACAGGTCCGAGGTTCAATTCGCCCACATAAGAGAACTTCCATTGTTCCAGGTCGAAGTCGTCGTGAAGCTTATTCTTGTCGCCATCAACCTTGATCTTTTGCCTTGAGCTGTAGAGAAAGCCTCCGCTCACACCGGCGCTCAATCCAAATCCGTTCTCACGGCCGGGGGTGAAGTTGAAGTTCACCATCAGCGGTACGGTGATATAGTCCGCTGCAAACTTGTTCTTGTCCACGTTACTCCAGTCCTGGTCAATAAAAATGTAAGTTGGGTTCTTCTGGAAATGCAGCCTTTCGTCTTCGAACCTGTAATTGTTCAATTCAAGGCCCATACCGTACTTAAGGTTAACAACGTGCTTTATCACATTCAGGCGCTGCATGAAGAACCAGATGTTTACGTTATTGGATTTCCACGTACGGAGATCAAATTGATCCGCTTTAACATCGTTAGCAATAAAGCCCGAAGCTGCTGCTGCAGGATAATTCGTGTTATCTGTGAAATTGGCAAAGCCAAGGTCAAAAATGAACCAGTTCGTGCTAAGGTTGGCCGATTTTTTCTTATGGTGATTAGAGATAACAACATTGGTGCTCTCTTTCTTACCATCGTTTTTATGATCATTGATAATGATCATTCCTCCCACCCGGATGGTATCTGTTTTTTCCTTCGCTGTGGAATCTTGTGCCAGGCAGGACATAGCTCCGCTCAATGCAATTAATGCGAGTAGTGTTCTTTTCATACTAATAAGTTTTGAATTATTTTAGATTGATCGCAACCGAGCCGATGAGCAAGTCTCCGTTTCCGTTTGTTGGATCTATGCCGGTTCGTCTTTCAATCACTCTCGTAGCTTTGCGCAGGAAGCCCTTAAGTGATCCCTTTCGGTTGGCTGGTTCACCTGCTTCGTCAGGTGTTTCGTCTTTGATTGTTGTACGATTGGGGTCTACAGAAGTTACAGCATTACTGTTAAGAATATCTTTAGGAGCATTCAGGGCAAGCAGTTTCTCAGCACTGTTGTCCGGTACTACATGAGTCTTTAAAGGACGGTCAATCGTAAGATCTTCTTTTGGTTGCACTGGATTATAAGCCACCACATTCTCAACCGGTGGTTCAGCCTTTCTTTCTTTAGGTTCATACTTCGCTTCCTTGTTCTCTGCAGGCTTGTTTTCGTCGGTGACCGCTACATCATTTCTCACAGGGGTCTCTACAGTCTGCACGGGTGTAGTTGAAGTATCATTGGTTTTCACCTGGTTCTGAACAGGATTAGTAGTACCTGCAGTTGGCTGGCCACCATTCGTAACTGACGGTACAGAAGGAGGATTTTCAAAATAAACAATTCCCGCAATGGCAATAATAACTGCCGCGGCAGCAACTCTCATCCAAACCTTCATTGAAACAACTCGTGTTGTTCTGCGATACAATTCCTTCTTATTTGGATAGGCGATTGTTTCCGAAGCATCGAGCTTAGCCTGCAAAAGCAGCTCGTGTTCCAACTGGTAGTGTTTATTAGATGCCAGTTCTAATTCAAGGGTCTTCTTCTTGTCTGCTGGTAATTCGTTATCGATAAAAAGAAGCAGTTCCTCGTCAACCGATGAAAGCTTCATGTTGTGGGCGAGCAAGTCATTTTTATCGAAGCTAAATTTCTCCATGGGCAGCTTCGTGCTCATGAGGATATCGAATTCTGCTCTCAGATCAGGATGCGCCTGCAGGAACTCATCCACCATCTTCACCTGGTCTTCGCTTAATTCATTATCCATGTACAGGATAAAGAACTCCTCGTAATTACCAAGATGAATTGTATTCATATCGTTTGCTTCAAATGACATTTTCAACTTTTACAATGTACTCCTTCAATTGTAAACGGGCACGATGCAGGTAAACCTTCACCTGGCTTTCGTTCAGGTTCATGATCTTTCCAATCTCCTCGTAGCTATATCCCTCATAATCCTTCAGCATAACCAGTGAACGTTGCGTTTCGCTTAGTCGGGCTAAAGCCTCATTCAATACCGCTTTCACATTATCTATGTGCTTATCCTGCACCCTGGTCTCTTCCCTGAATTCCTCTTTCAAATACACTCTTTTCACCTTCCTCAAATGATCAATCATTTGATTATAGGCGACCGTAAACAAATAGGACTTACTCTTCGTCGCGTCCACATCCTCCCTATTGCGCCATAACTTCTCAAAGGCAGTTTGCACCACATCGCGGGCATCCTCCTCGTGTCGAAGGTTTTTTACAATGAACCTGAATACGTTATCCGCATAAAGGCTCACACACTCATTGTATTCTTTTTCGGTCATAAACAGCTGAACGTACCAATAGTACGATACAAGAAACTAAAAGTTACAGTAAAGAGAGGAATTTTTTAGTGGATAGAAATAAAGTTGCCTAACTGCCTGGAAAGCACGTCCCAAAGCATATCCGTATTCTGGTTCGCATTGGCCGGCATTGCCCGGGTACACCCGTTGGTGGCTGAACAAACTGACCCTGTCTGTTTATAGGCTGCAAAAGAAAGAATAGAAAGACTTAATGTGAAGGAAGCGGCAAGAAAGAACCACTTATTTATAAATATCTTTCTCATCTTGGCTGGTTTACGTGGTTTGACGAAGGTAGACAGCCCTATGTTACAGGAATGGTAAAAAAAGTTGGGGATTGGTTGATTAAGTTTATTGAGTTGATTAGGTTGATTGAGGGCGGTTAAGAGGTTCAAGGGGTTGCAGAAGTCGAAAAGGTTTCTGTCGTTCGATGTTCGAGGTTAAGGACTGAGCCAGTCGCTTACGAAAACAGAGAGGTAAAGACGGAGAAGCCGATTGTAAGGGACAATTAAGTTTGAAAGCAGTGGAAAAAACTGTTGCTTTCTATTTGACAAAATAAAGAGTGGGCCTTGATGGAAGTGTGGTGGGCTTTGAGTGGGCGTATCCGTGAAGTAGCAAGGGTGTTGAGATGGGGAGTTTGGAGTTTAGGATTGTTGGCCCAAGTGATCTATCTGTTAAATATTCTGTTGAAAATCAAACCATTAAGTCCTTAGACTCCTAAACCTATTAACTTCAGAAAACAATGACACGGTCCTCCATAGACCACCCCAACCCTAAACACCCGACTCCAAACCCCAAAATCCCTTAAAACTGGAATCCAAACGTCAATCGTGGGAGTAAGTTCTCCTCGTTCGAATGTGTAAATGAAGCAGTTACAACAAACCTCTTAATTGGTGACAGCCAAATACCTCCTCCGAAGCCATCATGCCATCTTTTCGAATCCTCCCCATCCGCGAATACCCGGCCCACGTCATTGAAAACCTGGATTCCAACGACTCCTCCGAAAAGGTAGGTGTTGAAATTGGCTACTCTTATCCTCAACTCCGTATTGTTGTAGACCATTGACCGGCCGGCGAAGCGCTGCTTCCTGAAGCCCCTCAGGTTATCGGTACCTCCCAGGTATTGCGCTTGCTCAAACTGGAAGCTGCCATAATTCTTTGCCCATCCAAAACGGGTAGCCAAGACCAGTCGCTGGTAAGTAAAAAGGCTCATAAAAATGCGCATATCAATATTGGCCTGCGTGAGCGCCTTATGCCCGCCATCCAGTCCGAACAACTGCTTTATACCGGCATCGAGAGTCAACCCCCTCGTCGGAATGACCGGGTTATTCCTCGAGTCAATGGCCACCCTGGCATCGGCACCCATATAATGAAACGGCGAATAGGTCACGATGTGATTCAGGACATTAGTGGGAGTGCTAATGAACCGGTTGCGATTCTGGTTGCTGTCCAGCCTGAAATATTGAAAAGTAGGGCCGAGGTTTACCCGCATCCATGATTGCAGTTGGTAACTCAGATAACCGGTGGCATTTATAATATTATAGCGAACACGATAGAACTCTTCTGTCAGCGTATGGGAGTAATTTTCTGTATTATTTCCCATGCCGAAATAGTTAGTAACATTCACCGGCGCCCTGAACTCGGAGCGAACCAGGATATCAGCATTACCCAAGGCCTTTATATAATCAGCATCATACTTGAAATGTAAGGACCCCGTCTTTAAGGCTGCCTTACCCTGGAAGAATTGTCGCATTCCGTAGGGCTCACGTCTGAAGCCTTGTTTCGTGTACTCAATCCCGGGGCCGATGAACAGTCCGTCATCCACGTTGTACTCCAATGCCAGGCCCGGTTTGAAGAGATTGTATTTAAAGTTCAGGCGGTCGTAGCGATTCACCTGCGGATTGGCTGAGACAACCTTCTTGAAGGCTGTGCTTCCCCCGAAATTGTTCTTTTCAAACGAAGCATCGTAGGCCAGCACCCTCTTACCCGTTCCATTATTTATGAACTGGTCATTACCCGAACCTCCAATTAGGCGAATCTTTATAGGCGAGCTGGGACCCTCAACAATGAAGCGGTCATCATCTTTCAAGCCATAGACGCGTATCTCCCTGGTGATCCTGGGATCAAACACGCGGTCATATATTTTGGAGGATATACTACTGTCTTTTGCAATTTTGTTGATCACAAGGTGCACATTGCCATCGTCATCTTTGGTTACCCTGAACTGCTCCCTATCGTTGCTGCCAACCACTGTTACAATCCGCGAAAGGAAACGATAGTAGTCCATCATCTCGCCTTCAAAGTATTTGCGCCGCGCCTTTAATGTGTTCGCTATTTTGGATGCCGAGTACTGTTGTATTTCAGTAGGCTGTCGCAGAAGCGCACTCTCAATAACAGGATCAGTCATGTTAGAGAGAAACGAGTCCACTGTATGCTTCCATTCCTTTTGATCTAACTCCGTCAGGAACGTCCGGTCGAAGTTCCTCGCCGTCCTGTTAAACGTCTTGATGTTTATGGCGTGCGCCCTAAAGCCCTGTAATTCCGGCACCAGCGAAGGCGATCTTGCAATCCATGGAAGTAAGCCCTGGTTCACAAAGAAAACCTGGTCGCGATCTTTTGGAATGGGATAATAGATCTTGCCCTTGCCCGTGTCCCGCGTCGCCCAAAGCCATTGCCCTTCATGCCTGTCAAAGTCCATCACGAACATATCAAGAAGCCTCGCTTTTAATACTGCCTTCTGATCTACATGATTGTCATTATCCGACTCCAGTTTCAGCACTACTTCGTCGGTATTGTCGGTCTTCTTTACGCCCACCGGCTCCCTCTCTTCCATCAGTGCAACCATGTTTTTGAAATTCGCACGGAAGCGTTGCAATCTTGGATCATCAGGCAAGTAAACCAATCGTTCCTGCAAAGCTGGAACGCCGGCCGCTTTAGATAAGGGGCCCATGGACAAAGCGCCATAAGGATAAGAAGCAGAAATACCCTGAGCCACTATGTCTTTTACAACCGTCCGGCGCAGGTCAGCGGGAATGGCTGCCTCAGGATACTTCTGCACCGAGCGCAACGACCATTCTTTTTTAGATGCATCAATCACCCGCAGCGACTTTGTTTGCTTGCCTCCCCCTTGTTTAAGAGGTGTTAGCCCACCAAGTTCCGTACCCATGTCGAGCACATGTAGTCGCAAAGGTGTTGTCCACTCCTTGCGATAGTTCTCACCAATAAGGAACTCGGTCACTCCAGTCCCTTTTAGCTTTGGATTGGCTGCTTTATATACTATCGAATCAAGAATGACCCTTGTAGTGTCAATCACCGGTGGCGGTGGTGGCGCAATCGTCTTTAGAGCATGAGTATAAGTAGGATCCTCGAAGTCTTTACTGGATAGATTATAAAACTTCACATCGCTCTTGCCACTCTTATACACTTCAATTACAGAGAATCCAAGGTTAGCATCTTCAAACTTCGAATACCTGCCCGGCTTGATCCTGGTTAGCTCACTACCAGCGCCACTCACAATGTAAGTAAGTGTATCCTTGAGCGTGTTACGCATAATAAACTGTAACCCGTGATCGTGCCCGGCAACGGCAATTGAATAGGGATGTTTCCTCATCACCTCTTCAATCGTGTTGATCATTGTCTTGTACAGTGGATGCGGGATGTCCTGCACACTACCAAACACGCCTCTTGCCAATGGATAGACGGAGCCAATGACTGGCAAGGGAATATAGAGGTTTGGATTAAGTGCAGTAAAAGGGAATATGTGCTCTCTCCATGTGTAGTCGCCCCCATGCGGACCGTAGGAATACAAAGCATGGTGTGTGGCAATTACCAGCATCTGGTTCGGATGCGATGCTGCTATCTCCGCCAGTTCCACTCCAAATTCGTCGATTGTTTTGGAACTACAGTCCGAGCCGGGGCCTGGCTTATCATGCAGGTAAAGGAACCACTGGCTGTCTATCAACACTACAACCACCTTGTCACTCAGTTCCACTTCTATTGGCCCGGGGCAGCCGTTCAACGGCCATGCTTGCACATTCTTTAGTTGCAAAGAGTTGATATAATCAACTTCATTCATTGCCTGCTCCCAGCCTCCTATTTTACCATTTCTCCAGTCGTGGTTACCGGGAATAAAGAAAGCTCTTGCTTTCTTTCCTTTTACCAAACTTATTTGGTCATCAAGAATTGCCTTGGAATGTGGGTAGGTTGGATCGCCTTCTAACGGTAAGCCTAAGGGGTAAACGTTGTCGCCGAGGAACAGGACGCTGTTCCGCTCATCATTCCAGTTAACATTCTTTTTCAGCCAGTCGATGACAGGGTGAGTGGGGGTGTTCATCTCACCTGCATCGCCAATAAGGAAGATGCGCTGATTGATGGAATCGGGCAGGGTACGCAAACTATCTGCTTGCGCAAAAGCCATTTGCACAGAAAATAATGCAGACAGCAAAAGAGCCAATCGTTTCATGTAAAGCTGTATTAATTCTTCTTGTCCTGATGATATTTGAATTCCTGCAATGTTGGTGCTCCGTATTTTCCTTCATTGCTTATAAACATATCGCCGTTCGGCGCAAATGCAATCCCTTCAGCCTGTGGAAACTGTTCAGGGTTCAATTCGTACGCTTCAATTATCTTACCACGGGTGTCAGCAATTACCAACAGGTTCCCGGCCGAAGAAAGAATATAGAGTCGCTTATTAATAGGATGAATAGCTGCGGCCGATGGCTCAAATTTCGCATTATCATCTTTAAGAAGCTTCTTTACGTCTTCCGTACTGAATGTATAGAAAGCCGCAGAATCGAACTGTTTGTTTGCCAGGTCGAAACGGTAAGCAGTTCTCATGTTTTTCCCCTTATCTACAGGGCATTTCTTGCAGACCATGATCAGGCTATTCACCGAAGGATCATAGTAAAGTGTTTCAAAGTCATTTTGATCGGTTGACGGGAAGGTATATGACCGAACTTGAATACTATCCTTTCTTCTTGGAACTTCAAATATGATTCCTTTGCTGCTTAGCATGTAGACCGCTGAATCGACTTTCACGACATCTTCAATGTCACTGTTTGGCGGGACCACCCGGTCGGTATAATCCTTAAGTTTCTGTTTATTAAGGTTAATTTCCAGGACTTTCGGTTTACTGTCCGATATGGCGAGCAGGGTATTATTGTCGCCGTTGAAGCTTATGCCTGAGATTTCGTTGAGAACTTTTCCCAAATTTTCCTTCTGCGGCTTGTTGATGTCGTATCCCTCGGGGGAGGTGTAACTTTGCTCTTTACAGCCAAATAGTAACGTTATAGCGCATACGAGCAGAGTCCCTATCAAAGCCGGGCATTTGGTTTGATTAAGCTGATTCATCATTATACTTTTACGTATCAAACAACGCACCACATGAATGAAGGCCAGGTACAGATTTTAGCAGACGCGCGGCATTATGTAACAGAGATCTTTACCCAAAAGGTAAAGCCAGAGTTTGTTTTCCATAACCTGGACCATACGGAAGCTGTGGCAGAGGCCTGCAGTCATATGGCGGATTATTACCAACTCAGTGAAGAGGACCGGTTTGTATTGATGCTTTCGGCGTGGTTTCATGACACCGGCTATTCGGCCGGAAAGACAGAGGGACATGAGGAAGTAAGTGTACAGATCGCCACACAATTCCTGCAACAGCATAGTGTTAGTGATGCGCTCCTGCAAAGAATAACCTCCTGTATCAGGGCGACACAAATGCCACAGTCGCCAATAACACAGGTAGAAAAAATGTTGTGTGATGCTGACCTGATGCACCTGGCTACCGATGATTTCAAGGCCATGAATCAATTGCTGAAACAAGAACGAGAGAACCTGTTGGGTCATAAGATCTCGAAAAAGGAATGGAGGAAAGGGAATATCAAATTCCTGCAGGAGCATAAGTATTTTACTGAATATGCGCAGCAATACCTTGAG
>Ga0157371_10004310_pt1 | contig 12478 bp, 11 predicted proteins | sample C45metaG_FD_113462 | JGI IMG/M metagenome (GOLD analysis project Ga0157371, IMG submission 113462) | Corn rhizosphere microbial communities from Kellogg Biological Station, Michigan, USA - C4-5 metaG | ecosystem: Host-associated > Plants > Roots > Rhizosphere > Soil | place: USA: Michigan... | reverse complement strand
TGCCTTTGCGCGAGAAACATGATGCAGCGCGTGCCGGCGGCCGCCGACTCATTCTAGTGTTCACCCAAGAACGCCTGCACCTTCTCGCCAATGTGCTTGGCGGCGAGTTCTCCGCCGATCTGCTAATCGTCGATGAAGCCCATAAGATCGGCGACAATCAGCGCGGCGTCATTCTTCAGGACGCGATCGAGCGCGCGACACGCGCCAACCCCAAGCTCAAGGTCGTGTTCATCAGCCCCGCGACGCAAAATCCAGAAGAGCTATTGGCCGACGCGCCCGAGGGGACGGACACGGTCGCGGTCGATAGCGACACGCCGACCGTCCTGCAAAATCTGATCATGGCCGAGCAGGTGCCGCGCAAGCCCAGGCTTTGGAAATTGACCGTCCGCCATCAGGAAGCGCTACTCCCAGTCGGCACTCTTGAACTTGCCAGCACCCCGAGCGGGGCGCGCAAGCGGCTCGCCTTCATAGCGGCCGCTGCCGGCGAGCGCGGCGGGACGCTGGTTTATGCCAATGGCGCCGGCGAATCGGAGGAAATCGCCGATCTCATCAGCCAACTGCTGACGGCACCCGCTGACATCGACCCGGATTTGGCGGCCTTGGCTGAGCTCGCGCGCAAGGGGGTCCATCCCAACTTCCGGCTGGCGCTGCTGGTCGAACGCGGCGTCGCCTTTCACTTCGGCAATATGCCGTCGCTCATCCGGCTCGAGATCGAACGGCTGTTCAAGCTCGGCAAGATCCGCTTTCTTGTCTGCACCTCGACGCTGATCGAAGGCGTCAACCTCTCCTGCCGCACCATCGTTTTGCGTGGCCCCCGTAAGGGTAAGGGCAATCCGATGGAGCCGCATGATTTCTGGAATCTCGCTGGCCGCGCCGGGCGCTGGGGTGACGAGTTTCAGGGCAATATCATCTGCATCAATCCCGACGACAAAGCGGCCTGGCCGACCGGGGTACCGCAGCGTGCGCGCTATCCGATCAAGCGCGAGAGCGATGCCGTGCTTGAGCTCGCCGACGAATTGGGCACCTATCTCTCGGGCCGCGACACGCAAGATCTGGCTGAGCTTGGCGCATCCGACGAGTTCGAGCAGGTCGGCGCCTATCTGCTTACCACCTATTTGCGGCTGGGGACGATCACCACCGCCAATCTTGCCAAGCGCCACGACCCAGCGAGGCTGGCCGCGCTCGATGGCGTGCTCGAGCGGCTCGCCAGCCAGCTCGACATCAATGTCGAGCTGGCCTCTCGCCATCCCGGCGTAAGCGCAATCGGCTTGCACCGCCTGCTTGAAGCATTCCGCGTTTATCTCGGGGAAGTTGAAAATCTGCTCCCGGCGCCAGTCGCCTCGCTCGACAGCTATGACCGGTTCGTGGCGATCATGGGCCGGATCAACACCCATCTATTCCCGGCCTTCGGCCCTGAAAATGTCAATCGGCTCTACGCGCTGATCGTCGTCAATTGGCTACAGGGCATGTCGCTGGCCACGATGATCCGCCGCAATATCGAATTCCATCAGCGGATCGGCAGGCCCTTTCGGCTGCCTGCGCTGATCCGCGACACCATGGATCTGGTCGAGCAGATCGCCCGCTTCAAGGCGCCCAAATATTTCTCTGCCTATATGGATGTGCTGCACAAGCATCTGCGCGAGATCGGCCGCGAGGATCTGATTGATGAGGATCTCGATATTGGCACGCAGCTCGAATTTGGTGTGTCCTCGCGTACCTTGCTCTCGCTCATAGAGCTCGGCCTTTCGCGCATGAGCGCAGTCATTCTCTACGAGAAGATCGCGCGCGACGATTTGACCAAGGAAGACTGTCTCGCCTGGTTGAGCGAGCGCCGCGACAGCCTCGAAGCGATGGACATTCCAGTGATCATCGTTCGTGAACTGCGCGAGCGGCTGCTCCCGCCCGACGATCCGACATCGCAGCTGAACCAGGAGGCATAAGGCGTATTATGCCGGCAAAACCACTTGATCTTGGGCCGATGCATTTTGCCAAGCGCGGCGATGCTGTCGCCCATCTCAATGACATGCTTCACCGTTACGATTTGGGCGACAGGGTGAACGAAGCGGATGCGGTGATTCTGCGCGCGGCTCTCGAGCGGCACCCTGAGGCGCCAGACAAGATCGGTTGCGGGATCACGCATTTCAGCGTGCGGACCGCCGATTTCGGCACGCGCTGCTTCTGGCTTAATCGCACGGATGGCACCACCGAGAAATTCTCACACACCGCCTGCATTTACGTCACCTGACGACACGCTGGTACACTGCTACGCAGGCCCAATTCTGGCGCGTTGCCGCAGCTCTAGCGTTCGCGCCCCCGAGTGCTCGGCCTACCTGTGACGAACCGCCGACCAGTAAGCGAACACGCGGGTCAAACGACCTCCCGCGGAGCGGGTTCGTGCATGGGTTGACAGTAGCTATACGGCTGAGATGAAAGTCGCCTCAACGCACCCTAAACCACATATCAATCCTGCTGGACGTATCTTCCGTCACACATGCCAGTCGAGGGCCAGCGGTGAGAATCACATCAGGCCCTGGATGCTTAGTGCTGGTTGCTTTCACATGAGCGATCAAGGTCGCCGCCGGACACAGATCCTGGAAATCCTCGTCTGAATTTCTATCCGAACCATGATGGGGTAGGGCAAGCGCCCTAACGTGTTTGAGCTCGGCGGCATACCAATTCTCCCAATCGTGAAGGTCGCGGGCCTTGCGAAGCTCAGCGTCGCCTGTGTTTAGCCAGGCCGCTAAGCCGGACCCGTATTCCAAATCGAAAGGATGGCGAAGATGCCAATAGCAATCATTCTCATCGTTGATCACCGGCTCACTGAGCAAAGATAGCGAAGCCCGATTGGACGAGCCGACATAGTTCTTGAAGATTTTCCGCAACGCCGCGCGGCCAGCCGAAGTCCTTGCGTGATTTGCCACCCCATAGGCGAGCCCGGCCAGCCCGGGCCGCGCCCTAACCGGGGCCGCCGTTCCAACAAGCGCCTGGATTGTCTTGATCAAGCCTCGATGTTCAAAGGGAATAATGGGAGCACGATAGGGCTTGAGACGCAAACCGACGGGTCCCATCAGCACATTAATTTGGCAGCCGGAAGTATCCACCCATCGAACTTTAGAAGGCTGGCTTTTCCCGCTGGCCCAAAGGGGAGCTTTAAGTGGGCGGGGTTGAGGTTGGAGCTTGCAGATCCAGCCGCGGCCATCCCGGGGATCTGGGTCGAAGTCGATCGTATCCAATTCGCCTTCCCGACCTCGACCGCCGAGGAAAGTCACTCGCTCAGCGCCTCGAGATAGGAAATAGGCAGCTGGATCCGCAGCTAATTCAACTAATGATCGGTCCAGATTATCGCGGCTGATTTCGTGCAGCAGAAGATAAGCAAGTTCACGCTCATTCAGGTAAGGAACCATCACATCCCGGACCACCATCCGGGACATTAGCGTATCCAGACCGCTCACATGATCGGTATCGAAATGCGAGATGAACAACCAGTCCAACGGTCCTACCGCAGATCTCGTCCAGTTACGCAGATAGGTGTCGAATTGCCTGGTACGCCGAGCCCCACAATCAAAGGCCCAGTTAAAGCGTTCTCCATTTGGGCCTTCGAGATGCCCCGTATGGAAACCGCCATGACCGATGGGATGCTGCACCCAGTGAATCGAAATCATAACAGCCCTTTGGCTCAAACTGTCAGTCTGTTTCAAGGACAACCGCTTGAGCCATACGGTAAAGCTTGGATATCGCAGCGATACCAGACAATATTCTGCGGATTGCCAGGTCGTGTCCCCGGTGATGGTGTAGCTCGACGGTTAGCGAAGCTGACCGGACGCGCGCTCATCGATCAAGCGCAGTAGCGGCCGGTCAGTTTCGCGGGTGGCCATCGGAGATCTCGGATAGATTTGGGTTGCGAGACTCAAGCTATGGAGATCCCGATGACCAAGGAGATGATGGACGTTCAGGCGCTGCTGGGAAAGAGTGCCGACAGCGATTTTCTACGCGAGATGATCGGCTTTGCGGCGCAGCGGCTGATGGAACTCGAGGTCGGTGGGCTGACGGGCGCCGCTGGAGCGCAGAGCGGCAGGCCCAGCGCAATGGCTACCGCGATCGGGATTGGGAGACGCGGGCCGGAACGGTCGAACTGCGCATCCCCAAGCTGCGCACCGGCAGCTATTTCCCCGGCTTCCTGGAGCCCCGCCGGTTGGCGGAGAAGGCGCTGACAGCCGTAATCCAGGAGGCATACATACAGGGCATTTCGACGCGCTCCGTCGACGATCTGGTCAAGGCACTCGGCATGAGCGGCATCTCCAAGAGCCAGGTCAGCCGGCTGTGCCAGGAGATCGACCAGCGGGTGAAGGCGTTCCTCGATCGGCCCATCGAAGGCGACTGGCCCTATCTCTGGGTCGATGCCACTTACCTCAAGGTACGGCAGGCGGGGCGGGTCGTCTCAGTGGCGGTCACCATAGCGGTCGGCGTCAATAGCGACGGCCGCCGCGAGGTGCCGGGCATGGCGATCGGCGCATCGGAAGCCGAGACTTTCTGGACCGACTTCCTGCGCAATCTGGCGCGGCGGGGCCTGCGCGGTGTGAAGCTCGTCATCTCCGACGCCCATGAGGGTATCAAGGCGGCGGTGTCGCGTGTCTTCAATGCCACCTGGCAGCGCTGTCGCGTCCATTTTGCCCGCAATGCCATCGCTCATGCCGGGCGGAGCCGGAACCGTGTCGTCTCCGCACTGATCGCCACCGCTTACGCTCAGGAAACCGCCGAGGCCGCCACGATCCAGTGGCGCAAGGTGGCTGATCAGCTTCGACCGGCAGTGCCCAAGCTCGCCAAGCTGATGGATGATGCAGAGCAAGATGTATTGGCATACATGTCCTTCCCGCCCCAGCATCGCACGAAGTTGCACTCGACCAATCCGCTCGAGCGCCTCAACGGCGAAATCAAGCGGCGAACAGAAGTGGTCGGCATCTTCCCCAACGAAGACGCCATCACCCGCTTAGTCGGGGCTATCCTGCTGGAACAAAATGATGAATGGGCCGTCCAGCGCTCCCGCTACATGACACTGGAAAGCGTCGCCCAAATCGGCGATGATCCCCTCGTCACGCTGCCGCCTATGGCAGCATGATCAACCCGGCTCTAGCCGGAGATCGCCATGGCTACGCCGGCGAACCTACACCATGTGTTGGGACACGATCGATTGCCACGTCGAATTGGCTGAATCCGACAGTTCCGTCGACGATCCAACGTGATTATACCGTTGCGCATGAGCAACCATCTCGAGCAGCTAACAGCCGAATGGCTGGAATATCGCGGTTATTTCGTTCGACAGTCTGTGCTGGTTGGCAAGCGCGAAAAAGGCGGCTTCGAAGGCGAACTCGACATCGTTGCCCTCAATCCAGTGACCCGTCACCTCCTCCACGTGGAATGCTCATTGGATGCTGATCCGTGGGAGAAACGCGAACATCGCTTTACTGCCAAATTTGAGCGCGGCCGCAGATATGTGCCGTCGCTCTTTGATGGACTCGACCTACCGGCTGAGTTTGATCAGGTAGCGCTGCTGCAAATGGGCGGAGGCGAGCGTACCACGCTCGGCGGCGGCCGGCTTGTTTGGGTCGCGGATTTCATATCTGAGATTGTTGAGCATCTGCGCCAACACCGGCCGGACAGATCCGCCATACCATCCACTCTGCCTTTGCTCCGCACGCTTCAACTGGCAGCTCATTTTTCATCAAGTCGCGGGCGGCCTGGCTTGATCTCCGGATGAAAGCACCGGCATTGCGTACCGCGATAATCGCCAGTCCCAATGTCTGCGATGGCTCAGTGATGCGCCTCGCCGATTAGCAACGGGACATCTGTTTCTACGTCCTCGATTGTTGGAATGCCGCAGCTTCGCAAGAATTCAAAGACGCCGTCATAAAATGCCGGATTGCGTGATGGATCTATTGGATCTCCTTCGGGCACGAAGATGACCAGCCCTTGCCGCGCGCGGGTGAGAAGAACGCGATAAGCGTTCAGCAGATAGGACCGACGCTGTGGATCATTGATCTGCTGCCACTTGGTACCCTTGAACGCCATGCTGCTCCAGCCGTCAGCAGCCCATCGCAGATTGGCGTCCCAGCACACACATGCCCAATCCAGTTCCAGGCCCTGCACGTCAAATTCCGTGGCAGCGTCCTCGAGCATATTGGATGATCGGACATCGCTTGGCGGCGCCAAAAACCAAATTGGTGGCTCAATCTTCGCTTTGACAAATACACCCTCGGCTTTGAGCCGAAGCGCATTGGAGGAGGCAAGCAAGCCGACCCGTTCATTGGCACGCTGATGGCGACGAAGCCATTCGCGGGCCGCGATCAGATCGCGTGTAATGACGACGGGATATTCGGTCAGCTGGGACAGCAGCGTCCGAGCTCGATCACCATCTCCCTCGATAATCGCGCCGATAAAGTCAGAGAGCTTTTCAGCCCGGAATGAACGAAGCGACACCGATAGATGAAGGTCGGGGGTCTTTGTCGGAGCGATCTCCGCAATCGCCTCTTCGCCGCGCCCTGCCAGCAGATATTCACGGCCCAGAATCTGCTCCGGCAAATGGACCTGCCAGTGCGGAAAATGCCCCGCAAGGGCGTCAAGCCACTCACCCAAGCCCGCCTCGCCGGTGTTGATTTCTTGGCCACCGCCGATGAGGCACACGACGGTGCACCAATCAGAATGTCTGTCCATCACCGAAAGCAGGAACCGTGGTTCGGACATGGCAAAGCCGATCTGACCGCGCTTCTGTCGCATAAATTGGCTGGTCTGTTCTTCACCCCAGGCGCGCTGTGCCTCATCAAAGACCACGACCTTTTCGACGGGCGGCATATTCCCCTCGAGATTGTCGTCCCGGAAGTGGTGAATGTTCTGAATGAAGGCACATGATTTTTGATATTCCGAGGCGCGGGACGGACGCTCGGACCGTGGAAGCGTGAGATATCGCTCCAGTGCGTCTTGGGTCAGTGCTTCGCGCAACACATCGACCAGGGGACCATTGCCCGAGAGAAACACGGCATGCTCATCCTCGTGCGCCCGCATGCGGCTGTTCGCAATGCTGAGCCCGGCTAGCGTTTTGCCCGAACCGGGCACACCCGTCACGAAACAGATTGCCTTCTTCTGCTCGCGCTTCGCGGTTTCGACCACAGCCGCAATATAGGCCGATGTCGTGGTGAGGTTTTCAGCTCCGGCCTCGGATCGCGAAATCTCATCAACACTATGACCCCGGTAGAGGGCCTGTGCCGCCTCGATGATGGTCGGGGTCGGCTTATAGCGGCCTGCCGCCCAGATAGTCGCATCGAGCTTTGTGTGGCCAAAGCGATCAGCGACGTGCTGAATCTTGGACAAAAGGCTATCTGCGTTTGTCAAAAGGGGCGACATCACATTGTCCGTCCCCCAATCAGCACTGCTCAATGTGTCTGCCGCATCCGTTGCGACCAATATCGGCACGATCCGCAAGTCATGGCTGGTTTCGTGGAAGTTTTTAAGGTCGATCGCATATCCCAATGTTTGATCGATGGCAGCGCGGCCGAAATTGCGTTCACCCACCTTATACTCAACGACAAAAATCAGGCCCCGATAGAGGATGATGACATCGGCGCGCCGTCCCATGCGCGGGATCATGAACTCGAAGAAGAAATGGCCACCCGGCAATTCGGCTGCAATCGCCTGGAGATGGCTGATCTCAAAAATCCATGCCTGCCGCTGTGCCGGTTCAACGGCAAAAGGCAGATTCTCAGCAAGCGCGCCAAGGATAGCAAGGGGATCGGCACGCTCCAGCTCAGCGGCCGTGCATTGAAAGTAAGCGCGCTTCATAGATCCTCATTGTCTCCCGAATCGACAATTGCCGATGCAGATATTTGATTGATCGCCATGCCGAGCCCATTCAGCACCAGGGCTGCCGCGATCCAGTCCAACGGCACGCCAACCCCTCTTCTACCAGTTGAGACCCTAAGGACACCCCGTTGCGCGTCACGACCCGCAGCTTTCGCCCATATTTATCCTCATCTCGCAGCAGCGGAGCTTCAAGATTGAAGGGACCGGCATTGAGCAGGTCATGCAGGCGTTGAGTAGCACGATTGCCCAATTCAGCTTCAGCGGCACAGCGCGGTGGGTGGGTCTCAGGCGTGTCGATATCGGCGACGCGGATGCGTTCACCGTTGAACCAGAAGGTATCGCCATCCACTACGCAATTGATCCCGCCGCCGACGTGACAAAATCCGAATTGGGTTGACGACGCCTCTTGCTGGGCGGGTGCCAGGATCGGCCAATAAATAAACCCCAAGCCAGAACAGGTCCCAAACGCCAATCCTATCAGGATCAGTAGCAGCTGGGATGGAGCCTTGCGCTTGCTGACCGGGACACCCCAATCATACGAAAATTTGCGACGGCGTCGTCGACGAAATTTCAGAATATCCCCCATGCACCTGAAATTAGCGGGATCCCTTCTTCGATCAAGCCGTGTTTCCGGAAGCCGTCATCCCTAAGTAATAGGTCTAACACACTGGACCGATGCCATAATGCCGGAAAATTGCGCGCCATGAACGACGAGCCGACCAAAATCGAACCTACAACGGTAAGCCGGGAGGAACTGCATCGCCTCGTGTGGGAAACACCCATGGTCCGGCTTGGGGAACGCTTTGGGATCAGCGGCAATGGTCTGGCGAAGATCTGTAGGCGCCTTGATATTCCCTATCCACCGCGCGGGCATTGGGCGAAGAAGGCGGCAGGCCATAAGGTGATAACCGTTCCCTTACCTGCTGCCCAGTCCAATACGCCCGCGTCAGTGCGCATTTCGTCTACGGAACCGGAAGGCCTCGACGATCCCAACTCACCGGTTCAGCAGGCGCTGGACGATGCGCGGAGTAAGACGGTCTCCCTTCATGTGCCCGAGCGCCTCAACAGACCCCATACGATCATCGCAGGATGGCTGGCAGACCATGAGCGCCGCAAGCAAGAGGCAAGACGGGAGCGTGATCCCTGGCGACGGGATTTTATGAGACCCGCGGAATTTTCCGAGCAAGATCGGCGACGGCACCGCATTCTCGACGCGCTGTTCAAGGAGCTGGAACGACAAGGCGTGCGCATCATCCAGGGCGACTATCGCGCCCTATCTGCTGAAGTAGCTGGCGAAAAGATTGAGTTTGAACTGCGCGAGAAGCAGAAACAGATTCGCCGGCCGTTGACAGAGAAGGAGCGAGAGCGGGAGCCCTGGAACAAAAAAGGCGTGAAGCAGGAACTACAGCCCTCTGGCTTTTTAGTGTTCGTCATCAAGACCTATTTGGTCGGATCCCTCCGACGGGAATGGCTCGAAAAGGCGGCCAAGCCGATGGAGGAGCTACTTCCCGAAATTGTAGCAACATTCATTGCCGCCGGCCCGCTGTTAGCCGAGCAGCGCCGCGCGCAAGAAGAACGGGCCCGGCTTCACGCAATTGCGGAGCAACGCCGGGAGCAGGAAAGGCAGAAACGCAAACAGGACCAAAACCGCTGGCGCCGCCTCGTTCAGATTGCCGGCGGATGGCGTGAGGTGGAGGTGGCGCGAGATTTCATAGCCGCGATGCGTCAGCTCCCCGTTGCAGAAGAGCAGCTGGTGGATGGCCAGCCCCTGGAACAATGGCTCCTCTGGGCAGAAAAGCACCTGAAATCCGCCAATCCACTCAGCCATGGCGTCGAAGGCATTTTCAAGGATATCGCGCAGGTTCAATCATGGACCTATCGGGATTAGCGAGCGCCCTGGGCGCTGCCGCTAGTCTTGAAGATTGGCAAAGGGGCGGGCGCCAAATTTCTTACGAAAGGTGGCGATCAGGTCTCGCTCGACGTCTCGAGGTTCAACCTCAGTCGCCTTCCAGCAGATAAGCAGCGAATGGCATCCATGCAGCTGCCAGATATAGCGCCCGCCCCAATGCCCAACGGCTTGCCCTTGGCCGAAGCGAATATATTGCCGGAGCCGCTTCCGCAGCGTGCTGGAGCTGGATGCTCCACCGGCCTTACCGATATTAATCACCCGTGCGCCCTTCACCCAGGCCGTGCTCAATATGGCGGCTGAGACATTAGGGTCTCGGCCTTTAAAGAAACCGCCTGTGCCGCGTTCAACATATTGCGGGTCAAAGCCGTCGGGGGTGACGACTAGATAAACCCCCATCGCATCAGGTATCTCGCGATAGCGTTCAGCCAGTTCGGCCACGGTCAGAAATCCCTCAAATCCGTGTTCCCGCAGATTGTCGATGCTCACAAAGTCCATGGTCCATCCCCCGATATGGTCCTCGTGTCAGCTCGGCGGTTCATGCGCCGACATATTCTTTTCGCTTGAACCTTGTGTCGGTTCAATCAATGGTCGTCCTGCCTTCGGAGAAAGCCCGAAGGTGGGGCGTGGAAACCCCTCTCATCAGGCTCGGTCGAGATTATCGGCCGGGTGGCATGCGCGCATGTCCAGCCGGCAACGGTAAAGGCGCATGCGCCTATGATGAGTAGGTTTCCAACATCCGGCTTTGGCCGTCGCCCCGAGAGGACATAGGCGCGACGAAAGGCTGAAGCTGCAACCGCCGCGCCCAAACGAGGGGGACGGCGATGACGAAACAGAAATTCTCAAGGGCGAATAGCCGCGGGCGAAGGGCTGCGACCTTGATCTCGCTGATGGCGAGCTTGTTCGCCTCGCCGGCATGGGCCGCGCCTGGTGGCTGGGAGGTTACCGAAGACCACTCGCCTCTTACCAACCTCACGTCGGTCAGCGCGATCCTTTCCTCTACCAAGGACCTCGTCAATATGATCGGCAGGCCAGAGCGTGCCTCGCTCGTCTTACGATGCAGCGACCGAGCATTGGTGATGTATGTGAGCTGGCCGGAAGTCGTGAACCGCGATGGCGAGAATTTTGCCGGGCAACCCAAAACCATGGCTGTGTGGCGGATCGATGACGGCCCGGTCAAAGCCAATCTCTGGACAATCTCCAATACCGGCACAGCTGCGGGGGAGTTCGCGAGCCGCAATGCGCTCAAGCTCCTGTCCTCCATCGTGACCGCCAATCGGTTGGCAGTGCGCCTCTCTGGCCGGATGACGCAGGACGCGGGGTTTGATCTTACCGGCATCCAGGAGGTCGCCACCAAGGTGACTGCTGCCTGCGGGATCAAGCTAGGCGCTCCTTGAGGAGCGTGCCATGGACAGTGTCACTCAGCTGGTTCCCCGATCCGCCCCTGATCCCATCCTCGCAGCAAAACTCGCCCACCCTTCGGCGGTTCGCTATATCAAGCTCGGTAAGGGCGGTGCTTGGACAGCAGACGCCATTGCGGGCGGGATCATCCCGTTTGGTTTCCGGAAAATCGCTCATGCGCCCTGCGTCGCTGGTGATTGGGAAAGAGTAGCCCAAGAGCTTAAGGCTGCCGGTCGAACGAAAAGCGGCGTCACCCAAGGGCTTCGTGAATTGCGCGATTTCTATGACCTCGGCGATAATTGTCTCTGGATTACCTTCGCTGACGGGCATCTCTGGTGGGCGTTTGCCGAGGCTGAGGTTTTGCCCAATGCCGATGACGGCGCCGACGGGCCGCGCCGGTTTCGACGAACAGTGGATGGCTGGCACCGCCACAGCCTGACGGGTGATCTCCTGGCAGTGCGTTCGCTGAGTTCAGCACTCACCCGTGTCGCGGGTTATCGCATGACGATCTGCGCGGTCGAACGCGAAGACTATCTGTTACGCCGGATCCGCGGTGAGGAAGAGCCGCTAGTCACCGAGATGCGCGCGCTGCGTTCCCAGATGGAAACGGCCGCCGCGCGCATGATTGCGGGGCTCGACTGGCGCGATTTTGAGATCATGGTGGAACTCATCTTCACTCGGGGTGGCTGGCAGCGCCAATCTGCGCTTGGGACCGGCGAGGTCGATATCGACCTCCTGCTCGATAATCCGACGACGAACGAAACGGCATGGGTTCAGGTGAAATCGAGCGCCAGCCAAGCCACACTCGATGATTATCTGGAACGCTTCCACCGTGACGGAAGCGCCCAGCGCTTCTACTTCATCTGCCACTCGCCGAAGGAAAATCTCAGCCTACCGCCTTCATCTCAGCTCCATCTTTGGGCTGGCATCGAGCTCGCCCACAGTGCTCTTGCCGCCGGGCTGCTCGATTGGCTCATCGAACGAACGCGCTGATTCTTTCCTTTGGAGGCAACGGACGAGTTCCTCGCCATTATTGCCGGATGTTGTCCACGGTTCGATATAGAGAATCGTGAGCGCTGTGGAACCAAAAGCACAGTTGGACGGTCAGCAGCCGTTAAAACGGTGTGGCGGCTTGGCGCCACTTTTCGCCGTCCAGCAGCTCGTCATCATCTGCCACAAGCGGCCATTGGGTCTGAGAATCCTGTTTGGCGATGTACAAGCCGTCGGCTGGCAATCGACTACCTGTTCACGCCGGCGACAGCGGTGCGGCAAGCCAGTCAAGGTCGTTCATCCGCGCTCTACATATTGAGGATGAAATAG
>Ga0157371_10004307_pt1 | contig 12480 bp, 17 predicted proteins | sample C45metaG_FD_113462 | JGI IMG/M metagenome (GOLD analysis project Ga0157371, IMG submission 113462) | Corn rhizosphere microbial communities from Kellogg Biological Station, Michigan, USA - C4-5 metaG | ecosystem: Host-associated > Plants > Roots > Rhizosphere > Soil | place: USA: Michigan... | reverse complement strand
GCGGACAAACTGCTAAACCTCCTAACTCGCAAACTCATTGCGGGGTTCTTGGGAGGCCGTTTTTCCGCAGGAGTCTAGTGGAGTTTCTTCACAAAATATACGTTTCTAAAAATAACAACCTAATTTACTAAAGCAAAAATATTAATTATGTTAAGGGAGTTTTATCTGATTGTTGGAAATGTTAAACTATTTATTAGAAACACATGACAAGAGAGGGAGATTAGATGGAGTTTCCAATACTAGATACAGAACGTTTGAAGTTAATAGAGATTAAGGAAGATCGCGCATCTGACATTTATTCAATCTTTTCAAACAAGGAAGTGATTAAATTTTACGGTATGTCTCCTTTTACCGAGGAAGAACAAGCAGTAAATTTAATTAAAACGTTTTCCACTAATTTTCAACAAAGAAGATCTATGCGTTGGGGAATCGTACGAAAAGATACTTCTCAATTTGTTGGGACGGTTGGGTTAAATAATCTCCTGATCTCAAACAAGCGAACAGAAATAGGATATGAACTTTCACCAGAGCATTGGAGAAAAGGGATTATTAGTGAGGCTGTAGAAGCCGTTATTCAATATTGTTTTGAAGAGTTAGATATAAATCGTATAGGAGCGGTTACATTTCCAGAAAACGAAGCATCCTATAAACTTCTACTAAAATTAGGTTTTCAAAAAGAGGGTTTGTTAAGAGGATATCTATATCAAGACAATCAATCACATGATGCATTCGTTTTTTCATTAATAAGACCTGATTGGGTTAAATGATCATTATGTTGTAACTCCTTGAGTAAAGGTGTTTTTTGTTCTATAAAAAGGACCTACTGATTGGCTAAAACAAACGCCTCCACCGCTTGTGTTATAGATATCGATGTTTTTAATAAAGAAGAGTACGAAAAGACGTAATCTATAATTGCTGATTACGTCTTTTTACTTTGAATACTTCTCTGGATATCCCAAAATCGTTTTTCTTATTTTTATGCTCTTTTTAAGTAAATTACTAGTTCCTGCTTGTACACATCATCTTCTATGTAGTGATCTAAATTGTGGAAATCATATTTGAAGTGACCACTCGGAAATGTCACACTCTCCCCTTGCGCAGCTGCCAAAACACCCGCTACATCATTTGACACTAGTTGAAAAAGCTCCTGACCATCTTCAGTTAAAACAAATACTATTTGCATTTTGTCACACCTCCTTCACCATTATACCCGTAATTATATTGACAGTCGCTAGCTAAAAAGCATGTTATACAGTTTATTGTTCTTACTAGTTGTAATCAGTGTATGTACATAAGATTAAGATAAAGCTAAAAATTCCTTTAGTTCAGCTTAAACTGTTCTAAAAATAGCTATACGCAAAAAGGACCTAATTCACTTAGAATTAGGTCCTTTCGTGTTGACTTATGCTTCTAGCATTTTGTTACGTAATACCATTTGAAGGATACCACCGTGACGGTAGTAATCTACTTCTACTTCTGAGTCGAAACGAGCAAGCACGTCGAATTCTTTTACAGAACCGTCTTGTGCTTTAGCTGTTACTTTTAGGATATCGCGAGGTTTAACACCTTCTGCAATGTTTATACTGATTTCTTCTTTACCAGTTAAGCCAAGTGTTTCAGCATTTTCACCTGGTAAGAAATTAAGAGGTAAAACACCCATCATTACTAGGTTTGAACGGTGAATACGCTCAAAGCTTTCCGTAATTACTGCTTTAATGCCTAAAAGGTTCGTTCCTTTAGCTGCCCAGTCACGAGATGATCCCATTCCGTAATCTTTCCCGCCAATTACTACTAATCCAGTACCTTCTTCTTGGTACTTCATAGCTGCATCATAGATAGACGTAATTTCGCCAGTTGGCCAGTAAGTAGTGTATCCACCTTCTGTACCAGGAGCAACTTGGTTACGGATACGGATGTTTGCAAATGTACCGCGCATCATAACTTCATGGTTACCACGACGTGAACCATATGAGTTAAAGTCACGAATTTCTACGCCATTTTCGCGCAAGTATTTACCTGCAGGAGTATCTTTACCAATCGCACCAGCTGGTGAAATATGGTCAGTCGTAATAGAATCACCGAATTTCGCCACAACACGAAGGCCAGCAAGCGTTTGGATATCACCAGGCTCTTTAGATAGTCCTTGGAAGAATGGTGGGTTTTGAATGTAAGTTGATTTATCATTGAATGAGTATAGAGATTCAGTTGATGTTTCAATTGCATTCCACGCTTCATTTTCATCGAATACACGTGCATATTCTTTTTGGAATAATTCACGAGTAACAACTGTTGAAAGCACTTCGTTTACTTCTTCTGTTGATGGCCAGATATCAGCAAAGAATACTTCGTTGCCATCTTTGTCTGTACCAAATGAATCTTTTTGTAAGTCGATATCTACTGTACCAGCAAGTGCATAAGCAACAACTAATGGTGGTGATGCTAAGTAGTTCGCTTTTACAAGTGGATGTACACGACCTTCAAAGTTACGGTTACCAGAAAGAACTGAAGTTACGAATAAATCTTTTTCAATGATTGCTTTTTCAATTTCAGGTAGTAATGGACCGGAGTTACCGATACATGTTGTACAGCCGTATCCTACAGTATTGAAGCCAATTTCATCCAAGTATTTGTTTAATCCTGAATCTTGTAAATAACCAGTAACAACTTTAGAACCAGGTGCTAAAGATGTTTTCACGAAAGCAGGAACAGTTAATCCTTTTTCAACTGCTTTCTTCGCAACTAAACCAGCAGCTAACATAACATACGGGTTAGATGTATTTGTACATGAAGTGATTGCAGCGATTGCTACAGCACCAGTTGGAATCACAACATCTTGATCCGCAAATTTAGCAGTTGCCGTTTTATCGAATTCTTTTTCTGTTAAACCGAAACCTTGTGTACCTTGTGGAGCAACAACTGCTTCATGGTAACGAGCTTTCATATCAGTAAGTGGGATTAAATCTTGTGGACGTTTTGGTCCAGAAAGGTTTGCTACGATATCTCCAAGATTAATTTCCACTACATTTGTATAAACAGGTTCTAGAGTTGGATCAAAGAACATATCATTTGCTTTTAAGTAAGCTTCTACTACAGCAATATGTTCTTCGTCACGTCCAGTTAGACGTAAATAGTTGATCGATTCTTCATCGATTGCAAAATATCCACATGTAGCACCATACTCAGGAGCCATGTTAGCAATTGTCGCACGGTCAGCTAATGGTAACTTAGATACGCCAGGTCCGAAGAACTCAACAAATTTACCAACAACACCTTGTTGACGTAAAACTTGTGTCACTTTAAGTGCTAAGTCAGTTGCAGTTGTTCCGTTTGGAAGATCTCCAACTAATTTAACTCCGATTACTTCAGGAATTGGGAAGTATGAAGGTTGACCAAGCATTCCAGCTTCTGCTTCGATACCACCTACACCCCATCCAAGTACACCAAGTCCGTTGATCATCGTTGTATGAGAGTCAGTACCTACTACTGAATCTGGGAATGTTTCTAATGTTCCATCAGCACTTTCGTTCACATGAACGATTGGAGCTAAATACTCTAGGTTTACCTGATGAACAATACCAGTTGCTGGTGGTACAGCACGGAAATTATCATAAGATGTTTGAGCCCATTTCAAGAAATTATAGCGCTCTGCATTACGTTCGAACTCAAGGTCCATATTTGCTTGTAGTGCACTAGCAGTACCGTATTTATCTACTTGTACAGAGTGGTCGATAACAAGGTCAACTGGAATAGCAGGGTTGATTTTGTCTGGATTTCCTCCCATTTCGTTCATTGCTGAACGTAAAGAAGCTAAATCTACTACTACTGGTACTCCTGTAAAGTCTTGTAGTACAACGCGTGAAGGTTTAAATGGCACTTCCGCTTCTGGGTCTGCATCTTTCCCCCATTTTGCTAGTTGTTCAACGTGCTCATCTTTAATCACATAACCATCATGTTGACGTAATACAGATTCTAATAAAACTTTAATTGAATATGGAAGGCGTGATACATTTGCGATTCCCGCTTCTTCCAATGCAGCTAAACGGTAATAGTTATATTCTTTACCATTTAGTGAAAAAGAAGTCCGGCTGTTGTGTAAGCTACTCTTTGCCATTTATATTCCTCCTAATATCTATTGAAAAGACTCTTTACAAGCGACTTTTCTCCAATAATTATCATACGTGAATATCCTCGATAAGTAAATTACATTAAAATTATTATAAGTCATAATTATTTCTTATGACTTTGGACGATTTTGATCGTTTTTTCTAATTGCTTAGTATGTCTTTTTTCATGTAATCCTACAAATGCGAACCATTGAATAAGTGGAACCTGTCCAAAAAGAGGATGCTTCATTGATTTAGTTTTAAATGTATTTAGATCAGTGGAGGCATATAAAGAAAGAAGCTCCGCTCTGGCATCATCTAGTAGAGCTTTCATTTCTTCTATTGTTTGATATTCCCCTGAAGGTACAATATAGCTAGGTGCTTTTACTTTTATTACACGAATTGTGATAAGTTGAATTGGTTTTTTCATTGCATGAGGACTTGAAGGATTTGCAAGTTGAAATTTAATACCTTTTGTTATCATTTTTTCCAATCTGACTAAGTGCTCGATGATTTCTTTCGGAGACCAAGAAGTTAGATTCGGTTTTTCGTTGAATTGTTGATCAGTTAATAAATCAACTCGCTGAAATAGTTCTGTTCTTATTTTATTATTTTTCTCTAAAAACAAATAAATCCTCCACTCGTTTCTGTTTATCCTACCTATACTCTACAGTTCTTTTAAACATTCCACTTTCTAAGAACATATTTTCTTTTACTAAATAATATGCGACAATATGTTATTGGAAAGGAAGTTTTACATAATGAATACAATAAATGACCCATGGGAAGCTTATCGAGATATAGAAACACATGGAAAGCTTACATTATCCAATATAGAATTCACAACGACAACGCTTTGTAACATGCGATGTGCGCATTGTGCTGTTGGTTATACACTTCAACCAAAAGATCCAATCGCACTGCCAATAGAGTTAATCATTCAACGACTAGAGGAAATCCCCCATTTAAGAACGATTAGTATAACGGGTGGAGAACCGATGCTATCGAAAAAGTCCGTTACCAACTACGTGCTCCCTCTATTAAAATACGCACATAGTCGTGGTGTCCGCACACAAATGAATTCAAACCTAACATTAGATCCGGACAGATACTTACTCATTGCACCTTATTTAGATGTCTTACATATATCGCATAACTGGGGTACGGTTGATGAATTTGTTGAAACTGGCTTTGCCATAATGGAAAGAAAGCCTACATATGAGCAACGTGCTAGTCTATTCCAGCGAATGATAGACAACAGTCGCATGCTTTCAGAAGCCGGTGTAATGGTTTCAGCCGAAACAATGCTGAACAAAAAGACACTTCCTTACTTAGAACATATTCATAAACAAGTAGTAGAAGAAATGAAATGTGCACGCCATGAGATTCACCCTATGTACCCATCTGATTTTGCTTCTGCATTAACAACTCTTACACTAGAAGAAACTCAGGTTGCTATTCAAAATATTTTAGATTTCCGTAACGAAAATGTATGGATGTTGTTTGGCACACTCCCTTTTTATCCTTGTAGTACGAATGAAAAAAGTTTGCAGCTTTTAGACCGACTTCGCAATGCTAAAAATGTGTCAACTCGAAATGATCCAGATGGACGCTCTCGCTTAAATGTTAATATTTTCACTGGCCAAGTAATTGTGACTGATTTTGGGGATGCACCGCAGCTAGGAAATATTCAAACAGATACTCTTCCTACCATCTTTGATAAATGGTTAGCTTCTCCTCTGTCTAACTCTCTGAATTGCCATTGCCCAGCGGTAAAATGTTTAGGGCCGAACATATTAGTGAAAAATATGTATTATAAAGATGATACATTTATTAGTAATACCGTGAAATAAAAAAATGAAACCGAATGTCGAAAAGGCATTCGGTTTCATTTTTTATATTGCCGCTGTTAGATTACATTGTTGTTATTTGGTTGAATTCGCTTGTTTTAAAATAGATCAGCGCCTTTATATTAATCCTTCTATGTAATAAGAGGCAGCTTCAAACTGCCCCGGTATATTTCTAATGTACGGAATAGAATTCAATTGCAACATTCATAATGAGTACTGTATTGAGAATGACAAACCATACCGCTTGTTTATTTAACTTTTTGGTTGCTTTAATGTCCATCTTCTCCACCCCTTTTTTATTATTATAAATCCTTTTGAAATAAAATACAAAATATTTTTAAAATTCTAAACACTTTATTTTACTAGCTTATTTTTGAAATTAAATCATACTAAAAGAAACGGTAAAGGGAGTTGATTATTTGTGAAAAAAGCTTTACTTGTTATCGACTATACTGTGGACTTTGTGGGTGAGAATGGTGCATTGACTTGTGGGGAGCCTGGACAGTTAATTGAAGCGTACATTGTTTCTTTAACGAATGAATTTTTAGCAAATGATGATGTAGTTATTTTCCCAGTCGATTTACATGATATAAATGATTCATTTCATCCGGAAACGAAACTATTTCCTTCTCATAATATTCGCAACACGCCAGGACGTGCATTATATGGAGAACTAAAAAATGTGTATGATGAACATATGGATGCCATTATTTGGCTTGACAAGACTCGTTATAGTTCATTTGCCGGAACGAATTTGCATCAATTGATGAGAGAACGTCATGTTGAAGAGGTGCATCTTGTGGGGGTGTGTACGGATATTTGTATCTTACATACAGCAGTGGATGCATATAATTTAGGATTTTCCATAGTTATTCATGAAAAAGGAGTCGCAAGCTTTAATTCTATAGGTCACGAGTGGGCGTTAGGTCATTTTACTAATGCTTTAGGGGCTACGGTAATTAAATAATAATAGGAATGTTTAATCTGTCTCCCAGATGGTTATATAAAGAGTATCAAGTCAATAAACACTCTGAAGGAGATGTAAAATATGGGATTCATTTTGTATTTAATTATTGGTGGTATTATCGGTTGGTTAGCAGGACTTATATTAGGTAAAGACATTCCGGGTGGTATTATTGGTAATATTATCGCAGGTATTGTTGGGGCTTGGATTGGAGGATTAATCTTCCCAGATATGGGACCTGTCATTTGGGATATGCCAATTATTCCAGCATTAATCGGTTCGATCATTTTGGTAGCAATTTTAAGCTTAATCTTAAAGTCAATGCGTAAATAAATTTATCCTATATACAAGTAATTAAATCAAAAAGGATGGTTTCTTTTAAAGACCATCCTCCAGACTGTAGTCAAACTCAATTTTGGGTGCATAGAGTCGTATATTAAATTCGGCAAGGACGACCACTTCGCTTTCCGTGGGCTTGGCTTCAGCCTCCTCGTCACTGTGTTCCTGCGGGGTCTTCTGCTCAAGCTGTTCCCACAGGAGTCTTCGTGGTGGTCCTTGCCTTATAAACATTTCCTTATAGATATCCACTATCTTTACTTTTAATTAGATAAAGTAACCTCTTTAGGATTATTTATTATTATTCATAACCTTTTTAAAAATAATTTTGTCGTCAAGCTAAAGGATGGTTTCTTTTAAAAACCATCCTCTTTTTCTATTTTCTTCGCTGTAACTGCTTGAATTGCTTCTAGTTGGTTTTCGTATAAATGATAAAAATGAAGCACGTCTTTAACATATTTATCGCTGTGATTATAATTAAATATAGCTTTTTCTATCTCTCCATCTGCAGCGCCACTAGCAGCCAAATAGTTAGCTGCACTATAAATAGCATCCTCTAAGTCATAAGGATCGGCTTTCCCATCGCCATTTGCATCAACTCCATACCCTCCGTACTGAGCGATGATGTCAGGGTTCACTTTATCTTTTTCTGGTATGTCTCCTACACCAAGCCCACTACAGCTAGGATGCGACCAACCGACAAACGTACAGGGCATGAATTGCATATGCCCTTCTGCTCCAACAGGAGAAAGAAGCGGATCCATCGTTGAAAATCTTGTTTCAATACGGTGGTGAGCTGCAAGCAATGTCCATGGAACTCCGTATTGCTCTTCTGCATCCTTGTATATGGCAATGTATTCTTTTGGTACATCAAGTTTATTCGTGCTTTCCTGGATAGCTTCTGCCCATTCCTGGACAGCCGGTATTTTTTGTAGCTCATGCCAGCCTATAATCGCTAATATATACACGGTAATAGTAAATGGAAGAAGCAATATAATTATCCAAAGCTTTGTTTTGTACGACTTATTATTTGTTGGTTTCATACTACATTGTTCACCTATTCCATTTATTACTTTTTGTATTCGATTAGCAGATTTTCAACTGACAATGGTTTACTAAAAAAATAACCTTGTAAGTAATGACAATCTAATTCTTTTAAACAATTTACTTGAAGAACATCTTCGACACCTTCTGCTAATATTTTTAGTTTTAAGTTATGTCCAAGTGAAATAATGGATTGCACAATTGCTTTTGTCCGAACATTATGAATGGATTGTGTGAAGCTTTGATCAATTTTAATCATATTTACTGGAAGGAGTTCTAAATACTTGAACGAGGAATAACCCGTTCCGAAATCATCAATGGCTATTTGAAATCCTAAGTCCTTCAATTCTTGCAAGGATTCAATAACAAAGTCTGTGTATTCCATGATAATCGACTCTGTGATCTCCAATACAATTTTACTTGGATGAATCTTCGTTTCTTCTAGTATTTGCTTTGTCCGCGCAATATAATCCATTTGGTAAAATTGTCTAGCTGATACATTGACACTAAATAGTAAATCTTTATGAATTACTTCTTCAATAATGGGTATTTGCTTGCATGTTTCGCGCAATACAAAGTCACCAATTTTAATAATAAGTCCACTTTTTTCAGCAATAGGAATAAACTCTCCAGGTGAAATAAATTGATCGTCATGCTTCCAACGAATGAGCGATTCCAATCCAATAATTTCCTGTGTATTTGTTAATATTTGCGGTTGAAAATTAAGTAGTAATTCGTTATTTTCCAATGCATCCTTTAAGCCTTCTTCTAAGTACAGCTCCCTATTTGCTAGGTCAGACAAATGTTTTCGATAAGGTACATGGGTTGATCCCACTGATTTCTTGGCTTCCTCTGCCGCTATTTCCGCAAATCTTAATAGTTCAGAGGCTACTGTCGAATCATGGGGATATTGAACGGATCCTATACTAATGGAATTAATAATCTCTTTTCCGTAAATTTGTAAAGGTACTGCAGAATCCGAAAAGACATCATCGATAAATATTGCTATTTCATCATCTGTTCTATTTTTCAATAAGATAATAAATTCATCAGCAACCCACCGTGCAACAACATCTTGAGGCTTAATATACTGATTAGTTCGCAGTCTATTTGACACTTGAATTAAGACGGAGTCTCCGCTCTCATGCCCGTATAAGTCATTGATCATTTTAAAGCGGTCAAAATCTATAAAAAGTAAGTGAAATTTTTCTTTATTGGAAATAAAATCGGATAGGGTATTCTGTAATGAACTTCTATTTTGTAGGCCGGTTAAATCATCTTCATATTCTTTCAATAACAAGTCATTTTGGGCGCTCCATAATTGTTTCATTAAATACAGAAGTAAAAGTGCACTTAAAGCAATAAAAATATAGCTCTTTATATCCGCAGTTGTGTTTCCATCTGGGAAGTATTGAAATAATGTGTCCGAAAATAGAATCCATAATAGACTAGTAACGGCGTAAATAATAACGATACGAAACGATATATTTCGATAAGTTTTCTTTAAAGACACACGTACACCACCCATCTATATCTCTAAGAAAACAATAGCATAATTTGTCTATAAACAGTAGAGTAAAATTTAAATATTCGCTATACAATCGCTTTACTTTTTTGTAGTATGACTTTATGGAGGTGAGCGCATATGTGGAAAGACTTTAAAGAGTTTGCGTTTAAAGGGAATGTACTAGACTTAGCGGTAGCTGTTGTCATTGGAGCAGCATTTGGCAAAATTGTGACATCATTAGTAGAAAATATTATCACGCCTTTAGTAGGAATTCTATTAAATGGAGTGGATTTTACTTCAATGTCACTTCCTTATAAAGATACAGAAATATTATATGGCAATTTTATTCAATCCGTGTTTGATTTTATCGTAATCGCATTTTCTATTTTCTTGTTTATTCGACTATTGTCTAAATTTAAACGAAAGGAAGAAGTTGTGGAGGTAATTGAGGAGACGCCCACGGTAGATGCAAAAGAAGCATTACTGGAAGAGATTAGAGACTTACTGAAAAAGCAAAATAACATGTAAAAAGCGCAAATGTAAGGACTTTGCAGGTCCATACACTCGCGGTTTTTTTGTTTGAATTTGAATTATTCCCATTCATCCATTTTATGAAAAAAAAAGCCTGTTCCCGATTATTTTAACCGAGGATAGGCTTTTCAATTATTTACCGTCTTCTATTAATGTTTCTACGTCCATAACGATTTCTTCTTTAGGAACATCTGTGTTCCCGTTATAACTTTTCACCACAACACCATTTTGATCTACTAAGTAAAAAGATACTCCATGAATGACTTGGTTTGAATTAGGATCATTTTTTACTAATGTTTTAAATGATTTTTGAGCAAATTGTGAAATATGCTCTTGCGTGTAGCCGGTTAAAAGTTCCCATTTGCTTTCGTCCACTACATCGTAGTTTCCGATATACTCTTGAAGTTTTTCTGGTGTATCTACTTCTGGATCTACGCTAAATTCCACAATTTTATAATCTTCGACACCTTTTTCTTTTAACATGCTTTGAATATCGCTCATATTATAAGTCATTGGCGGACATACTGTCTCACAATTTGTGAAAATAAATGTAGCTAACCAAACCTGCCCTTTTAAGCTTTCTAAAGAAACTTCTTCCCCACGTTGGTTATCATACGTAAAATCTTCTATTTCCCAATTTGTTTGGGCTTCAAAATTTCCACTGCTGCCACAACCTGCGAGAACTACTAATGCTATTGCTAGCATTGCAAATAATTTTTTCATATTGAGACCTCTCTTTTTCACTGCATAGCCTTATCTTATCGAAACAAGTTAGTTCCTTCAACTAGATTGCCTCTTAGAATTCAACAGTTTTGTGACTAGATTTTATTTTAAAGACAACAGTGCATTTTTAATTTCTTCCAGTTTGCTTTCCACTCGGTGCATCAGATAAAATGACACGAATATTGGAAAGCCCACGTCTTGAATGATAGAAAGCCACTGCTCCATTTAAATCACATCCTTTTAAAAAGACTCTCCAATAATTGGAGAGTCTCAATTCTTAAATAATTTCGCTTATATTTCGTTCTACAACTTTTGCACTTTTTATGGATGTAAGCGCTGCTCCATCTACTTGAAACACATTACTAGTGATGATTGCTTGCATACCAGTTTCAATTTCATTGCGCGTTAACGAATCCTTTGGTTCCTCAACCGTTAACATAACGTTTTTCCCGGCAGCTGTTCCAAATTGTAATTGTAAAGTTTTCGTCATGTCTGTTCCTCCTTCATTTTAATTAGCTTAAATTCGATGTTTCGATTTTTTCAGCACCAATATACACACTGTTAGAAAAGCCTGAGATTGTAAGCGCAACTGTTTCTAATTGATCTGCTGTTGCAGCTCCTTGGACATTACGGTACGATTTCGACTTTGTTTTCATTTTTCCGTCTCCTGTTAACTCACCTTCGAAAATTAGTTTTAAAACTGCTTGTTTATGTTCCAGGTTCGCCATATGTATCACCTCCTTTCAACTAATAGATAGAAAGTTTTTGATAGAAAGGATACATTCAAGGTGAAATATTTTTCAGAACAACTTATACTAAAGAGTAGGAGAATGAGGTGAATAGATTGTTAGAAGGTTGGTTTTTATGGTTTATACTCTTTTGGGTAGTAGTACTAGTTACATTGATGGGAATCGGCGGCTTCTTTATGTTCCGTAAGTTTCTAAAATCAATGCCAAAAGATGATGGGAAATCTGATTTAGATTGGCAAGATTATTATGTGGATAAGACTATTCATTTATGGAATGAGGAACAAAAAGGTCTATTAAACGAGTTAGTGAGTCCTGTTCCAGAATTGTTTAGACCTGTTGCAAAACAAAAAATAGCGGGGAAAATTGGACAGTTGGCACTCGAAGAAGAAGCGACATCTATTACACGAGAGCTATTAATTCGTGGATACATCATAGCGACTCCGAAGCGTGACCATAAGTTTTTACGCAAGAAACTAGCAGAATTAAATATTGACGTTACACCGTACAATAAATACTTTGCTTTATCGGTAGACAAAAAAGCGAGCACCCTGTAAAGGTGCTCGCTTTTATTATTCAATTACTTCTTTTTGTATTTTTTTATATTGCAAATACATTGCAATTCTCCATGGAACAATCATCCCGAATGCTAAAATCCAAAACATTCCACTAAGTG
>Ga0157371_10004306_pt1 | contig 12486 bp, 9 predicted proteins | sample C45metaG_FD_113462 | JGI IMG/M metagenome (GOLD analysis project Ga0157371, IMG submission 113462) | Corn rhizosphere microbial communities from Kellogg Biological Station, Michigan, USA - C4-5 metaG | ecosystem: Host-associated > Plants > Roots > Rhizosphere > Soil | place: USA: Michigan... | reverse complement strand
GCTGGATCTGCTCGCTGCCAATGGTGATGACTGGCGATGGCGTGCTGCCGCCGCGGATGCGTGTGCCGGTGACGGTCACGGTCGGCAAGTTGGTTGCCGCTGGTGTCGCGGACTGATCGGTCGCTTTTTTCGGTTGCGTCTTGGCCGGCGCCTTGGTCACCGGCGCCCTACCCTGCGTGGCCGTGTCTGTCGTGGCGTCCTGAGCCATGGCCCACTCGCTGGTGCCGATGGCGGCCACGAGCAAGGCGATGGAAATGGCGTTGCGTAGCGTACGTGTCTTCATCCTTCTTCCCCTTGATTGGTCCTTCTGGCATGCCGGCCCGGTCGTTTTCCGGAGTTGCTAGGTCGTCGAGCAAAAGCTCTCGCGCATACGGCCTGCGCGGGCGGCGGCTGCCGATCAGCCGCAGCTCCACCGCCACAGTCGGAATGTAGCATATAAACAGTAGATGTATATTCTGTAGATTGCAAGACAGTAGAGGGTGAGGCTTGGCGTCATGCCTCTCGAGTCTTCGCACTCTTTCCCATCGAGCACCCGCTCTTACGTAGCGGCGAATGTTCGTCGCTGCCGTAAGGCGAAGGGCCTGAGCCAAGAGAAACTCGGTGAACTGGCGGAGCTGCATCGCACATACGTGTCGCAGCTCGAGCGCTCCAAGGCCAATATCTCTATCGATGGTCTTGAGCGGATTGCCCGGATTCTGGGTGTGGAGACCGCCGAGCTGCTTCAGCCGCCGACGTAGGTAAACGGCGCATCAGTGACTCCAGCGAAAGTGCTGTCACCTAGGAGTGCCCGCGCTGAGGACGTCTGGGTGCCGCATGCGGGTGCTGGCTCAGGGCAGTCACTTCCATTAAGGACGGCAACCATCCGCCTGCACAATGGTCCAGTAGCCCGCACCTTCGCTCGGATAGAATGTAGATTAGAAGGAGTAGATGTATACTCTGTAGAACGCGAGGCGGTAGATGTTCAGGCTGAAGGCATGCCTTCAAAGCCCTCGCCACGATCTCTACCAAAAGCACGCGCCCGTGCCGCTGCGAACATTCGTCGCCTGCGTACGGCCAAAGGGCTGAGCCAAGAGCAACTGGCCGAGGCAGCACAGTTCCATCGTACATACGTCTCGCAACTCGAACGTAACGTTACCAATATCTCCATCGACGGCCTTGAGCGACTGGCTCGGGCTCTGGAAGTGGACATCGTCGAGCTACTGCAGGTGCCTGATTAGGGAAAGCACTGAGGCCCTGAAAGGTGCCGGCGCATCTCTGCCAACCAGTCAGGTGAAGCGCGAGATTACCTACCTCAGTCGTCGCAAGCGCCTACAGAACACCAATACAGCCGCTGATATCCACGACGGCCACGCTGCGGGAACATGGCAGCCATGGACGAGCATATCGACATGGATAGCCCGCTCTGCCGAGCCTACTGGTGCGGCAACTTCAGCTGCAGCGACGCAGAACTGGCCAACGCAGTGCACATCATGGGCAGTACAGCAGTGGGCCTTGTCGGACTCTACCTGGCCACACGCAGCTCAGAACCCCGTAACGTCGATCAGCATGACCTTGCTGTGGACGCTGACGGATAGGTCGGCAGCCCTATCTGCAAACCCTGCAACGGCTGGCAAAGGTTCTCGACCTTTCGGTGGCCTACTTCTACGCCGAGGACGACCAACTTGCGCGACTGATTAGGAACTACAAGGGTCCGGGCAAACGCAAGCGCTGACGAGCTAGGTAGTCTAGATAAAAATCCGCCATGGGCTGGCGTGAATGTAAGCGCTGAAGGTGCGGATCCCTGGCACTTGCAATTGTGCCCCGTCGTCGGCTCCACCTGACGTTCCGTGCCGGCTGGCTTACGCCTGGCAGCTTGGTCGGATCGGGCCAGACTTCGGAGCGGGTTCATTGTGCCGCAACGCTGTTGTCAGCGCTGTAGGAAATCCCCTCGCAGGAACGTGAGCCATAGCGGCTATTGCGGATTGCCAGCTTGGTGACCAACCTCTGCCAACCAGCTGACCAAGCTCGCCGGACAACTGAATCGCCGTCGCCAGCCAGTTAACCATCCGACTGAAGGTCGCTTGTCGACCCGTTCCGGATACCCACTGGCTGAGGAACAGTCGTTAGGCCAATAGTTGGTCACCCAGCTCGCGCAACAGCTCGGTGCCTACACCCTCTTGAGGAATCCACTGACCCTCCATCCACATCGCCTCAACTTCTGATGCGAGGGAGGGTAGCCAGCGGCGCAATGTTGGAATGTCGTCGAGAACCCGGCGAACGCCATCTCTTCTGCGACCATGGGTTAGCGCCAGTTGATAGAGCTCAACGTTTGGGCAGATTTCACCTACCCCAGCTTTCTGAATGCGCAACGGGATGGCGACGCCCTCCGGGTCGAGATCGCCAAAGTAGAGAACGGACGTGCCCCGCACTTCACGCAGGACCTCGCCCAACGCTCGACTTGTCGACGATACCGCGTAGCCAGCCCCGTAGATGACAGTTGCGTATCTTTTTGCTTTCACGTTCCACTCGCCCAGGCTCCAGTACGTGTGGTGGTTCTCAACGATGACTACCGGTCGCCCGGGCGCATCTGCCTTCCTGTGCGGAAGAGGCGGAGACACCAGAAAGGTTTTGAGAGTGGTCAAAGGAAGCCGCCCCGCGAAGATCGCATCATTGCGAACCCGCAGGTCAAGAAACTTCTCGTCCCCGAATATCTCCAGCGCCCGTTCCCTGAGTGGAACGGACAGGACTCGGACTTTGGGGCGCCGCATCCATTCATTGATGGCGAACGCCACCTGCTTTTCCGAGTTTGTCAGGAGCGGCCAGAAGCCAAGCTCTGGCAGCCAGGGCAACGCAGCCCAATCAATGGTCGGGGTTCGTTGATCGCCAGTGACGAGCGTAACGAACTTTGGCATTCGTGGATGGCCGAGCTTCTCAAAGCTGCTGGCCGCGGGCAGAGCCAGATGCCCCTGCTCCGCATACGCGCTGATGGCTTCAAGCATCAGCGCATCCCGTTCGGGATGCTGGACCTGCTCCGGATGAACGCTCAGCCAAGCCTGGCGTAGCTCGGCCAAAATCACACGCTTCCTTGGATGGGCGCGGAGCTGGTTGAGGAAAGTGTCGCTCACGCTGGCAGCTCGGAGGCAGTCAGGTCCTCGAACGTCGCCGAAACCATCTCGATGTGCGACCTCTGAGACTTGGAGTTCATGTGTGATTTGCGCAGGCGAATGACTCTGCGGAAGCCCGCCAGGATGTTGGCGTCCGCATTGGCAGTAAAGAAAATGAGCTGCACGCCGATTTCCTTGGCCAAAAGGCGCTGTGCGTCGATGAGTGCGCGCGTCTGTACCTTCGCAAACGGGTTGTCCAGAATCAGCGGTCCACCACCAGCACGTTTGGCGGTGGCTTGAGTGTCGGAGCGAAGCTGGCTGATGAGCAGGTACAGGAACATTGCGATGACGCTGCCCTGCCCCTTGGAACCCTTGAGCTCGTTGGCAAACTGGTACTGGTGGGCTTCGTTCTGCTCCATCTTCAGCACCTCGATGCCCAGGTCAGACCGGCCGCTGATGGCAACCAAGCTCTGAACCACCAAGTCCGCGCCCTTGGCAGGCACCGTCCCGACTTTGATGAGACCGTTGAAATAGGCACGGATGGCTTCCTTGCGAGCCTCAACGGGAATCCCCCGAAAATTTGCCTTCATCTTGATGATGGGCTTGCCACCAACGTAAGGAGCAGCCATCGGCATGGTCTTGTTGCAAGCTCTAGTCAGCAAGGCGATGCCTTCAAACGTCAGGTTGTAGAGCTCGCCAACCGAGTTCTGAAGGTCCGGCTCCATGGTATCGAGGGTGTCCTTAGCGGCGGCCATCCGATCCAGGATCAGATCGCGGACGCGCAGTCGGTCAGAGCACGCCAAGTCGAAGTTGCTATCAGAAATATCTCTGGCCAGCTCTGCCTCGACATCAATCAGGTCCTTCGCCATGGCCGCAGCCACCAAGGACTGGAACGCCGATCGCGCCTTGTCGCGCTGCCCATCCACGTACTCCTTGCTCTGACCGTGTTGACGGATAAGATCCGTCGTGTACCGCTCCGGCTCTACCGGCAAATCCAGCGGGTCAAAGTCGTCATCCATCTTCGGCACGGCAGCTGCCAGAGAAGCAAGCAGCGTATTGAGCTTGGACGCAGCACGCTGTGCATCATCTGCCTGCCCCCGTGCGGCCTGAGCTTCGCCTCTTGCCCGATCGGCCATCTCGGTCGCCTTCACCACGTCGTCTTCGGTAGCAGAAATCTGCACAGCCAGCTCAACGTCGTTCAGCGCCTCCATTTGCAGCGTTGGCGATAGATGCTGCTTTTGACTCTTCCAGAATATCTCGTGCTCGGTCTTCGCGGATGCGTGGGTGTTGCTAGCTGCGCTGCGCAACTCGCCGAGCCGTTGATTGGCGATGTTCTGTTCGCGAACCTCGGTCTCGAAGTCCAAGGCCCGCAGCGGCGCCAGTTCCTCAGGCGAGAGATCGCCATAGTCGTCCTGGTATGCAGTTTCAGCAGCCTGCCGCTCCAGCCGGACAGTTTTCAGGCGATCTGCCAGAACACCTAGCCTGTCACGCTCCTGAGCTTCCAGGGCGGCGGCGGCGTCATCGTATGTCGCTCTCAGCACTTCGAGAGCGCGCGGCAGAGCCTCCAGCTGTTGCTCTGCCGGGTACTTCCTGTCGATGTAGGCAATGCCGGCACGATTCGTGGAGTGAACTCGAGCGTTGCTCTCATGCCTCAACTTGTCTTTGATGAAGCCAAGCCGGCGCGTATCAACCTCCTGGCGCTGCGCCGCCAAATCGACGAGACGCGCCTTTTCCAGCTCCGCCTGTGACTCGAGCTCACCGAGCTGCTTCTGTTTTGCGCCGCTGGGCTTCTCGTAGTCATCCTGGAACTCCAGCAGCCGCCGCCAGGCGGCCTTGCGTGACTCGATGCTTCCGGGCAGCGGCTTGCGCTGCATCTCCGCATGCAGGCGATCTTGCTTGGCCTGCTCCGCCAACAACAGGAGTTCCTTCTGCCGCTCCTTCGCCGCACTTTCCTGGGCCTTCAAATCGTCGAGATTGACATCGGCTTGCTTCAGTCGGGCCACCCCAAACTCTTTCTGGTAACGCAACAACGTTTCTCGCCCAGCAGTGCCTTCCGCTCTCCGTTTCACATACGCATCGCGCTGCTCTCCTATCGAGGCGATACGTGCATCCAGATGGCCCGAGGCGACTTTGGCGGCCTCCTTGTTGAAGAGCGCCGCATCTTCAGGCGCCAAGACAATCTTTCCAGCCGTAGCGTCTTGAGGATCCAGGGACATCTGGGCAACCGTGACTGGCACCCTGAGCTTGACCTTCACGGCCGGCCGCTTCTCCTCAAGCTTCGCCCAATCTCCTTGAGCCACGACAACGCCAAGGAATCGTGCGGGATCAGAGAGCACCAACTGTGCAGCTTTCTCGACATCCGACGCCAAGTCGGCCACGTAAGTATTCGCCGCTCTGGCGGACCGGATGCCCAAGGCATGGAGTTGCCGAACGGTTGCATCCACATCGGCACTGCGTCCGGCCAAACCAGTCTCCACAATCGAGTCTCGATCAGAACGAAGCTGTGCGAGCCGAACATCGCGCTCGCTGATTTCTCGGTCGGCCTCTGCCAAGAGAGCGCCAAGATCGGTGAGCAGCGTTGCGGAGTCGGGATCAGCAAGCTCCGCGTCGGCCGCGGCGCGCATGACCTCCATTTGGGCGAGTTCGTCATGCAGTGAACGCCCCTTGGACAGGAAGTCCTCCAACGGCCGTTGACCTGAGACTGCGGCAGCCGCCTTCGCTCCCTGGTCGGCGGCGTCGTTCCGATCCTTCTGCTCTTGGTCCTGTAGACCAAGGATGCGCTCTCCAAGCGCATGGTCCTGTGCCTCCATCTCCTCAATTTGGATTTGCACACGCTCAATGGCAGTTTCAATTCGCAAATCGGATGGCAACAAGAGGCCATCCTGCACCAGCCGCTGACGCTGCAGCTTGAACTGGTCGAGGAATGCTTCAATCTGCCCTTGCTCATTGGCAATCTTGCCGAGGCGGCCGTTTATCTGCTGCTCTTGTTGGCCGATAGCCGTGATCTGCTGCTGAGCCTCCTCCTCCTGCGCCGTGGCTTGAGCCATCTTGGACTTGTCGCCGGCCTCCGCAGCGGCCAGCGCGCAATCCAGCAGCGAACCCTGTATCTCCGCCTGCTGCCGTACCGACTGGAGACCTTGTTCTTCTGACTCGACGAGCGCCTCAAGCTCCTTAGCGGCTTCGGCCTTGGCTTCCCAATGACCGAGTGCCTTGGCCCCATGCAGCATGCGACCCCGTTTTTCTCCCGCGGCCAAGTTCTCTGCCGCCAGCTCTTCCGCTGCCTTCGCAACGACGACCCGGCGATGGAGTTGCAGGCCTTTCAACGCCACCACATCGGCCGCATGAAGCTCGGCGTTCTTTTCTGCAGTCTTTGCCACGCCTTCCTGAACCTCGGCGTAGGTACGCTTCTCTGCTGCAGCGGCCTCCTTCTCCTGACCGCCACGGCGCAACGCTGCGGCCAGACTCGCTGCCTGCCTTCTCGTCGCGCCGTGCTGCTCCGACGCTGCTTGGAACTCCGCCGCTGCATCGACAAACGGCACCATGATCGTGTGCAGCTTCGTGAGCTGCTGCAGTTGCTGCTCGTACCGCGGTCGTGCCTTCAACTTGTCGGCGGTCAGAGCCAACCCTGCGCGCACCGTCGCTGACTTCTCGGGGTCAAGCGTCAGCAGCAGGAAACGCCGTATCAGGTCAGCTTCCGAGTTGAAGGTGAGGAAGCCTTCCTCCATGCCGCCTTCATTGCTGTTGAAGTCGACCTGCATCCGCAGCAACTCCATATCCAGCCCGCGCACGTTTCCCAGATGCTTGATCCAGTCATCCTGAGTCTTGGTGCGGAAGAAGTCGCCTTTCGACCTTGCTACGGCCTCCTGAAGCCAATGCACGAAGTCGTGCATGGTCCGGACAGGGGCCGGCCCAAGCCCAGGGGCGGGGAAGTCCTCCATCGACAGTCCGGGCGCCACCTCATAGGCAAAGAACCATCGATCGACATCGTTGCTTCGCTCAACACTGTCTTTGATGGTCACCGCTTGCCCAATGAGCAGACTGTAGTCAGGCGAACCGGCGGCCCGGCCCGGCATCCGCCACTCGATCAGGATGAACGAAGGGCGGCCGTCACGCGAAAAGTAGTCATGAAACTGATGGTTTCTCTTTTGTAGATGCTGGAGCCACCGATCCAGCTTCGGCTCGAAGCAGCTGAAGATGTACGAGAGCAGCGAGGTCTTGCCGCCTGCGTTCTCCAGGTTGAAGACCGTGTCCGTAGGGTTGTCGGTATCTGGGTCCTCCAGTCCAAATACATGGTTGTCGTACCAAGCCGTTGGACTGCCGAAATGACTGACGTAGATTCTCGAGATGCGCTGCATTCAGAGATCCCCCGCAGCGTTCGCTGCATCGCGAGTCAAGTGAAAGAGGCGAGGCAGCGTGAGCTCACGCAAGTGAACACGCAGCCTGTGCGTCGCAGTGAAGAGTGACAGCGCTTCGTCTTCACCTTCGCGAACCATCCGCAACAAGCCGTACTCGACCATTCTGTTAACGGCAATCCGCACAAAGCCATCCACCGAGGAAGCGGATGCCCGTTCCGCCTTCGGGTTCACAGCCGGCAGGCGCTTCAAATACTGCCAGCCAGGCACCAGCTCTTCCGCCACGCCTGCCGTTTCATCCGGGCCTTGAGCGTCCGAGAGGCGATTGACGATGCCCAGAAGCGTGTCGCGAAAGCGTGCAAGCGTTGCAGGTAGCGGCGCCTTGGCGTCATCGTCCAGCCGGTCGGTGGTCGGGAAGAAGACGGCGGCGATGGCCAGATGCGCCATAGCCAGGGCCACCTTCTGCTCCGCGTTGAATTGTCCGCGCAAGTCGGCCATCCGAAGGGAAAACCGGCTCTCCTTCGAAGAGGGGGCCACGATCAGGCCCCGCTCACTCACGTCCAGGATGTGAAGCTCCAGACCAACCGCCGCTTCCTGGACCGCCAAGGAAAACGTAGAGTCGGCGCGGAATTTATGCAGCAGGTCTCGATACTCTGAATCGGTCGACGGAGAGCCCGTCAGGTGCACGGCCTTGTAGAGAAGCCTGGTGGCCTCGCGATAGATGCTGCTCATCTGGTCTCCACGGGATCAAAACGAAGGTTGTCACCTGCCGCCACATCAGCCACGAACTTGCCATCCGCGTACGCTCGCATGCTCTTGAACAGGTTCTCGCTATCTGGATAGCTGCGATAGAGCACATATACGATGCATTGGCACTCCATCAACGTAAGCCCTTCGTCCTCGGCATGCGCGAGCAGCTCATCGAGCTTCCAACTGCCGCCGATGGCAAACTTCGCTAGTACCCAGCCTTGAACAAACTGAGCCATGTCCTCTGGAAACGGATCGAGGTACTTCTTGAACGGCATCAGCTCTCCGCCCTCAGACTCGTCTTCACCGGGTTCGTCGTATTCACGGTGAGCAAGTAGCAGCGCCAGCACATTCGAGAGGTCAGGCGCCTTCGGCACCACGGCTGGATAGAAGCTGAGAAGCAGTGCATCAACGCTCCCCACCAAGGCGGCCTGAGCCGTCGCCAACGCTTCAGGCAGCAGCCGAGTCTCCAGGTCTGGGAACGAGGACGGCCGACGCGAGCGGAATGCGCCCGCCTGCGCATCCATGAACTTGTCGCCGGCCCCTGTCACGTCGACCTGAAGGTAGGCGCGCACCCCGCTCGCATTCTTGAGGACGTCGTGCAGCCGCACGAGCTGCTCGCGCGTTTGACTGTCAGTCACCTGAATCAGCTGCTCACGGACCGATTCCTCCATGCGCCGGTCCTCTTCTTGACGCGCGTGGATGTGCACGCGCGCTTCGTTCAGCCTTGGAGCGATATCGCGCGCCCAGGCAACCGAGCCGGGCGCCCGCCAAGCCTGATGAATGAAGTCTCGGATTTGCTGACGGTGCTCGATAGAAAGCATCCGAGCCCGCCTCGCGAACTCGTAGGCCTGATCGAATCGACCACGTTCTATCAGCAGCTGCAGCATGCGCTCGACAAGGATTTGGTGGTCCTCCACCTTCAGGTCGAGCATACCCATGAGAACCAGGTATCCCTCTGTCGTCGGACGGTATCGGTACGCGTCCTCGAGGTCGGGCTCGTAGGTGGTCAGCCGAAAACTGATCTTCCGGGTTTCACCAGACGGGGCATGGAAGTATTCGTACGAATGCTCCAGGTAGTTGTTGGATGCGTTATCCAGCGCGTCCACAACGACCTCAGCAATGCGTTGGGATTGCCCCGCCGTCGCGGCAGGCTTCATCCGAGGCACGATTGCGGCCAGGTGCTGGACTACCTCCTCCTGGGTATAGCCAACGGCGACTGCCGTGCCCTCCATCATGTGGGTCAAGGCGGCAAGACTGAGGTAGTACGTGTCTATACCGTCCAAGAGGCTCCGCCCATTGGCAGTGGAGTCCGAGAACTTGTTCTTCGTGAGCTCCAGTTGAAAGAGCGGCCTCATCAACAGCAAGTTTCGCTGCTGAGGCGTTAGATCTAACAGAGCATCTACCGGGATCGGCGAGCTCATGGCAGCCTACGGGAACAACGTACCGGTCCGACGCATAGCCCTGGCGCGGGCGAGCACTGATTATGTTGAAACAATGGCATTGTCATTACCCTCCCTCGCAAGCATTCTGGTGTGCGAGACCCAAACCGTCCAGACGCAGAAAGAGGCAGACAAAGTGTCATGCCTCCGGGGGACTCTTCGTCAGTCCACAAAAGAACCTCAGCGGTGGGCCGGCTGGTTCGTTTAGACATGGTGAGAATCCATGCGGCAACCATAGAGGTATTACCCTGGCGCAGGCCTGTTGCCACGCGCTGCACGAAGACACAACGTCCGATCTCGCGCGTGCCTTCGGTTAATCACCCTGGCACCGCAGGCCGGAACCGGGGTTTGGCTTCGAGCCTGTGATTCTGCGCGACGCACGACGCGCACTTGGACTGCGTCCGCGATGACCGAGAGTGTTTGGTTAGTAGTAAGAGCCGCTGTCACGGCTCCAACAGTACAGTGACTGGCGCGATCTTGGCGCCGTATGAAACACAACAAACACAACGGCTGGTGGTCAGCGACCGACGAGCAGCTACCCTTCGGCATCGCCGGGAGAGAGCGAGTGCGTGACTATTGACTCCGGCGGCGAAATGGCAGCCCTTCTGACCGACACCATTTTTTCAAAGTTTCCGGCGCTACCTTTTCACGCGCCTTTAAACATTGCCTTATCAATAGAGGACATATAATCAATAAAAATGTTGGCATACACCTCGATATCATCGAAAGAAATATCATTGGCCACATCATTCTGATGAACGATACTGTTTCTCTTGCTGACAATCGAATTGACGACATCCTTATATTTTTTGAATTCAGAATCCTTCGTTAAATCCACCCCCAAAAACCTAAAAACTCGAATCGTCTTGTAAGGATTTGCAGACAATTCATCAGCAAGTTCTTTCCTGCTTATAGAAAAAATAGCCTCTGTAAATCTAAGATCTTTGTCCTTGACTTCCTTAGAAGTCTTCCAGCACACGAAATTGTGAGGAATGCGAGCAGAATTAAATCTTTCGCATATATCTGCGGAGAGATTGAGGGCAACATCTTGTAAATAAGCCTCCAGATAGGTACATACACAAACAAGGTAAGATTTCACAAAGAAATTTACGTTCTCTTCAAATAGCTTATCTGGCTCAATACCCAAAACTCTTTCTCGTGAACTAGCCACGATGATTTTTAGTGAGTCAAATAGTGATTTGTACTTATTAAAAAAAACACTATTCGGCATTTATTGATGCCTCAAGCAACCCTCTCCACTGGGATCTCCGCTTCACAACCCTCGACTTATCCTGCAGGCCGCCAGAGAGAGTCTTCTTGAAATCTTCGCTATCGCATAGCTCAGCGTATGCATTTTTAATTTTTTCTGAAAATTTATCTATGATTTCATCGGATAACTCACCAACCGTCGTCATGACCAAGTCGTAATGGACCAGCCCCTTTCTTCTTTTTTCCGCCGAAGGATTAACAAAGACATCTTCACCAAAGACATCCTGGCATTTTTGCAAGGCCCGCTTAAATCGACTCCTGAATTCTTCGACTTTGTTGCCGTCAATCAGAGCATTCTCTTCCATGAAGTTATCTAGAAAATCTTTCAGTGAGCTAGAAAACCCATCCATATTATTATCTTCAGAGAATGCGAAGTATCTAAGAACCTGCTCTTCAGGCTCGAGTGCATCTTTAACCGAGTCGCTATTCTCTGACAAACCAAATCTCGCGATAACAGGATCTTGAGCAAGCTCGGTTAAAAGAGAGTCAAGCGCCCCCGGGTAAATTGCATGCCTAATCTCTTGGTCTGAGAGTGCGACCGCACCCTGATTCAACCTCGAGAAAATTTCTCGAATTAACTTCTTCGGATTGTCTTTTCTTAATACAATACACCTTATGGTTGTTGTCTCTAGCTCTGACCGAAAGTCTTCTAGCTGCGAAAATCTCTTTCCTTCTAGTTCCTTGAATGTCGTCATCCCTTCGAGCGCGAACTCATCTTTCATAAACTTGTTTATTGTCGTTAACCGCTGGACCCCGTCGATCACTAGGTGCGACCCGTCATCATCTTCAGCGAAATAACATGACGGGAGCGGTATTCTCATCAGGCACGATTCGATGAATCTCGACGATCTTACCCAGCCATCTTTATCCCATTTATACTTTCTCTGAAAATCGGGATTTAGTTTGAGCTTTGACGGTGCCGCATTGATCCTATTAACAAGCGTCTCAAACGGGTAGTCGATTGGGTACAGATTAAGCATCTTTTCGTCTGCCAATTGATTCACCATTTTCCTTTTCTCTCAACTCAAATGTTTAAATAAAAAAGGATGGCATTCCAGCCACCCTTTTTTAAGCTCGGCTTGGCCTATTCACTCACCCGCACTTCGAATACCCACAATTCAAGCAAGTCTGACACCCATCCATCAGCACCAGCGCCTGCGTGTTGCACTTGTGGCACATCGTGGCGCCGGACGGGAAGCTGCCGTTGGATTCCGAAGCATCGCTACCCTCTCCCGCCCCGGCGGGAGAGGTGGATTTGGTTACGTCAGAGTTTTTTTTTGCGCCGGCCTGCTCGTAGGCCGCACGCTTCTCGGCGATCAGCTTCCGCGTCGCGTCGTCCATTTCCGGATCGTGGATCAGGCCGATGTTCTTCATGTGCTGTTCGATCACGCCGCCGATCTCGGCGACGATGCTGGGCATGTAGATGCCGCCGGCCTTGAAGTAGCCGCCGCGGGGGTCGAACACGGCCTTCAGTTCTTCCACGATGAAGGTGACGTCGCCGCCCTTGCGGAACACGGCGGACAGGATGCGGGTGAGCGCCACGATCCACTGGAAGTGGTCCATGTTCTTCGAGTTGATGAAGATCTCGAAGGG
>Ga0157371_10004304_pt1 | contig 12492 bp, 10 predicted proteins | sample C45metaG_FD_113462 | JGI IMG/M metagenome (GOLD analysis project Ga0157371, IMG submission 113462) | Corn rhizosphere microbial communities from Kellogg Biological Station, Michigan, USA - C4-5 metaG | ecosystem: Host-associated > Plants > Roots > Rhizosphere > Soil | place: USA: Michigan... | reverse complement strand
TGCAATGCTTCCGGCAACTATTTCGGCTATGCCTGCGATTACGATGATCGAACTATTGGAAACGGCACCGGTAAGACCGGCAGCCAAAGCAAAAGGAACAGTAAGCCCATCGCTCATTCCAATAACGACGTCGGTTAGAAAATCCGAACTCTCCAAATGTTCTTCTGTGTGGTGGTGATGATCATGCATTTAGAAATATTGAATTTAAAGTTGAGTATATCGAATTAAGAGTGATAAGAAATTTTAAAGATCACACCATTATAATCGTCGCTTACCAGCAGTGAACCGTCTTTTAAAAAAAGTACGTCCACCGGACGACCGTTCACCTCCTTTTCGTTTTGCAACCATCCATCGGCAAAAGGAACAGGATCGGAGTAATTTCCATTTGCATCAGCTTTTAAAACTACAACACGATAACCGATAGGAATCGAGCGATTCCAACTTCCATGTTCTGCAATGAAAATAGCATTTTTATAATCTGCAGAATATTTATTGTCTTTATTAAATCTCATTCCGAGGGAAGCCACATGAGCGCCCAACAACTTTGCCGGTGGAGTAAAATCAGAACAGTTTTTTTGTTTACCATATTCAGGATCAGGAATATTTCCCTGGTGACAATAGGGAAATCCAAAATTCATTCCCCCTTGCGTCGCTTTGTTCAATTCGTCACTTGGAATATTATCGCCAAGCATATCACGGCCGTTATCGGTAAACCACATTTCATGTGTCTGAGGATTCCAGTCAAAACCAACAGAATTTCTTACACCCGACGCATAAACTTCAAAACCGGAGCCATCTTCATTAATGCGACAAATGGTTCCGTAATAGGGTTTTGAGGGAACACAAACATTGCATGGCGCGCCCACTCCAACATATAATTTATTGTCAGGTCCAAAAGAAATATATCTTAATCCGTGATGCGCATCGGAAGGAAAATTATTATATACAACAGAAGGCTTAGGTGGATTTGCAAGATTCGATTCAATATTCTCGATCCTGTAGATTGTAGAACCGGCGCCGATAAATAAGTTCCCATCTTTAAAAGCGACTCCGTTTGCAGAATTTAAACCGCTCGCTATTTGATACACACTATCTGCATAGCCGTCATTATTCTTATCAGGAATTGCGTATACTTTGTCGCTGCGCGTTCCTACAAAAACAGTTCCCGCAGGAGAAATGCAAAGGCTCCTCGAATCAGGAACTTCAGCATAAACGCTAATTTTAAACCCGGTAGGGAGTTTTATTTTATCCAGTTTGTATTTATTAAAAAGAGCACTATCAGTTTGACGATTAGCGGTAGACGAAGTTATTGAATGGTTGTTTTTATTATTACAACCAATGAATATTATGAATGAGAAAACTGCCAAAGGCAAATTTTTTTTTCCGGCGGTAAAACGATTCATAAAAACGATTTATGATTGAACAAATGATAAAAGAGCCACAATTAATCAGCCAAATTCCGAAATAAATTTGATTGCTGCTAAAATTGATTTTGTGAAACGCTTTGCAGTAAAGAAATAAATAGCTTAGATTTTTATTTTACGATATTAATCGTCTAATAATTTAGCGAGAAAAAGAAGTTCGTTCTTTTTATAAAGTTGTGTGGGATCTGTAAAGCATTTACTGTATTCTTCCAAAAGATGTTGAATGATCCTTTTATTATTTAGGGGCTTGAAATAAGAAGGCACGGGAGGCACTGAAATTCTTTTGAAATAACTTTCCACATCTTTTTGCGAATACACCTGACCGTTAAGTGGATCTATGAAAAAATTAATTTTTTCGGATTGTTGTTTTGCAGGATTTGGAAACTTATAATCAATATCAAAATAAGCAAGGATAAACTGCTTTGGAATGTTAATGGCTTTTGCAGGAATATCCAGCAATTCACAAAGAATAAGATAAAGAATTCCGTTTGTGATTGAATTTCCCTTTTTATTTTCGATAAGCTTTGTAATGAGAAAGTCTTCTTTAATGTCGTAACTGATTTCGTTCCCTTTTAATTTGTAATAGCTATACAAAATTCCGGAGATCACATTTACCTGTTCCAAAGGGGTAAGATAGCTATTCAGTTCAAGCCAGATGTTTCTTCTTATTTTTTCAATTTCCTGCAATGCAGAAGTGGCAATCATTTCAGGAAAAGAATACTTTGCTACCAATAAAGATCCGTGAAGTAATTCACAAGTTCCGTTTTTCCATTCTGTAAACTCCTCAACCAAATCACGAAAATTTAATTTATGAATGATGAGTTCAATGCGCGTCTGCACATTTTCATCAGGGCTGTTTTCCCATAAATATTCCAGGTTGGGAATAATGGCCCGGCCATGTGAAATTATACGTTCGGTAACGGTGCTGAAAACTTCATCATCCGGATCATCTATGAGCTGAAAAAGGGCTGATATTTCTTTGTTTTCAAGCATTTCAAAAAAATAATAAATCAGTTTATAATCTTGTAAAGATAGAAAAGTTTTAAAAAGCTTTCGGTTTCGAAATTAACTTCGTTTAGCCTTTCCCCTGGTGGTTCTTTTAGTAATAAAAAATAGCAACTGTGCCATTCTTCTATAAAAATAATATTTCCTTTGGAATTAGAAAGTTTTTACCATTAAATATGATTCCCGGTTATGCATACTTGCTGCAAAATAGTAAATCAACAAATCTTCATGTTTCTAAGTTTATGATGGGATTAGATTTTTGCGATTTACGTATATGAGTAAGCTTTCAAAATAATTACATTTGCTAAAGGCATAAATATAAACTCTATGGAAAATAAAATAGCATTGATCACAGGTGGAAGCAGGGGTCTGGGAAAAGAAATGGCTTTTCGCCTGGCAAAGAAAGGAAGTGATATTGTAATTACCTATGTTTCAAAAAAAGAAGCTGCAGAACAGGTGGTAAAACAAATTGAAGCTATGGGCAGAAAGGCGGCCTTTTTAAAGTTTGATGCGAACAATATAGATGCTATCACTGATTTTGTAGAGGATTTTAAAAAAATCCTTTCCTCAAAATGGGACACGAACAAGTTTGATTTCTTAATCAACAATGCAGGTAACGGCGCTAATATTCCTTTTGAGAACGCCACAGAAGAAGCCTTTGATCTCTTTATGAACATTCATTATAAAAGTGTTTATTTCCTTACCCAAAAATTGTTGCCCCTTATCAATGACAATGGAAGGATCATCAATGTTTCTTCGGGAACCACACAGTATGTAATTCCCGGCTACTCGCTTTATGCACCGTTGAAAGGCGCAATAGAAACATTGACACGGTATCTTGCAAAAGAAGTAGGCCCGAAAGGCATTACAGTAAATGTGATAGCTCCGGGGCCTGTGGAAACGGATTTCAATAATGGTGGCAATCGCGATTTTCCTGAAAGGAAAAAGTTCCTGGCATCCAGAGCCGCATTGGGAAGAGTAGGGCTTCCGGAAGACATTGGAGGAGTGGTGGCTTTTCTTTGCAGTGAAGATGGGCGTTGGATAAGCGGACAAAGAATTGAAATTTCCGGGGGCATGAATTTGTAAATTTTCCTAAATAACTATTTAAAATTTGTATCGTGAAATGGTAAAAGAAAAAATTATCAGAAAAGGTTTTTATTCAATTCCTTTTTCTCTTTTTATCACCTGGTTTTCGTTATCCTCTGCCATTGCACAGCAGCCAGGAAAAACGGAGATTACCAAGTGGCAAAATGATAAGAAAACTGCGATTTCCATAACATATGATGACGGTTCGCGCAACCAGTTCAAAACCGCATTGCCGCTAATGGAACAAATGAAACTTCCCGCAACTTTTTTTGTGATAACCGGTCCCATAAAAGGTTCCATTTATCCGCCGAAATTTGTTGGCCGACCAGTAAAACAAATTATTTCTGAAACAGCATCTGTTGCTACAAACGCTGATAATTTTTTTGAACGCGCTTCCGCTTCTTTATTTTTGGGATACGCAGAAACGTTACCTTATTATAACAGAGCTGATGAATTTTACGAATCAGGTAAAAGTGAAAAAGCTTATCAAGTGATGGACAGCCTTTATGCTGCGGTTAGAAACAAAGAGTTGAAGGCTGGAAAAGACAAGAGTATGGAAATGGCGCAGGAAGAAGGCCTAACGTGGACAGATTTAAAAAATGATGCAGCTAAAGGGTATGAAATAGCCAGCCACACGGTAACTCATGCGCACCTTGCGATTCTCGATACTGCCAATATGGGTTATGAACTCAGGAAAAGCAAAGATGATATCAGGAAACATCTTGGTCCGAAATATACATTCTCTGCAGAAGTGCCTTTTGGAATTGAAGATAAAAGAGTGATGAAATATGGTTTTCCTATTTATCCTGCACTTCGCAATTCAATGCCTGAGCCGTGGATGACAGAGATCAACCGCGGTTATAAAGAACAGCCCGGCAATTCCGATAAGGAATATGTGCAATGGCAAAGAGGGCCTCTGTCAAAAACACCAATGTCTTTAATGAAATCGTGGGTGGATACTTCACTGGCTCATGATAACATATGGCTGGTTTTGGTTTTTCATGGCATTGATGACATTGGCTGGGAACCTACACCTCATGAAAAACTGCAGGAATACTTTTCTTATATCAAAAATCGTAAAAACAATATTTGGGTAGCAACTTTTGGCGATGTTGCCAGATATATAAGGGAAAGAATGGACGCAAAAGTTAACAGCAAAACCGAAGCAAATAAGATTAAAGTAAGACTTACAGAATCTTTGGATAACAAAATGTATCATCAACCTTTAACACTTAAAACGTATGTTCCTTCAGACTGGAAAAGGGTTGTACTAAAAACGCAAAGAGGAAAGAAAGAGTTTCAGATCCAAAAAGATCAAAACGGATCGTTTGTTCTTTACCAGGCTGCGCCGAACGGGGAAACGATGGAGATTACAAAAGATGAATCTAAATAAAAAATTATATTATATTTTGGTGGTGTCGTTTTTTCGAAAGTGGTTGAATTTGTAATCGAAAAAAGATTTTTCTATTTACCTTTAATTCTCTGATAACGAACAAAAAAGTCTTTATAGATAATGTTGTCTGTTACGAATGTGTTGCTAATAATGAATTTTTCTTTTTTTAAAATCATCAATATATTTCGAATGAAAAAAGTAGAAAGCAAGCTTTTGGTTTTAGTGATAACATTATTGTTGCCATGGTCTGTTTTTTCTCAAAGCAATTCCTGGCATGCAAATAAGGAAGAACTGCAGGATCACTGGCAAATTCAATCTTCGGATAAAGTTTCCGATGATGGTCCGATAATTTCAACTTTAAATTTTAAACCTTCCAAGTGGTATGCCGCGAAAGTTCCAAACAGCACATTGGGAACACTGGTAGAAGATGGCGTTTTTAAGAATATTTATTTTAACCGTAATCTTGAACATATCCCTGATAGTTTATTTACTGCTCCCTGGTGGTATCGCCGCACTTTTGTAATAAATAACACAGGTGAAGGACAGTTTTACCGGCTCCGTTTTAACGGAATTAGTTACAGCGCTGATGTGTGGCTCAACGGAAAAAAGATCGCTTCTGCTGATACTGTAAAAGGAAGTTTTAGGCAGTTTATTTTTGATATAACTCCTTACATCAAAAAAGGCGAAAACGTTCTTGCTTTAAAAGTGACGCAAGCCGGTCCTGGAGATTTGAATATTGGTTTTGTAGATTGGAATCCTGAACCTGCGGATAATCACATGGGCATCTGGCGAACTGTTGAATTGCTTGAAACCGGCCCTGTCAGTTTAGATCAACCCTTTGTTATTACTGATGTTGACACAGCTTCACTCGATCATGCTAATGTTACGATCAAAGTAAAACTTGATAATCATTCTGATAAAATTGTAAATGGTATTTTAAGAACTGGTCTTGGAAGCGGCATTCATATTTCAAAAGAGGTTTCGTTAAATCCAAACGAATCAAAAGAAATTGTTCTTTCTCCTGCTGACTACAAAGCACTTAGTATCGATCATCCGAAGTTGTGGTGGACACACGATCTCGGAAAACCAAATCTTTATGCGCTGGAAATGAATTTTGAAAGCGGCAATCAAATTTCTGATTCCAAAAAAATGAAAATTGGCATCCGGTCAATATCGGATTATAGGACTGGCAGGGGCTTTCGCGCTTATCGTTTGAATGGCAAAAAGATTTTAATCAAAGGGGGCGGTTGGACCGATCCAATGTTATTAAAAGCTTCTCCGGCTTATGAAGAAGCGGGAATTGATTACGCGGTTCACATGAATTTTAATGCTTTAAGAATGGAAGGTTTCTGGGGAGAAGATCAACACATTTATGATTTGTGTGATGAAAGAGGGATTTTATTAATGGTGGGATTTAGCTGCCAATGGGAATGGAAAGGTCTTATGCATACAGCGACCGACGATAAATATGGAGTAATTTCTACGCCCGATCAAATTGATGTGGCAACCAAATCATGGCAGGATCAAATCCTTTGGTTAAGAAATCATCCGAGCATTTTCCTTTGGTTGTATGGAAGCGACAAATGGCCAAGACCTGAGCTTGAAAAAAATTATTTGAATGTTTTAGCCAACTATGATCCAACAAGGCCGTCCGTCCAATCTGCGCATGAATGGACGAGCGAACTTACCGGCTATACCGGCATGAAGATGCGTGGCCCTTATGATTATGTACCACCAGATTATTGGTACATCGATACAACCTATGGAGGGGCCTTTGGCTTTAATACCGAAACCGGCCCCGGACCACAAGTTCCTGTTCTTGAAAGTCTTAAGAAAATGATTCCTAAAGATTCTTTATGGCCGATAGGCAGTTCATGGTTGTATCATGCCGCAAGAGGAAACTTTCACAATCTTACCCGTTATAACAATGCAATGGATCAAAGATTGGGCAAAGCAACATCACTCACAGATTATGAGAGAAAGGCTCAATTCCTCAATTATGAAGGAATGCGCGCGATGTTTGAAGCTTTTGAGTCAAACCGTTTTGAGGCAACAGGAATTATTCAATGGATGTACAACGCTTCATGGCCAAAGCTTTGGTGGCAATTGTATGATTATTACCTGATGCCAACAGGCGCTTTTTATGGAGCAAGAAAAGCCAATCAGCCCCTACATGTTTCCTATAATTACGGAGATAACTCGGTAGAAGTAATGAACAATACAGGTACAAAAACGGACGACCTTACAGCAGAAATTAATGTTCTTAATTTTGGGTCGAAATCTGTATTGAAAAAAACAGTTCCGGTTTCCGAACTGGATTCAAAAGAAACAAAAAGGGTTTTCGATTTGCCTTCAGACCTTGATCTCACCAAAACCTATTTCCTGGATCTGAAATTATTCGATAAAGAACACAAAAATGTGAGCAACAATTTCTATGTTCTTTCTACGGAAAAAGATTCGTTGGATAATAAGAAAAGTAATTGGTACGTTACGCCTCAATCTCATTATGCAGATCTGACAATGCTTGAACAGTTGCCTAAAGTTAAATTGGAGACAAGCGAAACAACAAACACGAATGATGGTAAAACCATAATGCATGTGAAAGTAAAAAATCCCACATCACATCTTGCTTTTATGGTTTACCTTGATTTGAAAAAAGGAAATAGCGAAGAATCAGTTGTTCCCGTTTTTTGGGATAGCAATTATTTTTCTCTTTTGCCTGGCGAAGAAAGAACTGTTGCTGTTTGGATTCATACTTCTGATCTGGATGGACAAAAACCAGTTATAAAAGTGGGTGGCTGGAATATTGAGTGACTTTAAATAAAGAACTTGCAAGTAAAAAAATGCGAACACTAAAAATATCTGTTGCCCAATTTGCACCGAAGGACGGGGATAAAGAATACAACCTCTCTGTAATCGACAAGTTGACAGCTAAAGCAAAAAATGCTGGCGCAGAAGTAATTAGTTTTCATGAAATGTCAATTACTGCCTATACTTTTTTTAAAGACCTTAATAGAGAGCAGGTAGAAAGTTTTGCAGAAAAAGTGCCGGCTGGGGAAAGCACAAAAAAACTAATTCAAATCGCCGGGAAGTACAATATGACAGTATTAGCGGGATTGGTGGAAATTGAAAACGACAATCTTTACAACACCTATATCTGTGTCGATAAAACCGGGCTCAAAGCAAAATTTAGAAAAATTCATCCTTTCATCAGCCAATATCTTTCGCCGGGAAATGAATATGTGGTTTTTGACATTAAAGGCTGGAAGTGTGGAATATTGATTTGTTACGATAATAACGTTGTAGAAAATGTGAGAGCCACTTCTTTGCTCGGCGCTGAAATTATTTTCGCACCTCACGTTACCATGTGCACACCTTCATCTATGCCAGGAAGAGGATTTGTGGAGGATGCACTTTGGCAAAAAAGAGAAACCGATCCTGTTCCTTTGAGAATGGAATTTGACGGACCAAAAGGGCGGCAGTGGCTGATGAGATGGCTTCCGGCAAGAGCTTACGACAATGGAGTTTATTATGTTTTCACAAATCCAATAGGATATGACGGTGAGCATCTTAAAAACGGAAATTCAATGATTCTTGATCCTTACGGGGACGTGCTCGCCGAAATAAAAACCTTTGATGACGAGATCACCACTGCAGTTGTTACAGAAGATAAATTAAAACTTGCAGGAGGCTGGAGATACAGGAACGCGCGCAGACCAGAACTGTATAGAGAGATCATTGGAGCAGATAACCGGTCGGAAACAAAACCTGTTTGGCTGAACAAAGAAGGAGAAGATTAATTTTTTATTTTCTTTGTGTAACGCTTGTGATTAAACGAAAATTAGAATTAAAGAAATTATTTGGTTTACTGTTCTTTAATAAGCAATACAGTTCAAGAAGCATTATAATACGCATTAAATTATTGTTCAATTAAAACACACTTTATTCTTCATCTTTCACAAAAAATCCATGACTACAACTACCGGCAAGAGAAATTATTACATCGTGTTTCTGATAATGCTCACATTCTTTGTGATCTCTTTTTTGACAAACATCATCGGAGCTTTAATCCCCGATATCAAAACAGGTTTTCATCTCAGTTTAACTGAGGTAGCGATTTTGCCCTTTGCTTTTTTTATTGCCTATGGAGTAATGTCAATTCCATCCGGCATTCTCAATGAAAAATATAAGGAAAAGAAAATAATGGTTGCTGCATTCGTAGTTTCATTTATCGGTTCCTTGTTGTTGGTTTTATTTCCTAATTATGCGAGTTACATTATCTCTCTGTTTTTAATTGGATGCGGGATGGCGATGTTGCAGGTCGTTATCAATCCTTTGTTACGCACTTCAGGCGGCGAAGAGAATTATGCTTTTAATTCTGTTTTAGCCCAATTGATTTTTGGAGCAGCTTCTTTCGTTAGCCCTTTGGTCTATTCCTACCTTGCGATAAACCTTGCTAATAAGGGCGATATCGATCCGGTGCAAAGAATTTTTACATCTATCGTACCGGAAAGCCTTCCTTGGATCTCACTGTATTGGGTATTTGCGGTCGTAAGTTTAATCATGTTCGTGGTCATCATTTTCTCTCATTTTCCGAAAGTCATTCTTAGCAAAGACGAACAAGCCGGTGCATTAAAAGTTCATTTGGATCTTTTGAAAAAGCCAATTGTTATTCTTTTCTTTATTGGTATGTTTTGTTACGTAGGCACTGAACAAGGCGTCGCCAACTGGATTTCACAATTCCTTTTTGAATATCACAAATATGATCCCAAGACTGCAGGAGCCAACGATGTAGCCTATTTCTGGGGAATGATGACAGCCGGCGGTGTGCTAGGTTTGTTTTTATTAAAAATAATGGACAGTAGTAAAGTCTTGATCAGTTTTACAATTCTTGCGATAATTTCTTTATCAATAGGATTATTTTCTGGCAGTGACCGCGTAGCGTTGTATGCATTTCCCTGTGTAGGATTTTTTGCTTCTGTAATGTACCCAATCATTTTTTCACTCGCTTTAAATTCACTCGAAGAACATCATGGGGCATTCTCAGGAATTTTGCTTACTGGAATTATCGGCGGCGCAGTTATTCCCTTAATCATTGGTGCGATAGGTGATCATTTTGGTTTACGTACCGGAATGTTTTTTCTCTACCTCACACTTGGTTATATTTTAAGCATTGGCTTTTGGGCCAATCCGATCATTAAAAATAAAACCATACAGGATTCAAGAAAGGAAATTATACCGGAAGTATAGGATAAAATTTAAATCAATAAAATGGGAGACATACATGTTATTGGAGTGGATCTTGGAGGAACACATGTTCGTGTGGGAGTAGTATCAGCGGGACGTTTGGCACAAATTGCTTCTGCAAGAATCCCATCTTCAGGAAGTGTAGAAAGTGTGCTGAAAGTGATGTTCGAACTTATCGATCCATTGATAAATAAAGAAGTCAGAGCAATGGGGATCGGCGTGCCAAGCGTTGTAGATATTGAAAACGGAATTGTGTATGATGTTCAAAATATTCCTTCGTGGAAAAAAGTGGAATTGAAAAAATTAATGGAAGAAAGATATCGACTTCCTGTATTGGTGAATAATGATGCAAACTGTTTTGCACTCGGTGAAAAATATTTTGGCAAAGGCAAACGCTTTCATTCAATGATTGGATTAACGATCGGAACAGGCTTGGGCGCAGGAATTATTATCAACGATAAATTATATCCGGGTGTTAATTGCGGTGCAGGCGAATTTGGAAATGTAGAATATCTCGATCAGTATGTTGAATATTATGCCAGTGGCCAGTTCTTTGAAAATTGTTATCAAACGAATGGCGAAGTGGTTTATAAAAAAGCGCTGGATGGCGACCCTTTGTCAATCATGATCTTTGAAGAATTTGGAACTCACCTGGGAAATGCGATCAGGATGATATTATACACTTATTGCCCGGAACTGATCGTTCTCGGCGGATCTATCAGTAAAGCATACAAGCTTTTTGAAGAGAAAATGTGGGAGCGCATTCGAACTTATGTTTATTCAAATACACTGGAGCAATTTCATTTGGAAGTTTCTGATTTGGAAAATCCCGGAATTCTCGGAGCGGCTTCGTTGTATTATGATGAGCAGACTTCTTAAAATAAAAACATTCTTTTTTAATTTTTTTACTCTTGGTTTACCAAAATTTAAAAGTCAAAGCAATTGCCGCGTAGATCATTGTCATCACAAAAATTCCTTTGGCGGTATTGTCTCTGCGTCCGTTCACATAAACGGTGAATAAAGCAGCATTCGCCACCAGGGAAACGCTGATGGCAACCGTAATTAAACTGGGATTCATTTTCATCCACTGAAACATTTCGGAAAGTGAAAGCGCTTTAAATTTTACAAGTTTGTAAAGCAAAAAACCGATCATCGGCGCAATAAAACCGAGCGCGAGGCCGAAAATAAAATTGTCTTTTTTGAAGATCATAAAACATCCCAGTTTTTTTCCAGTTCTTTCTTAAGCTTATAGTTAGTGAGATCAAATTGCACAGGAACCACGCTAATATAATTATGCTCCAGCGCCCACACATCGGTATCTTCGCCCGGATCAAAATTTTTGAATTCTCCTGTGAGCCAATAATATTTTCTGCCATGCGGATCTAACCTTTCATCAAAATCCTCATCGTATTTGGCGTAAGCCTGCCGGCAAACTTTTATTCCGTTCATAACTTCCAAAGGTCCTTCAGGAATATTTACATTCAATAAGAAATGCTTTTCCAAATCCTGCTTCATCACACTTTCCACGATTTTATGAACGTAAAATTCAGCAGCGGTAAAATCTGCTTCGATGCTGTAGTCGAGTAAAGAGAAACCAATAGACGGAATGCTTTCGATGGACGCTTCCATAGCAGCACTCATGGTTCCGGAATAAATTACATTAATAGAATGATTCGCTCCGTGATTTATCCCGCTCAAACAAATGTGCGGCTTACGATGAAGTATTTTATCAACAGCCAGCTTCACGCAATCAACCGGTGTTCCGTTCGTTTGCCAGGCTTCGGCGCTCGCAAAAAAATCTTTTACTTTATCTAACCGCAACGGAACGCCAATCGTTATCGCATGTCCCATTCCGCTTTGAGGTTTGTCAGGAGCTACTACCACTACATCTCCGAGATCCTTTACAGCATTTACCAAACTTCGTATACCCGGCGCCGTTATCCCATCATCATTAGTTACTAATATTACCGGCCTTTCTTTTTTTATTTTAGACATTAATCTTTTACAATTTTTACAAGCATTTTACAGTTTCAACAAGGTTTAGAAAGTTTAGAACTGTTGACTACTCAAATTAAAACCACCTGAACCAGGGTCTGCTCACTGCTTCTCTAAACGGCCATGGAATAGCAATTAGTATCAACAATAAGGCAATTCCAAAAAATATCAACGTCTTTTTAAACTTACCGCTTGAATTGAAAGCTTTTTTTACTGCCACTCTTCCAACATGTACCAATATCCACGCCACGATCATCATAAATGAATGTTCTACAGTAAAGAAGCGAACCATCGGTTCTTTCATACTTTCGCTCATATGGCTCAGCCCGGTATACCAGCCGT
>Ga0157371_10004303_pt1 | contig 12492 bp, 11 predicted proteins | sample C45metaG_FD_113462 | JGI IMG/M metagenome (GOLD analysis project Ga0157371, IMG submission 113462) | Corn rhizosphere microbial communities from Kellogg Biological Station, Michigan, USA - C4-5 metaG | ecosystem: Host-associated > Plants > Roots > Rhizosphere > Soil | place: USA: Michigan... | reverse complement strand
GGACGCTCTTGATCCCCTGCGACTTCATCGGTTTCGCCTTTTTGCTCAACCCGTTCGGCGACCACCGCGACATCCTCATGTCGAACGTCTTCGCCCAGGGCGAAGCGCTCGCCTTCGGCAAAACCGCCGAGCAGGTGCGGGCCGAGGGAACGGCGGAGGAGGTCGTGCCGCACCGGGTGATGGAGGGCAACCGCCCCTCGAACACGATCCTCGCCGAGCGGCTGACGCCGGCGACGCTCGGCTCGCTCATCGCCCTCTACGAGCACAGCGTCTTCACCCAGGGAGCGGTCTGGGGGATCGACTCCTTCGACCAGTGGGGGGTGGAGCTGGGGAAGGTGCTGGCGAAAGCGATCATCCCCGAGCTCGAGTCCAACTCCGAGCCGGACCTGCGCCACGACAGCTCCACCAACGCGCTGATCAGGCGCTACCGCTCGCAGAAACGGCCGTGATTCCGCTCGCGGCGTCGGCGTCCAGTCTGCTCGCCGCCCGGGAGCAGATGGCGTTCACGCTCGGCTTCCACATCGTCCTCTCCTGTCTCGGCGTGGCGCTGCCGGCGACGATCCTGGTCGCCAACTACCTCGGCCTCAAACACAATGACGGCGACGCGATCGAGCTCGCGAAGCGCTGGTCGAAAGCGATGGCCGTCACCTTCGCGGTCGGCGCCGTCACCGGCACCGTCCTCACCTTCGAGTTCGGCCTGCTCTGGCCCCACTTCGAGCAGCGCTTCGGCGCGGCCTTCGGGGTCGCCTTCGCGATCGAGGGAATCTTCTTCTTCCTCGAGGCGATCTTCCTCGCCGTCTACATCTACGGCTGGAAGCGGCTCTCGGGCTGGGCGCACTTCTGGTCGGGGGTGCCGATGTTCATCACCGGCATCGGCGGCGCCTTCGCGGTGGTGGCGGCGAACTCGTGGATGAACCAGCCGCAGGGGTTCACCCTCGACGCCGCCGGCAAGGTCACCGACGTCGAACCGCTGAAGGTCCTCTTCAACCCGGCGACGCCCTACGAGGTCCCGCACATGATCCTCGCCGCTTACATGGTGGTCGGCTTTCTCGTCGCCTCGATCTACGCGGTCGGGATGCTGAAAGGACGGCGCGACCGCCTGCACCGGCTGGGGCTCCTCATCCCGTTGACGATCGGGCTGATTGCGACCCCGTTCCAGCTCTTCGTCGGCGATACCGCGGCCCGCGCGGTCGCCGACCACCAGCCGGCCAAGTTCGCCGGGATGGAGTGCATCCAGGAAAGCGGCCCGCACCAGGCCGAGTACATCGGCGGCATCTGCACCTCCGACGGCGTCAAGGGGGCGATCAGGATCCCCAACCTCGACTCCTTCCTGGTCGGCTTCAACTCCCACACCGACGTCACCGGGCTGAACGACATCCCCGAAGACGAACGGCCGCCGGCGAACACGCTGCTGCACCTCGCCTTCGACACGATGGTCGGGATCGGCTCGGCGCTGCTGGCGCTCGGCGTCTGGTTCGCGTTCGTCTGGTGGAAACGCCGCGACATCCCGCAGACGCCCTGGTTCCTGCGCATCGTCGCGGTGACGGGCGCCGGGGCGATCCTGGCGCTCTGGTGCGGCTGGATCGTCACGGAGGTCGGCCGTCAGCCATGGATCGTCCAGGGGTACATGCGCACCTCCGAAGCGGTGACCGAGGCGGGCGGGATCTGGTTCACCTTCGGCCTGGTGCTCTTGCTCTACGCGGCGATCGGGACGATCGCGATCCTCGTCCTGCGAGGGATGTCGCGCCGCTGGCGAGAGGGCGGGGCTGACCCCGAGGCCGGCGCCCCCTACGCCCCGCAAGAGGAGGCCTACGGGCAATGAGCAAGGCCGATGCCGCGGCGGCGATCCTCTGGGTTGGGGCGACCTTCTATGCGCTGTTCGGCGGGGCGGACTTTGGTGGCGGGGTCTGGGACCTGATCGCCGGTGGGCCGGAGCGGGGGGAGCGGCCGCGGGCGCTGGTCCAGCGCTCTCTGACCCCTGTCTGGGAGGCCAACCACGTCTGGCTGATCTTCGTTCTCGTCGTCCTCTGGACTGCCTTCCCAGAGGCGTTCAGCGCGATCTTCACGACGCTGTACGTGCCGCTGACCCTGGCGGCGCTGGGGATCGTCCTGCGCGGTTGCGGCTTCGCCTTCCGCAAGTCGATCGAAGGACTGCAGGGGCGGCGGGCGATGGGAGCGACGTTCGCGATCTCCTCAGTGATGACCCCGTTCTTCATGGGCGCGGTGGTCGGCGCGATCGCCGCCGGCAACGTCCCCGCCGAAGGCAACGGCGACGCCTTCTCGACCTGGCTGGCGCCGCTGCCGCTCCTGGTCGGGGCGATGTTCGTCGCCACCAGCGCCTACCTGGCGGGCGTCTTCCTCGTCGGCGACGCGCGCCGCGCGGGCGACGAGGAGATGGAGCGCTACTTCGAGCGCCGGGCACTAGGTGCCGCCGTGGTCGCGGGCGCCTTCGCGGTGGCCGGGCTCTTCGCCCTGCACTCGGAAGCCCGCTACGTCTTCGACCGCCTGACCAGCCAGGGGGTGCCGCTGGTGGTCCTCTCGCTGCTCTGCGGGCTCGCCCTTCTGGTCGTCCTGCGCCGCGGCGGCCGCCGCCCACTGCGCCCGCTCGCGGCCGGTGCCGTCGTCGCTGTGATCTGGGGCTGGGGCGTCGCCCAGTTCCCCTACCTGCTGCCGACCGAGCTCCGGATCGACCAGGCCGCCGCGCCCGACCCGACGATGACGGTCATCTTCATCGTCTTCGCCGTCGCTGCCGTCCTCGTGCTGCCCTCGCTCGGACTGCTCTACACGCTCGCCCAGCGCGACCTACTTGAGAGCGAGCACTGACCGCTTGCCCAGTCCCAGCAGGCGGCTGCCAGCCCTGCCAGCCGCGCCGCCGAGCCCGCGGACCAGCGAGCGGGGGGAGTCGGGCAGCGCCAGGCGGCCGATTTTCTTGACCACGCTGCCGAACTGGCGGTGCAGCGGTCCGACGTTGTAGGGGAGGCCGTAGCGTTCGCAGATCTCGCGCACCTCGACCGAGATCTCCCCGTAGCGGTTGGCGGGCAGGTCGGGGAAGAGGTGGTGCTCGATCTGGAAGCTGAGGTTGCCGGCGAGGATGTGGAAGAGCGGCCCGCCGCTGAGGTTGGCCGAGCCGAGCAGCTGTCGGTGGTACCACTGGCCGCGGGTCTCGTTCTCGGTCTCCGCCTCGTCGAACTCGTGCGTCCCTTCCGGGAAGTGGCCGCAGAAGATGATCGTGAACGACCAGAGGTTGCGGACGATGTTGGCGGTCGCGTTGCCGGCGAGCGGGAAGGCGAACAGCGGGCCGGAGAGGGCGGGGAAGAAGACGTAGTCCTTCAGCGCCTGGGCGCGGACCTTGGTCCCGATCCCCTTCAGCAGCTCGCGCTTGTCCCCGAGGGTGATTTCGCCTTCGGCCATGCGCTCGACTTCGAGGTCGTGCAGCGCCACCCCGTACTCGAAGAAGGTCGCCAAGAGTGCCGCCCAGAGCGGGTTGCCCAGGTAGTAGGGCTTCCACTCCTGCTCCTCGGACATGCGCAGGATCCCGTAGCCGATGTCGCGGTCCTTGCCGACGATGTTGGTGTGGGTGTGGTGCATGTAGTTGTGCGAGTGGCGCCACTGGTCAGCGGGGCAGGCGGTGTCCCACTCGAACTGTTTGCCCGAGAGCTTCGGGTCGTTCATCCACTCGTACTGGCCGTGCATCACGTTGTGGCCGATCTCCATGTTGTCGAGGATCTTGGAGAGCGAGAGGGCGGCGGTTCCGGCGAGCCAGAAGGGCGGCACGACGCCGGCCCAGAGCAGGCCGCGGCCGGCGACCTCGAGGCCGCGCTGGGCGCGGATGATGCCGCGGATGTAATCGGCGTCGCGCTGGCCGCGGTCGGCGAGGACGCGCTGGCGGATCGCGTTCATCTCCTCGCCGAGCTGCTCGAACTGCTCGGCCGTGAGGCCGTAGGGATTGGTGGTGGGCCGGGCGGCGAGGTCGAGCGGGGGCGCTTGCGGCGGAGCGGGAGTTGCGGTGGTCATCGAAATCCTTTCGTCGGGTTCAGAGCTCGACGGTGAGGTCGCCGAGGGCGGCGGAGACGCAGAGCTGGATCTCCTCGTCGGGGGCGGAGGAGACCTCGCCCGTGATCAGGTTCTTGTGGGTGCCGGCGCGCTTGCGGCAGGTGCAGGTGTGGCAGATGCCCATCCGGCAGCCGTAGGCGGGGGTGAGGCCGGCGGCCTCGGCCTGTTCGAGCAGCGAGGCGCCGCTGTTGGCGACCTCGACACCGGAGCCGGCCCCGGTCTGGGAGAAAAGGATCGCGCCCTCGCCGGGCTCGCCGACGGGGACGAAGGTGGGCGGGACGAAGCTCTCGACGTGGAGCCGGTGCTCGAGCCCGTTGGCCCAGGTGCCGCGGACCGCGTCGAGCAGGGCGGGCGGGCCACAGGCGAAGGTCTCGGCCTCGGCGAAGCACGGGTCGCTCTCGGGCAGGTGCGTCGGGTCGAAGTGCCCGTCGAGCTCGCCGCTGCCGGGAGCGCGGGTGTAGGAGCGCAGGAGCTGGAAGTTCGGGTGTGCGGCGGCGAGGCGCTCGAGCTCCTCGCCGTAGATGCAGCGCTCGGCGTCCGGCGCGTAGTAGAGGAGGGCGATCGGCCCCTCGTAGCCCTCGGCGAAGAGCGTACGGAGGATCGCCATCAGCGGCGTGATCCCGCTGCCGCCGCCGATCAGCAGGACGGACGCGGGCCGCGGGTCCGGCAGCTGGAAGCCGCCTTCGCCGGCGGAGAGCCCAACGACCATCCCGGGCTCAGCTCGGCCGACGAGGAAGTTCGAGACGAGCCCCTCGGGGTGGCGCTTGGTCGTGATCTCGACCGTCGCCCCGCGCCCTTCGACGCAGGTGGGCGAGTAGCAGCGCTGGTGGCGAACGCCGTCGATCTCGACCGCGACGTTGACGAACTGGCCGGCGCGGAAGCCCTGCCAGGCGCGGTTCGGGCGCAGCGTCAACGTCACGCTCTCCTCAGTCCCGCGCTCGACTCCCACTACCTCGGCTCGGCACTCGCCGGCGACCAGCAGCGGGTCGATCTGTTCCAGGTAGGAGTCGACGCCGTGCGGCGTCGCCACTGCCTCGAGGAAGCGAAGGCTGCGGCGGGGGAGGAGCTGCGGGGACATGACTCAGTCAAGGTAACATCAAATGCCGTCACGTCAATTAGCGAAACATCACACAATGGTAGCTTTGCCGCCGTGCCGGAGGTAAAGAACGACCTGACGATCGAAGAGCTCGCCGCCGAGACCGGGATGACGGTCCGCAACATCCGCTCCCACCGCGCTCGCGGCCTGCTGCCGGCGCCGGAGGTCCGCGACCGGGTCGGCTACTACGGCCCCGAGCACCTAGCGCGGCTGCGGATGATCCAGGAGCTGCAGGCCGACGGCTTCAACCTGAAGGGGATCGAGAAGCTGCTGAACCAGAACGTCGGCGCCGCCGAGCAGTTCCTCTCCTTCCGCCGCGATCTCGACGGCTTCGACGGCGAGCAGCCGAGCACCTTCACCAAGGAGGAGCTGGCCGAGCGGTTCGGTGACGGCATCGACGAGGCGCTGAAGCGCGCGGTCGGTGTCGGCGCCCTGGTCGCCGTCGAGGAAGACCGCTACGAGGCGCCCTACCCGTCGCTGCTGGAGGCCGCCGAGGAGATCGTCGCCACCGGTGTCTCCCTCGACCACGCGCTGACCGTGCTGGAGAAGGTCCGCAGCCGCTGCAAGTCGATCTCGCACGAGTTCGTCCGCCTCTTCCTCGAGGACATCTGGAAGCCGTTCGAAGCGGAGGGCTACCCAGACGAGCGCTGGCCCGAGGTCCGCGCCGCCCTCGACCGGATGCGCCCGCTCTCGCTGCAGGCGCTCGCCGCGCTGCACCGGATGACGCTCAGCGACGAAGTCGAGCGCGCGCTCGGCAAGCAGCTCGAGCGGATGGCGAACCGCAAGAGCTAGGCTGCGCGCCTTGATCAAGGCGGTCCTCTTCGACATCGACGGCACGCTGCTCCACACCGGAGGGGCCGGCGCAGTCGCCTGGCAGCGCGCCTTCCTCGAGCTCTACGAGGTCGAAGCGAACATCGGCGAACACACCCACGCCGGGATGACCGATCCGGAAATCGCCGAGATCGTCTTCCGCGAGGTGATGCACCGGCAGGGCTCGCCAGAGGAGCGGGCGGAGGCGATCGGCTGCTACCTCGGCCACCTCGCCGACGCAGTCGCCGAATCGGAGGGCTACTTCGTGATCGAGGGGATCGAGGAGCTGCTGCCACGGCTCGTCGCCGACGGCATCCTGCTCGGCGTCGTCACCGGCAACATCGAGGCGGCCGCCCACATCAAGCTCGCTCGCGGCGACCTCAATCGCTATTTCACCTTCGGCGGCTACGGCTCGGACTCCCGCGACCGCACCGAGCTGACGAAGAAGGCGCTGGAGCGAGGTGAGGAGGTCTCCGGCCGTCGACTCGACACGGCCGAGACGACCGCGATTGGCGACACCCCCCGTGACGTCCGCGCTGGCCACGGCGCCGGCATCAAAGTCGTCGGCGTCGCCACCGGCTCCTACGCGGTCGACGAACTCACCGACGCCGGCGCCGATTGGTCACTCGAGAACGTCGCCGAGGGCTTCCCGGTCTGAGCTATGCCTTGCTGCAGCGCGCCTGGTAGATGTTGAGGAAGCGACTCTCGAAGCCGTTCCTCGCCATCCGCAGGTAGAGGCGCCAGACCCGGATCCGTTCCTCGCCGGCGAGCCTCGTTGCCTCGTCGAGGTTGTCGTCGAGGTTCTGAGCCCAGTGCTTCAGCGTCTCCGCGTAGTCGGGACCGAAGTCCTCGACGTGGTGGGCGATGAAGCCGGCGCGTTCCAGCGCCAGCAGGTTGCGCGAGAGGTGCAGCGGGGCCGCATCGGGGAAGACGTAGCGCTCGGAGAAGTCGCCGGCCTCGGGGTCGGTGTGGCGGAGGCGGGTGATGCCGTGGTTGAGCAGGCGGCCGCCCGGCTCGAGCAGCTGGGCCAGGGTCTGCGCGTAGAGGTCGATGTTGGCCGAGCCGACGTGCTCGACCATCCCGATCGAGGCGATCGCGTCGAACTTCTCGCCCAGCGAGGGCAGGTCGCGGTAGTCCATGACCCGGATGTCGACACGGTCGGCGACGCCGGCCTCCTCGGCCCGCTGCCGCGCTTGTTCGGCCTGCGGAGGCGAGAGGGTGATGCCGACGACGTTGGCCCCGTACTTGGTCGCTGCCCAGAGCGGGAAGCCGCCCCAGCCGCAGCCGACATCGAGGACGCGCTCGCCCTCCTTGATCGCCAGCTTGCGGGCGACCGTGTCGAGCTTCTCCTCCTGCGCTTCCTCCAGCGTCTTCATCTGGCCGTCGCGCCAGATCGCGCAGCTGTAGACCATCGTCGGCCCGAGGAAGAGCTCGAAGAACTCGTTGGAGACGTCGTAGTGGTGGCGGACAGCGCGGGCGTCACGCTCCTTGCTGTGGCGCTTGCCGCTCGGGCGCAGCTCGGAAGCCGGCCGCTTCGGCGGCATCGTCAGCCCCATCGCCCGCACCGCACCCTTCATCAGCGCCCGCTGGTCGGCGCCGTCGAGCGAGGGCGGCTGCCAGCCGTCGAGGACGCGGATCACCGCGTCGATGTCATCGACCTCGAGCTCGCCGCTGACGTAGGCGCGGCCGAGGCCGAGCTGGCCGGGCGCGCGCAGCGCGTGCGCGAGCGCCTTCGGCGAGCGGACGCTGAAGGTCGGGCCGCCGTTGTCGGAGGTGGAGGGGAGGCTGCTGCCGTCCCAGAACTCGATCGTGAAGGGGCGCTCGGGGAGGCGGGTTTCGATCTCCCGCCGCAGCGGCGCAGTGTTTGCGAAAGGCATAGGCGGGGCACCCTACAGACTCGGAATCGGCTGGCTAGAGACCTGCGTTCGGCTGGCTGTCCGGCCGAAGGTTTTACGAAAAGCCGCAGCTTCTACGCGTATGATCGCCCGCCATGACTACCGTCGGACCGCTTCCCTCAGACATCCAGCCGGTCGAGAACGAGACCCGGGACCGGATCATCACCGGCCTGGTGACGATCATTCCCTTCATCGCCGTCGGCATCGCCGGCTGGCAGGTGTGGGGCAGCGCCCTGCACTGGAGCGACGTCTTCCTCTTCGTCGGCATGTACTTCCTCACCGGGATCGGGATCACCGTCGGCTTCCACCGCCTGCTCACCCACCGCTCGTTCAAAACCTCCCCGGGGATGCGCGGCCTGTTCGGGATCCTCGGCTCGGCGGCGATCGAGGGGCCGGTGATCTCCTGGGTCGCCGACCACCGCAAGCACCACACCTTCTCCGATGAACACGGCGACCCCCACAGCCCCCACGTCGACCACGGCGGCGGCTGGAAGGGGGCGATGAAGGGCCTCTTCCATGCCCACGTCGGCTGGATCTTCATCCACACCCAGCGCGGCAACAAGGAACGCTTCGCGCCGGACCTGATCAAGGACCCGGTGATCAACTGGGTCGATCGCACCTTCATCTACTGGGCGATCCTCGGCCTGCTGCTGCCGTTCTTCCTCGGCTGGATCATCGGCGGCACCGTCGCCGCCGGGCTGACCGGACTGCTCTGGGGCGGTCTCGTCCGGGTCTTCGTCCTCCATCACTTCACCTACAGCATCAACTCGCTCTGCCACACCTTCGGCAAGAAGGAATTCGAGACCACCGATGAGTCGCGCAACCTGGCGCTGATCGCGATCCCGACGCTCGGCGAGGCGTACCACAACAGCCACCACGCCTTCCCGACCTCGGCCACCCACGGTTTGCGCTGGTGGCAGCTAGACGTCTCCTCGCTGGTGATCAATGGCTTGGAGAAGGCGGGGTTGGTCTGGGACGTCGTCCGGGTCAGCCCGGAGCGGATGGCGGCGAAGGCGAACGCCAACGCGAACGCCTAGGGCGCTTCTTCGCTTTCGTACCAGTCGATCCACTTGTTGCAGGCTTGCGCTAGCGGCACCGTGCGGTGCGGCTTCGCCGGCACCGCGACCAGCTCGCCGATGTAGGCCTTGCCGTCGTAGCCGGTGAGGCTCTGCAGGGTGGTGGCGTCGGCGGTCGAGAGGGTGAAGCGGGTCTTGCCGCCCTTGCTCTCGTAGCGGCCGGCCGGCCAGTACTGGCCGTTGTTGCCGAGGCTGATCGTGTTCGGCCGCTGGCCGTCGAGGGCGGCCTTCAGCGTTTCGCTGAACCCCGGTGCCGAAAGGGTCAGGTCGAAGGGGGAGAAGTACTGGATCGAGAGGTTCCAGCTGCCCGCCGGCAGGTCCAGCGTCTGCGAGGTTTCCTCGCCGGCGCCGAGGATGGTGCCGCCGTCCCAGCTCCCTTTCTGGCCGATCACCGCGTCGGGGAAGAGCCCGGCGCGCCCTTGGCCGCCGAGGAGGATGCGGACCTCTGGTGCCGCGCAGCCGGCGAAGGCGCCAGCCTCGGTGCCCTCGAGCAGGACGTGGCGGGTTTCCGGCGTTGGCCCGGTCTGCTTCCAGAGCACATAGGAGGGCGTCGTCGCCACCCGCTTGAAGTTCGGCGGCGCCTGGCTGTTCCAGGCAGCGCGGCTGGTGATCACGTAGGGGAAGCGGTCGAGGGTCCCGCGGGAGAAAGAATCGAAGTCGATCGGGCTGTAAGCATCGCCGGTGTCGAACGGCTTTTCCGGGTTCGGCGAGACGGCCGGGTCGGGGAACTCGACCAGCGGCACGTGGGTGTCGGCGCCCAGGAGCTCGTAGGCGGCGTAGCGATCCTGGCCTGCGTAGAGGACAGGTTGGCCGTGGACGATCGGCAGGAACGCCTGGAGCTCCGAGCCGTGACCGGGGGGGCCGACGGGGGCGTCCCGCAACGCCAGGAAGCTCGAGTAGACCGCGCCGGCGATGAACACAAGGGTCAGCGCCGCCCAACCGAGACGAACCATTCCCGTCGATGGGCCGATTTGTCGCGCCGGGTTGGACGGATCGTCCCGTCGGCTCTGCGGATTTGACGGATCGTCCCGTCGGCGGCCGACGCGCGGGAACTCGGTCAGCAGCGGGCGGACCGCCACGAGCATCGCTAGCGGGGCGATGATGATTAGGGCCTTGGCTTGGGAGTAGTCGCCGCTGGTGGGGAGGGACGCGAGGTAGAGGAGGGCGCCGGCGCCTAGGGCTATTGGGATCGTCGGTTCGCGGCGGTTTATCCACCAGGCGATGCCGACTAGGAGGGCTAGGACTGCGATTGCTCCGGCTAGGACAGGGAGTTGGGCGCCGCCGGCTGCGTCTAGGCGGTAGTTGGCTGCTGGCCAGACGCCTAGTGCCTCGATCGGGGAGACCGGGCCGTAGGTGTTGGAGCCGGCGACTTTGTTGAAGCTGCTGCCGAAGCCGAAGGGGCCGACGGTTACTGCTAGGGCGATCGCGGCGAGGAGGACCAGGGCGGCGATGGTCAGGGGGCGCAGCAGGAAGCGCAGGAGCGAGCGGGGGCGCAGGGCGGCTCGTACCTCCGGCAGGGTGAGGCTCCAGAGGACGAGGGTGACTACCGGCCAGGCGACGCCGGCGAATGAGTACGAAAAGAAGATCCCTCCGGTCAGGGCCAGCGGCGGCAGCACGAACATCAAGCGCGACCACCAGCTCGACCATGGGCCTTTGTCCCCGGTATCCGGGGAGAAATAGGTTTGCACTTCCTTGACATTCGTCAGCCAGATCGTGAAGGCGAGGACGAGGAGGGCCTCGGCTAGCTCCTTGAAGGCGGCCTGGGCAAAGTAGGAGGCAGCCAAGTAGGGGAGGGCGACCATTGCGGCGGCGATCGTGCGGCGGCCGGGAGCCATGCCCCGCAGGGCACCGAGAGCGGTGAGGCCGGTCATCACCCCGATCGCGAGGATCTCGCCGAGGAAGGCTTGGCCGAGGTCGATTCCCGGCACCACCGCCGTTGCCACCGCCAGCCCGTGCGGGCCGAGCGGGTAGCCCGGATCGGGTGCGGGGCCGAAGCCGCTGCGCAACCACTCGGCCCAGGCGAGGTGCAGCCCGAGGTCGTTGTTGAAGCCGACGCCAAGCAGTCCCCAGCGCCCGCTGACCGCAAACGGGATCGAGAGCGCGAGGAGAACCACGAGCGCCACCGGCAGTCCTTCGCGCCACGGGCTGAACGCACCATCGGCGTTCGTCCTTATTCGCCCAGGAGGCGATAAAGGACGAACGCCCCCGCTGCGCCAGAGCACCAGCGCGGCGGCGAGGATCAGCAGCGCCAGGGCGATGGTCGAGGAGGTGCCGTGGCCCGGGGCCCGGGCGACGATTCCGGTCGCCGTCAGCACCGCACCGAACCCGACCGCGGGCTCCAGCCACGTCCACTCGCGCCTTCCCGCGAGGGAGAGGATGGCCCGGCCGACCAGCAGCGAGACGGCGCAGATCAGCGCCGCCGAGGCGTAGGTCCCGATCATCAGGCGCCAGAACTTATGGCAGCGGGCGTTTTCAGTACTTCTCGGCGGCCCGTGCGAGCGTCTCGCGCAGGTTCTCGCCCTGCAGCGGATGCTCGTGGCCGGGGGCGACGATGCGCGGTTCCAACGCCGCCAGCTTGCCCACCGACTCCTTCGCCTTGGCGTGGTCCCAGGCCCAGGCCGGGTGCGGGACGCTGGCCTCCCCGGGCGGCAGCGGTTTCAGCCGCGCCGAGTCGACCAGGTAGACGACATCTGAGACCAGCGCCACCCGGTCGCTCTCGCGCCAGAGCCCGATCAGCCCCGGCGCGTGGCCGGGGAAGTGCAGGACCTTGAAGCCGGCGACTTCGTCGCCTTCGATCACCGTGTCGGCGATCTTCACCGCGCCCCCGTCCCAGCGTTTCAGGAGGAAGGGGTAGATCCACCGCACCCAGGCCACCGGCAGCTGCGAGAGGTCCATGTAGGGAGCGATCGCGGCGTTGCTTTCGGCGTCGGCCACTTCGTCGGGATGGCAGAGGACCGGCACGTCCATGTACGGCGCGGTGCCGCGATGGTCGGCGTGCGCATGGCCGAGGACCACGCGCTTGAGGCCGCCCAGTTCCGCCGCCGCGGCCTTCGCCTTCTTCCGCATCGCCTTCGTCCCGGCGTCGAACTGGACGACGCCATCGCCGTCCTCGAGGAAGTAGATGTTCATCGCCCCGCGGAAATCCCCGCGCAGCAACCAGACTCCGTCCGCGACATTCTCCAGTGCCATGGCCGCACCTTAGCGCCGCAGCCGACCGCCTCCGCGGGCTAGGGTCCAGCCCGTGCCCCCCGTCTGGAGAGCCTCGATCGCGATCCTCGTCGCCTGCCTGGTCGCGGCGATGGTGATCGGCATCGTCCGCCTGGTCGAAACCCCGACCGAAATCCTCGGCGACGGCTTTCGCGACCTCCCCGCCAAGCAGCAGGAAACTCCGCCGGGCCGGCGTTAGTATCGATCCCGTTCAGCGAACGAAGGAGGCGGCGTGTTTACTCGCATCGTGGTTGGGACCGACGGATCCGAGACTGCCGCCGAGGCCGTCCGCCAGGCAGTGGAGCTGGCGAAGATCTCCAGCGCCACGCTCAGCATCGTCAGCGCCTACCAGCCG
>Ga0157371_10004302_pt1 | contig 12495 bp, 7 predicted proteins | sample C45metaG_FD_113462 | JGI IMG/M metagenome (GOLD analysis project Ga0157371, IMG submission 113462) | Corn rhizosphere microbial communities from Kellogg Biological Station, Michigan, USA - C4-5 metaG | ecosystem: Host-associated > Plants > Roots > Rhizosphere > Soil | place: USA: Michigan... | reverse complement strand
GGTGCCACGATCGCCGATGCACCGTGCGGGACGGGGCGACTCGCGGAAGCACTATTGGATGCCGGGTACCGAGTGCACGGCTTCGACATTTCCCAAGCCATGTTGGGAGTGGCACAGCAACGCCTGGCGCCGCATGGGAAAAACTTCACCTGCGAGGTGGCCAACTTGAAGGAATGCCCGCCGAGCGGACCCATCTGTGATGGTGCATTGTGCGCAAGGGTATTGATGCATTTTCCGCTTGAGCAGCAAGTGCAGTTCCTGGCCGGAGTGGCCGGCCTCAGTCGTTCCGTCGTGGTCATCAATCAAAGTCTCGATTCTGGTTATCAACGGTTCCGGCGGCGGCTGAAACGGTGGATGGGGAATCAGGCGTCAGCCAGATTCCCGATAACCGACGAAAACATCGGACTTCTATTGGAAAGAGCCGGCCTGCGTGAGGTGCGGCGCTACCGGCTGCTCCCGTTGATAAGCGAAGCAGTGTATATCGTTGCAAGGAAGGTCGACGTTCCCTATCCCGGATAATCAACGACACCGTAAAAGTAGAGCGATGCGGCGAATCCACGCCCGGCGAGAGTTGAGGTCGATGCCTTGTGACCCATAAGAGCCAAAAACAAGGAGACGGCGTGCGTAGGGCGCTGTCGCTGTCCTTCATGCAGCAGTTCGTCGCATTCGTGTTCAGCTTCGGATCGGTCACGATCATAAGCCGACTCCTCACCCCTTCAGAAGTCGGTGTATTTTCGATCGCCGCGGGCTTGGTCGCCTTGATTCACATGCTCCGTGACTTCGGGGTCAGTGAATACGTGATACAGGCACCGGTTCTTGACGAGTCGCTGGTACGCACCGTCTTCACGATGAACCTCGTCATTGCATGGTGTCTTGGCGGGGTCATTGTCGCGGCCAGTGGTGCGATCGGGACGTTCTACGCCGATATCGGTGTGACGCGGGTGTTGCGGGTTCTGGGCGTCGTATTCTTTCTGCTGCCGTTCGGCACCACGGCAATGGCTTTGTTGAAACGCGAAATGGAGTTCGGGAAACTGACCAAGATACGCATCGGCGAATCCGTCGTGCGCAGCTGTACTGCTGTCGCTCTTGCGTATGCCGGGTTTTCCTACATGAGCATGGCATGGTCGGCGCTGGCGGGTATTGTGGTGATGATCGTTGGGTGCACGGTTTGGGGCTGGCAATACCGTGTGAAGGGGGTGAGTTTCAGCCATTGGAAAAGTGTGCTGCACTTTGGCTCCAACCGGACGATTTCGGACTTGGCGAGCCAGCTGGGCGACCAGTCTGCCAACCTGGTGATTGGCAAGATGCTGGGCATGACAGATGCCGGGCTGTTTTCGCGCGGATACGGCGTGGTCAACATGTACCGCACCAACGTCCTTGGTGCGATCGGAGCGGTTGCCTTTCCTGCGTTCGCACGCGAGCACCGCGAGCACGCCACGGCTCCGGATCTGTTCCTGAAGGCGTTGGTTTACACAACCGGGATCAGTTGGCCGTTTTTTGCATGCGGTGTCATTCTTGCTTATCCGGTCATCAACATCTTGTTCGGCGATCAATGGGATGCGGCAGTTCCGCTGATGCGTTGGCTGTGTTCCGCTGCATTGATCGGGACATTGATGTTCCAGTGCAACCGGTTCCTGGTTGCGCTGGGGCGGGTAAGGGCCGTGACCCGCGTGGAGGTCCAATATCAAACCGCCAGGGTCGGCATTACCATCGGCGCCGCCTTTTATGGCGTCACTGCGGTCGCGGCTTCACAGGTTCTTGTCTATATCATGGCTACCGTGCTGTATTACCGCGAAATGCGAACTTATGACGCGCTGGCAGTTCGCAAGTGCGCCAAGGCTCTGGTTCCGAGCGTCATGGCCACGCTGGGTGCCTGTGCCGTACCGGCAGCGGTGGTCCTTTGGCCGGGCTTCCTGCCGCTACATATGCTCTTGGCGTTTGCATTGGCTTTCGTCGGAGGCGGGGCAGGGTGGTTGCTCGCCCTTGTGCTCGCACGCCATCCCTTGCTGGACGAGCTCAAGCGTGTAGGTTCCCGTGTTTCCTCGCGTTACCACCTGTTGCGTGGCTAGGCCGTGATCAAGCTGGACGTCGCTGGAATACTCAACGCGCGGTTCATCTGCACCAGTTGCCGCGCGTCGGGGAGTTGGGTCGCGGTGACGAGGCCCGTGCTGAGGCAAAACTCCAGCATTCAGCGGCTGCGATGCGCGCGCTGTCAGGAGCAGATCGTGGCCAAGGTGAGTCGAAGGGACGACTTGCGCAACGATGCCTGTGCGGAGGCACGGCGTGAGTACGAAACCCTGTGCACACTCCAGCGTGTGTTTCCCCAGGACGAACACTTTGGGACGTTGGTGTCGCTGGGCTACCTGGAGTCCTCGGGACGCGGGATCATGATCACGCGCCATTTCTGCGGCGACGATTTGGCTCACCACCTGCGATCCCTGGGTGAGCCTGGCGCACAGGAAGCATGCCATGCAGCGGGGGTTTGGTTGCGCAAGCTTCACGCGAGCGGCGACCCGGGCGTACAGACGCGGGTGCTGGGCGTGGCGGACAAGCTCGACTATCTGGGGGTCACCTACGGTGCGGTCTTGCGTCGTGACCGCGAAACGCGGTCCGCGTACCGATGTCTGGAACAAGCAGGTTCGCGTCTTGACGCAAGGGAGTTCCGCGTCGTGCGCCAGCATGGCGATTTCAAACCCCAGAACATGCTGTGTGACGGCACCCGATACATTGGGCTGGACATACATTGGCAGAGTATCGGATCGGCAATCTATGACCTTGCACCGTTCCTGAACCACCTCTGGCTTGTCAGCCGTACGCTTGGAGGTTTGCTGACAAATCGCCATTACCGGCAGCGGGAGTCGATGTTCCTTGCCGGGTATGGGTATGGGGATGACGCGCAGGCCGTGTACTGGGCACAGTTATATTTCGCGCTGTGCTACCTGGGGGCCTATCGCCAAAAAGGGCGCCTGGCGGCGAGCTATGCAAGATGGCGGATTGGGGCGTTGGTGCGAGAGCTTGCGAGGCAGCTGGGGGAAGTCTCCTGAGCTGACGGAGTGTCTTGGTGCCGCTGGTGCCGTGCATGGTTTCTCCACGGTCTCCTGATGAAAATGCGTGTCGCGGGATGAGCCGGGGAATCCGTGCTATAGGAATCGATATACTGCAATTGGTCGAAGTCAACGTCGCCCAGAGAAGCCCTTGAGCCCCAATATCTCTGTCGTCATTCCTGCCTACAACGCGGACAAGTTCATAGTCCGTGCACTGGCTAGTATTGAGAACCAGACGCTCAGGCCGGACGAGGTAATTGTCATCGATGACGGCTCCACGGATCACACGGCGTTGCGGGTAGAAGAATTTGCACGGCATTCGAAATTGGCGCTCATGTTGGAGCGCCAGCCGAACCGGGGGTCTTCTGCCGCGCGCAACAATGGGATCCGCAAAGCAGCTGGTGAATTGATAACTTTCCTGGATGCGGATGATCTGATCTACCCCACGTTTCTGGAGCACACAGTTTCGGGTTTGACCCGATTTCCCGACTGGGCGGCGTGCTTCACTGATCGTGATGTTGTAGATGCAGATGGTAAATTCATCTCCCGCGACCTGGATCACCCCGTGTTTCGGCAAATTGTGAAGAAAATCATGGGAGGCGGCTTTATCGAGTTGGAGGACGATGATCTGTTTTTCAATATGATTGCGGGCAGCGTCATTCCGATGACTATCACCTGCCGCAAATCGTGCATTGATGCAGTTGGCGGCTTTGATGAAACATTGTTATTCAATGAAGACCGTCTGTTTTTCCTTCAGCTTATCAAGAAGAAGGGAAAATTAGGGTATTTTGACGAATCATTGGGCGTATGGCAGCGACATGCGGCAAACAAGACCAGTACTTCCAACGCGATCAACGCTATAAAATATTCAGACCTCATATTGCAAAAGCTGATTGCTGGTAAGGATGGTCTTGATCTTTCGCCAGCTGAAATTACTGGCGTGCGGACCGCACAGCGCAGATTGGCTTCTCAGTGGATGTATGCGACATCCCGTGCGCGATCCCGGTCTACCTTCGCTCTCGGTCGTCGCCTATTGGCGGAACGTCGTATAACTGTTGGCTGCTTTTTGAAAGCAATGGGACGTTATATGATTTCTTCGCCGAAAAGTTAGCTACAGATATTGAGCGGGCCATTTTCCCACTGGCGCAACCGCTTCCGCGATAGGCGCTTTGGGCAAGCTACGACCTCACCTGCACGTGGAGAGCAGAGTCCTGTCATTTGCAGGATCAGGAGAAGTCCGCTTTGAGCTGCTCCAGCTTCTCTGTAAGACGGCTTGAGGCTTCATCGAAAACACTATCTTTGCTTAGCGTCAGCGAAGGGTTTCTGGCCACTCGATCGAACTGTCGGATGAAACTTTCGATTTCTCTATTTGTACTCTTGGTAGGCGGTGGTGTCCAGGTTGTGGAACCAAGCCCGACCTTGCAAAGGGATCTTTTTGTAATGATTTTAAGTTTGTCCAATTTGGAGTAATTATAATCCGGATTCCATGCACCCTTCAGTCGAACAGGGGAGTATTTTAAAGCAAGTGATCCGGCCCAATCCTGCCACTTTGGTTGGAGTATATGGTCATACAGCACAACCGGCATCCACGGTATTCTGAAAGAGTCCGCCAGGATGGCGCCGTGCATGGCCTCGGCAATAATTGCTGATGACCTGGATATCTCCTCGAGTACGGTGTCGACATCCTTTCTTGGGTCGATGTAGCGTATGCCAACATCTCGACAGACGCGTTCCCAGTCCAGGTTCCACGCGCTCACGTGATGGGGGATGAACGCGATGCCGGCTCGTTTCGAATCTTTTGCACGGAACACGGTGGGGACCAGCGCCGCGGGGTCGGTTATTGCATATTCGCTGGGGAGTCCGAGTCTCGCGGCGGTTATGGGGCCACGAACGCAGTAAAACTTCCACTTTTCGTCCACTGTTGGCAGGGCGGAGCCATAACCTACACCCGACCCGAATACTATCTTGTTGGGGCCTGCCGGGATGTTGTTGTTCAGCAATGTCCCTATGCCAACGAAGATCTCGGAGTCGTCATCGTCGATGATGTCGGGTATCAGCTTTGGCCATAACCAGGGATTCAGGTCATCGCCAAAGTTCCCGCGCTGGTCAATGTAGTAATAGAGCTTCATGGCGGCATGCATCCTTCGTGATCAGCAGCGGATTTCAAACTCAACCACGGATGGCTTGCAGAGGCCTGGTGGGGTGGCGCCGATTTCGGTGACCGCACGGACGAAGTCTGCGCAGTGGCGCTCAAACCGTCAATGATTGGCTGGACGCAAGATTGACTGTTTGTGGCAGGGGGAAGAGCCCGCACTGCCGCACCCGCGGACGCATGAAGTCGAGGCTCTTGACCGAGTGGGAATGCCTTGCAGTATCGCTAACGGGTGCTCGTTTGCCTGGCCCCCTGCGCCTGGTGGTGGAACTTCCTATGGCCATAATGCTCGCCGTCGTCCATTGGGGTTGCAGTCGCACCCCGCACTCCCGATCATGCAGGTACCCGGGGGCTATTTGCGGGTGGTGCACCGCCATTGCCGACGAACATCGCGGCGACTTGAGGTGCGGGTTGGCAACGCAAGCGCTTGAGGGCCGCACTTGTGCTGAACGCGCTGTCGGTATCCCTTGCGGGTAGAGACCCCAAAGGCGAAGCCCGTGCGGAACGCTCGCTCGAGCGTCAGGGGTTTTTCCGTGCCCAGCGAATGGAGTGGGATGGTGGCAGCGTTGTCGCCTGGGGGTGCCCAGGACAGCGGCAGGTCGAGGATTGTGTGGTTCGAACGTCGTCGGGGACCGCCTGTTGCGTCGGCCCGCTGTGGTTTCGCGGTCGTTTTGGTCGCCAGGCGTTGGCTGCGCTGCTTGACGAAGTCCACGCAACCGGGCGCCTGGAAGAAGACGCATTGCGGGGCAACTTTGCGCTGTTCCTCGACACCGGTGAACACACCTGGCTGTTGAATGACGCGTTGGGTTTTGTGCGTATTCACGCCAGCGCGGATCATTGCTTTTTCAGTACCAGTTGGCTCGCTGCGTGTGCTTATCTGCAGCACGTCGAAGTTGACGCTGCCTCGGCAATTGAATACGTGCTGGTGGGGGCGGCGCATTCTTGCCATTCGGTGGCGCGCGGGATCGACTTGCTTCCCCTGGGCCACGCCCAGGATTTGCGGCGTCGGCGTACATGGCAGCGCTTTCCCGATGGGTTCGTTTTGCACGACCCCGGATTCGCCTCGCTGGATGCGGCTGTCGAAGCCATCACCGAACATCTGCGTACGGTTTCTAACGAAGTGGCTGCGGCCTTTCCGGGTCGGGTCAACGCGGCTCTCTCGGGTGGGTTCGATTCGCGCCTGATCGTCGCGGGGTTGCTCGCGGCTGGCATGCAGCCGCGTCTGTTTGTGTATGGCGACGCCGATTCCGCCGCTGTGGCGATAGCGAGGATGGTGGCTGCTGCGACCGGCCTCGAACTCGGTGCAATTGACAAAGGCGTGATGGATCACGACCTGCCGGAGCCGGACCTCGAATCACTGGAGCAGAGCGCGCTGTTCTTCGACGGCCTGCCCAACGACGGCATCCATGATCCGGGTGCCGATCGCCGCACCCGATTGCAGCAAACCGCCGGCGGACACATTGCGCTCAATGGTGGTGGCGGCGAGATCTTCCGCAACTTCTTCCACCTTCCGGATCGTGCGTTTTCCGCGCGTGACATCGTGAGAGCCTTCTACCGCGGCTTCAGTCGTGGCGCCTTTCGCGAGCCCAATGGCCTGGCGAACTATGAAGCGCGACTTGCCGCGTCGATACGGAGCACCGTGGGCATGCCCACGGCCGGGAACGAACGTCTTGCGCGCGTGCAGGTTGAGCTTCTCTACCCCTTGTTCCGCTGCCACTATTGGATGGGCGTCAACAACAGTGTGGCGGTGCGCCACGGGTATTACGCGACGCCACTGGTGGATCTGGCGTCCGTGCGCCTGGCTCTCCGCGTGCCGCTGCGCTGGAAGAATGCAGGTGCCTTGGAAAGCCGCCTGGTCGCCGCGTTGCATCCGGCTATCGCCGCGCAGCCTTCGGCCTATGGCTTTCGCCTTGATGTCGGGCCAGGTTGGCGGGCACGACTGGCCGAGTGGACGGCATGTGCTCGTCCGGTGCGGCTGCGGCCGCTGATCAATGCCACCCGCCGGAGCCTGCGGAACGTTCGCGTTGCGCCCGCGTTGCTGCAACGATACCGCACGCTTCTGCCGGGAGAGTGGCGCATGGACTCGCTGCTCGATCTCGCTCAATTGGCGGATGATCGTGCCTTGGGGCGCGCCCTTGCCATCGAAGTAGTGTGGCGGCGGATACTGTAGCCGGCGCAAAATTCAGCAGCCAACTCCTCTCGCTTTGGATTGCGCGTCGGGGGTCTGCATGGACACCAAGCATGCTTTCGGGCCTTCCTGCGTGGGCCCATCGCCACGCCTTCCAGTGGAACAGCAGCTTCCATGCCACGTGATTGTCGGCATTCACCGCCTTCAGTTTCTCGCGCGCCCGCGGGTCGATATTTCGTTCATATGTGCAACAAACGCCGGGTAAACCTGCAGGGCTCCTGCAGCACTCAGGTGATCCGAGTCGTAGTAGAGAAATTCATGCCGCATTGCCCATGGGCATATATCTTCGTTGCACAGCGCGTTGCCGACCTCCAGCACCGACGACAGTGGGTACCGCGCGGCGACCGATTTGAGTATTGAATTGGCTTCCGCTTGTTGCTGCACGTACCCGAGTCGCGTCACCGCGCCGGTGTTCAGCCGCTGGTCCGACGGATTCACGGCAAATCGAATGCTGGCCTTGGGGACTGACGTGCGTTGGTGCGGGTTGTCCTGCATGAGCACGACGGGGATATCCAGCGTCTGATAGATCGCGAGCGTTTCGCTCAATGTGGTGCGCAACGCTTGTGCGCCGGTGATGGAGCGTTGGACGTGAATTTTTCCCGCACCAATATAGCTTGCCCAGGCTTCAATCAATATGACTGCCTTTGGTCGCATTTCACTCGCGAAGTGGGTTGCTTTTTCGCTCAATTCGCGACATGCGTTCGGGTAATCGGTGCGCACCGTAACGTTCGTCAGTGGCAGGCAACTCCCGATCGATGAGAAAACAATCCTCGTATTTGTAGCCTTGCCGTATTTGTCCAGGGTCGGAATCATGGCTCTCGCGTGACTGTCACCGTATGCCAGAACCAGCGTTTTGGAGTGTGTGTCGCCAATGTCGCAGTACCATTTATCCGGCAGATACGCATTTTGTTGCCTTTGCAGAAGCGTCATTTTCGTCTGGGGGTTGAAGCAGTCCTGAGAGTTGGCGAGAGTGCCCATCTGCATGGATTTCACATACCGTTCGGCCCTGACTGAAACGAGACTTGCTGGCCGGTCTGGCAGCCCTGAGGCCGCGTAAACGGCCAAACCCGCCACACCCAATGCCGCAACGGCGACCGTAAGGCCGAGCGCCGTATATCCTCGCCGACTCTTGCGGATGGGATCCTCGAAGTAGCGGTAGGTCAGCCAAGCCAGCAGGAATGACACCACCACCAGCACGAGCCTGGATGCGTGGCGGAACGTTGGGTTGCTGTCGCCAAACACGATGACCACCAGCGAGAGCAATGCCCAATGCCAGAGATACAGCGGGTAACTGATCAGCCCCACCCATACCGCCGGGCGCCAGCTCAGCACGCGTCGATTCAAAAACGTATTCGACCCCGCATTGACGATCAACGCCGTACCGAGCACCGGAAGTAGCGCCCAGAAACCCGGAAATGCACTGGTGGGCTCGATGAGAGCCAGCGCCGCAATGATGACGGCAATGCCTGCCCAGGATTGCGCAGAGCGCCACCTGGCCAACCAAGGCACCCCACGTCGGTGCCCTACTGCGAGCCATGCGCCCACCATGAGTTCCCAGGTGCGGGAAACGGGGGAATAGAAGGCCTGTGTGGCATGGCCGCTGAAGACCAGTGACACGTTCAACACAAAGGTCAGTGCCGCGATCAGGCCAATGGACATCAACAGCGGCCAACGCCAGCGGGTGAGAAGCCATAGAAGCAGTGGCCACGCAATGTAGAACTGCTCCTCTACCGACAAGCTCCACAGGTGCAACAGTGTTTTGTCGATCGATGCATGATCGAAATAGCCGGCTTCACTCCATAAGGTAAAGTTCTCCACATAGCCGGCACCGGCCGCGACGTACTTCCCGAGGCGCTCATATTCCGAAGAGAACAGCACCAGCCAACCGACGACGAGGCAGGCAATCAGTACCAGGATGAGCGATGGAAAGATGCGGCGTATCCGGCGCTGGTAAAAGTCCACCAGCATTCCACGAAATGTCGAAAACTCATTGTTCTCGATGGCCTTGAGCAGGATCCCCGTGATCAAGTAACCGCTGATGACGAAGAAGACGTCGACTCCAATGAAACCGCCTGGAAGGTTCGCTGGTGAATAGTGGTAGGCGACTACCGCCAGCACCGCAAGCGCACGCACGCCATCGACGTCCGGGCGATAAAACCCTTTGGGGCGCACGGCGTTGAAGACGTCTCGGATAGCCATAGCCATCGACGGGTTTTTCGGGGTGACGACGGATTGTACCCTTCGATTTATGGGTACCCGCGACCAACGCACAAAGGAGCCTGCAAGGCCGGCGACCCTGACGTAGGTGGCCTGCGTCGTGAGCGTTTTGAATGCAGGCAGTGGCCCCGGGCGCGAGCTTGAGGTCCGGTTTTTGGCGGTCGGCTCCTTTTTTCATGGATCGCGCGCGTAGGACCATGTGCGCTCGACCGCAGCGTCGAAAGTCAGGCCAGCTGCGTGAGGCGAACCGCGAGCGGCTCCACCGAAGCGGAGTGCATGCACCGACTGCAAGGTAGTGCCGCGCCCGCAGCGCAGTCACATGTCAATGCGGCACAGATCGCGGCAGCACGGCGAAATTGGGGTAGTTGTTGTAAGCGGTCGTGCCGGTGGGTTTCACGCTGCGCGACTCGAAAAGATTCCATGCCTCATGCGCGTTGGGCACGCCACTATCGGCAGCGGCGGCCAGCCCAATCTGCAAATTGGCTGGATAACCCGTTGCCGATTGCGGATACCCATGCATCATGCCGGCTTGCCACGGTTTCTTTTCCAGCGTTCCCATGGCGGTCACCATGGCTGGCGAATTGCAGGCCAGTCCGACCAGGCTCGGGAAAGTCGCCGCGTATATGGCACTGTACGAGGGCAGGTAGGCCTTCCCGTTGGGCTCGATGACTACCAGCGTATAGGCGGAGGCTTCGAGCCAGCAATAGCCCTGGGTCGGATTGGCCTGCCAGTCCGTCATCAAACCGATCTCGAACTTCGCCAACCAGTCGCGCAGCTCTGCGGCTCCCGCAAAACCCAGCTCCGCCGCGTGGCCCACCGACCAGGTGAAGAAGTTATGCATCCACGGCGCCATCGCGTTGCTGGTGCCACCTTGCACGCTGTAGCTGTGGCCACTATCCAGCAGTCCCAGCGGATTGGCGCTCGGATTGTTGGTGTATTTCTGATTCCAGTCCGCCAGCGAGTTCTCCACATCCGCGTTGAACTCGGCCTTCAGCGGGTAATCGTCGGGCAACAACCACGCCGCGTCCGCCATCTGGCGCAGCGTCCATGCCTTGCCACGCACCTGACTATGACTTCTGTCAATCAACCCCTTTGCATAATCGCGGTACTCCGGGTTTGACCAAATCTCGTTGAGCGAGGCCGCAAACGCCAACTCGGACATGTAGTAGTACGAACCCGTCACCATGTATGGCACGTATGATTGCGACGGCTGGTGCGCGTTGTCCCACAGATTCGGATTACCCGTCGCATATGAGGACAATGTGCAATTCGTCACCACGGTGTTGTTCACGCAGGTCGGCAGCAGATCACGCCGATAGGCAGCAACCTTCTCCTGATGGGCCGCAGACCCTGCCAGCGCCTGCTTTGCGACGCCACTTGCATAGGTCCAGGCCGCGGTCGTGACGTTGGGGTGCTTCTGGATGCTGACCGGCCAGCCGGTCGCCTGGTCCCGATAATGGATGCCGTAGGCGCCGAGCGCATCCGTGTTGGCCAGCATCCAGTTGTAGGCCCGCACATCCGGGTCGACGATGTACACGCTGGTCCAGCGCGGCAGCGGACCAATCGCAGCTTGTGCCCCGGCCATGTGCATCTTTTGCGTCTGATCGCAGTGATCCAGGGGCGCACAGGTCTGGCGCAAGCTGGCCAGAAACTTCTCATCCGGCGTCAACGGCATGTAGCGCGACACCGCCTTGCTGTCCTGGATATATACGGTGTCCTGTTGCAGATAAACCCCCGGCTTAGCTTTGTTCCACCACAGCACCTGATGCCAGCGCGTGTAGGCGTACTGCGTGAGTGCCGGGCTGGTGTAATCCGCGCTCCCTGAGGTCAGGGTCGCGGTGTATTGCGGCTGCGCCTGTGGCGTGTAGGCCGAGGTGTTTTCCACGATGACATCGGTTTGCACCTGGCGTACGGTGCCACGCGAGCCGTCTGCGTAGACTCGCACTGCGAAGTAGATTCTCAAGTTGGGGTCGGTCGTGCCATCCGCCGCCGTCACGGGGCCGTTAACGATCCACTCGCTGGTCTGAGGGCCGGAAAGCCACTGATTGCATTGGGTACCCCACGGCTTGCACGCATTCGTGTTGTTGGCCGTCTGCAACAGTGCGCGGGCATTTGCGCTGTATTTGCGGCCGCCGATGTTGAGCGATACGTCGGCGTCGTAGCTTGTCGCAAGCAACTGCGACAAGCCGATGGGCTGATCAAGTCCCGGCGTCGTTGGCGCCGGTCCGGTAGACAGCGCCAAGGGTAAATTTGCATTACCTGGCAGCGATGGAACCATCGCTGTCAGCACCGCGTGGCGCAAGCTGCCGTCGGGATGGGTCGCCTTGCTATCCACCTGCAAGGCGACTGGCTGGCCATTGAGGGTGGCGGTAACCGTCTCGCCCTTGGGTATGTCGCCAGCCTTGAAGATCTGGCCGAAGGTGATGGGGACATTGGTCTGCGCTTGCGCGGCCGTACTGATCACGTGGTCCGTCACCACTGTTCCCGCCCGCGCCGTTACCGCAACGAGCATCAACACGCAGCCTGCGCACCTACACAAAACCTTCACAAAGACTTGATTCATGGAGACTTTTGCCCAGTGCCGGACATCAGCCAGTAGAGCGCTTTCATGGTCGCATTTGCAAGCTCACGCGGGGAACGGCCGTGGATGGCGGTGGTTCAGAGGAGCTTGGAAGTTGAGGCCACTGAATGGGGATACCTTTCGATTTCCCTCTGAATGTCCTGGCCTGTCATGAGTTGCCGAACGACTCGGACCTATCTGCTGGCCGCAGCCATCGTGTTGTGAGCGCTTGCTTTCCATGCGCATGGCCGTTGATACGGCACTGGCCGACATCGCAAACCCGCGGATAGCTCATGAATGGACGCTACCAGCGCGCGTTTCTCGGCCATTTCCG
>Ga0157371_10004301_pt1 | contig 12498 bp, 9 predicted proteins | sample C45metaG_FD_113462 | JGI IMG/M metagenome (GOLD analysis project Ga0157371, IMG submission 113462) | Corn rhizosphere microbial communities from Kellogg Biological Station, Michigan, USA - C4-5 metaG | ecosystem: Host-associated > Plants > Roots > Rhizosphere > Soil | place: USA: Michigan... | reverse complement strand
TAACTTCTGATAAAAACTGAAATCTCTTCTCCTTTTTGGCTTCCAAATTATGTACTCTTCGCTTGCAATCACTCAGCTTTCAGTAAAAGAACATAGAGTATTTCAATTGATTGTACGGGCATAGAAAAAAAAATTTGAAAAGTGAAGGCGTCTTGTCTCAATTCCGTATTTTTGAAATAAGATAAAGGGTTCCATAAAAACCTGATGTTATTAGCGATGCATGCATTGCTTTATATTTGGAAATCTGTACAATATAAATTTCTATATAACATTGATTTTATAATGTGCCCTCCCGATTGAAAACTAACACCGGCTTGTATTACAGATTTGCATTTTGTAAGGTTCATTATTTATATAAAAAATAAAGGGACATTTTATAATCGAATTCAAAAATCTGAGTAAAAAAGTTTTCAATGAAATTGGTGAAGATTAAACGATCCTTATTAATTGTCTTTTTTTCTGCATTGGCCACACTTCTGCTTGTCGGTGTGTCATGTATTTCAACAAGGCGTTCGGAAAATAAAAATTTATTCAAATCTGCCCAATTCACTCCTCCAAACAGTTTCACGCATGGCGTGGAAGGTCCTGCCGTTGATCAATCAGGAAATGTTTATGCGGTGAATTTCTCCCGGGAGGGTACAATCGGCATTATCACGCCATCCGGCGAACCATCCCTGTTTGTACAGCTTCCGGACAGCAGTATCGGAAATGGAATCAGGTTTGACAGCCATGGTAACATGTTGATCGCTGATTACAAAATGCACAATGTGCTTAAGGTTGAAATGAAAAATAAAAAGATCAGCGTGTATGCCCATGGATTGGCTATGACGCAACCTAATGATTTGGCAATTGACAGCAAGGACCGGGTTTATGCCAGCGACCCGAATTTCAAATTAAATACCGGCCGTCTTTGGAGGGTCGATCCGGATGGAAGTATCACCTTAATAGATAGTTTGTCATCAATCGCAAATGGGATAGAGGTAAGCCCCGATGAAAAGAGGTTGTATGTTGGGGCCGGAAGACAAGTATTTAGCTACGATTTATCCTCAGGCGGAGAATTAAGTAATAGAAAATTATTAATTGAATTTCCTGATTTTAGTACTGATGGTATGCGTTGCGATTTGAAAGGGAATTTATATATCGCACGAATCGGAAAAGGTGTGATAGCAAAAGTTTCTCCCGGCGGGCAATTATTGAAAGAAATTGAATTAATTGGTAAAAAGCCTACTAATGTAGCTTTTGGAGGAAAAAAAGGATGCACGGTTTATGTTACCTTGATGGACAGGGGAAACCTTGAAAGTTTCCATGTAGATGTTGCCGGGCGGGAATGGAAGATGGAAAAATGATGATGAAAAATTTATTGTCCTACCTAGTAAAATAAATAAACATGAAACGCAGAGATCTTATTAAAGGGTTAACGCTCCTTCCAATAGGAGGAAGCTTTATTGGGGGCATGCTTCCTGCTAAAGTAATTGCAGGTACCCGGGTTAAGCCGCGCAGCAGGCGCAACCTGTTGGAGGAACTTGGTATTCGCACCTTTATTAATGCTGCTGGTACCTATACAACCATGAGCGCTTCCCTGATGCATGACGAAGTAATGGATGCCATAGACCAAAGCTCCAAAGAATTTTGTATGCTGAATGAAGTGCAGGATAAGGTCGGCGAAAAGATCGCCGCAATGGTACATGCAGAAGGAGCAATGGTAACAGCAGGCGCATTTTCTGCTTTAACCCTTGGAATGGCAGGAATTCTGACAGGCACCGATACCGAAAAGATAAAAAGACTTCCACATCGTTTGGAGGAAGCAGGCATGAAGTCAGAGGTATTGTTGCAAAAAGGCCATTTTGATGGTTATGAACAAGCTTTGTACAATACGGGCGTCACCATCATTCCGGTAGAAACAGCAGATGATGTGAATAAGGCGGTCAATGAAAAAACTGCGTCAATGCATTTTTTAAACTGCAACGCACAGGAAGGCAGGATTATGCATGAAGAATGGTTGCAACTGGCCAAAAGACACACTCTTCCTGCTACTATTGATATTGCTGCCGATGTGCCACCGGTATCTAATCTATGGAGATTTAATGATATGGGTTTTAGTTTTGTTGCTCTTTCAGGGGGAAAAGCAATCCGGGGGCCACAAAGTACAGGAATACTAATGGGCAAAAAAGATATCATTGCGGGAGCCCGTCTGAATGATTCTCCCAATGGTGTAACAATCGGCCGTGGGATGAAAGTCAATAAAGAAGAAATGCTTGGAATGTATGCTGCATTGGATAAATACATTAATCAGGACCATGATAAAGAATGGAAAATGTGGGAAGACAATATTGGATTTATCAATAATGCTGTCAAAAAGATTAATGGTGTTACCACGGAAATAACTGTTCCGCCAATTGCCAATCATACGCCGAAGCTCACCTTAAGTTGGGACAAAAATACCATTAACACTACCCGGCAAAATTTAGGAGAAAAATTGCGTAACGGAGATCCTTCAATAGAAGTGATTTCATGGGGAGAGCCGGATAATAGTATCAGCCTTACGGTTTTCATGTTGAAGAAAGGAGAGCATAAGATCGTGGCAAAAAGAATTCAGGAGGAACTTTTAAAGGCCTCAGCAAAGTAGCAAAGGTTTTTTCGGTTCTTTCTAGCTTGTAATAAAAATTGATTCCGTCAGATCATTTAAAAAATAAACTCTTTCTATGAGATTATCCGGATTGAGATTCCTTTTTGGGTTCTTACTTATCGTAAGCCTTATACAATGCAAGAAGCATGGTCTTCCCTCCGGCGATGCCAACAACGGTGGTCTTGTTTTACCTGCTGGTTTTGAAGCGGTGGTGGTGATAGACAGTATACAGGGAGCTGCAAGGCACATCGCCATAGGTGATAACGGTGATGTATATGTGAAATTAAGATTTCCTAATTCAGACAGGGGAAATGCAGTTTTAAGAGATTTGGACAATGATGGCAAAGCCGACACAATTGCGTATTTCGGCAATTATCCCGACAGAAGTGGCGGTTATGGTACAGAAATGAGAATTCATAATGGTTATTTATGGTACAGTTCCGTAACACAGGTTTACCGCCAGAAGCTAACGCCCGGTAAACTGGTACCCGATAGCAAAATAGAACTGATGTTGACAGACACGCAACCGCCGCGCCAGCATGATACCAAACCGATCGCTTTTGATGGCAAAGGCAATATGTATATCCCCTTTGGGGCTCCATCCGATTGTTGCCAGTTTGAAGACAGAACTCCTTTTTCTCCGGGCATGGATCCTTGCCCCATTCTCCGGTCAAGAGGCGGAATCTGGAAATTTGATGCCAATAAGCCGGGGCAATTTCAAAAAGATGGAAAAAAATTCGCTACCGGCCTGCGAAGTATTGTAGCCCTTCAATGGAACGATAAAACCGATAATTTATACACAATTATGCATGGAAGGGATTATCTGCATTCTACCTGGCCTAAGTACTTTTCAGAATGGGAAGGGGCGGTGCTTCCTTCAGAAGAGTTCCTGTTGCTGAAAGAAGGATCTGATGCAGGTTGGCCGTATTATTATTATGATCAAATAAAAGGTAAATTATTGCTGAATCCTGAATATGGAGGCGATGGAAAGAAGGAGGGAAAAGGATCTGAATATACCCAGCCTATCATCGGTTTTCCGGGCCATTTTGCACCTAATGATTTATTATTCTACAGGGGTAGCCAGTTTCCTGAACATTATAAAGATGGCGCTTTCATAGCCTTTCATGGTTCTACCAGCAGCGCTCCGTATCCTCAGTCCGGTTACTTTGTTTGTTTTGTTCCTTTTAAAAATGGCAAACCATCCGGTGCGTGGGAAGTTTTTGCAAATGGTTTTGCGGGAGTAGACACAGTTTTTAATACCAGTGATGCGAAGTACCGGCCAATGGGTTTGGCGATGGGACCTGATGGTTCATTATATATCTCTGATTCCGAAAAAGGTAAGATTTGGCGTATAATCTATAAAGGTGATAAAAATAAATTCAGTGATGCTCAGTTGTCAAAAATGGCAAAAATAAAAAAGGAGGCTACTAATATAAAAATGCCGGATGAGATTGCAGATAATCTTGATAAAGAAACCTTAAATAGCGGAGAAAAATTATACAACACCTATTGCGGAGTTTGCCATCAGCGGGATGGAATGGGGAATGATCGTTTTCCACCTTTAAGTGGCTCTCAATGGGTTACAGGCAATAAGATGGTTCCGATAAATATCATCCTCAATGGCCTTGAAGGAGAGTTGCATGTAAAGGGGAAAATGTATAATAATAAAATGCCGCGGCTTCATCTTTTATCGGACGGAACTATAGCGGAAATATTAACTTATATCAGGCAGAATTTTAATAATAATGCAAGTGCTGTTTCCACTGAGGATGTTTTAAAAGCAAGACAGACGTTCGAAAATAAATAAGATCGGTTAATAATTATTTTGAAATAATAATAAGTATTTGAAATGACAATGATAAATACCTTATCCATAGGATGTGTTGTCGTAATGTTCTTATTTTTTGGAACTGTTAGAGGACAGGCTAACCATATTGATTATAACAGGCTTTTGCAAATTCCACTTCAGTACACGGTTTTGAGGACGGCAGAAAATATGATCATTGACGGAAAAGATGACGAAAAGGATTGGAGCAAAGCGCCCTGGACCCAAATGTTTACAGATATTGAGACCGGAGGACAAATTGATCCGGAACAACAGGCAAGATGTAAAATGTTATGGGATAATCATAATTTGTATTTATTTGTAAAGTTGAGAGAACGTAATTTATGGGCTTCAATACGCAATCATGATGCAATGGTTTTCCAGGATAATGCGTTTGAAATGTTTGTGGCTCCGAGTGAAGAAACTTACAATTATTTTGAATTCCAGATAAATGCCTATGGTACCGTTTGGGATTTATTTATGCCCAAGCCTTATCGCAACGGGGGAACGGGCTTAACCAGTTGGGATATAAAAGGATTGCAGAAAGCCATTTATTTGGATGGTACGCTAAATAATTCTGAAGACACAGACAGAAGCTGGAATATAGAATTAGCTGTACCTTTCACTTCGGTTCATATGAATGGCAGCCACAATCCTGCAATTGGAACCATATGGCGCATGAATTTTTCCCGCGTACAATGGGAGCTTGATACATTAAACGGAGCATATTTTAGACGAAAAGATAAAGCTGCAGGGAAATTACTGGCTGAACATTATGCTGTCTGGTCACCACAGGGAATAGTCAATTTGCATTATCCGGAAAGATGGGGATATGTTCTCTTTTCTGATACTTTATCAACGAAGAGTTTTCTTTCTCCCGGGATTGAAAAATTGAAATTACTTGTTTGGAAATATTATTACCTGCAACAACAATTTAAAAAGAGAAATGGGAAATATGCGACTCGTCTAAAACAATTGGATAAACTTTTTACCGGCGATGCACGCTTGACCGAAAGCAGATCCAAAATTAAAATGTTTGCCGATGGACGACAGTTTTTTTTAGAGGTTTTTTTGGCATCCACAAATGAAATGATGTCTTTAAATGATGAAGGGGAAGTTCATTTTGAGAAACAAATGCGCTGACAAGAAACGTATACTGCGGAAAACAAGTTGTAGAGTAAAGGAGTAAGTAACCATGATTCTTATTTCCGGAAAAAATACAATAACGGCAATTCTTATTTTAAAATTCAACTTTTTATAAACCCTTAAAAATTCAATTTATGCAAACAGAAAGAAGATCAGCTATTAAAAAATTATTAGTATCCATAACCGCTATCGCCGGATTCGGATTGGCCGCAAAAGCAAAAGCAATCACGGGAAACGAGAAACAAGTGGGGAGTATAACCACTGACCAGGATGTTCCTTTGTTCTCAGGCCACACGATACACAATGGGGTGGTTTACATCGCCGGCAAAGGAGCTCACGTAGCGCCTTTTGAAATCAAAGCACATACGGAAATAGTTTTGCAGGAATTGGAAAAGGAATTAAAAAAAGCGGGCTCTTCAATGGAGAAGGTTTTAAGAGTGGGAGTTTTTCTAAATGATATAGCGGACTATCAGGGAATGAATGAAGTCTATAAAGGCCGTTTTGGAAAGAACCCTCCTGTTCGAACCACAGTAGCGGTTGCCAAAGGGGGAGTGCCAGGCGATTCTTTGGTAGAAATGGATTGCATTGCCTACTTGTGACAACGCGGATCATTTAATCATTTAAAGGCAAAATATGAAACGCCAGAAACCTTATCAATGGAATATCACTGACCTCTTTTTGTGGGGGAGTGTTTACTTCAAAATCTGTTTTTGCTAAACCACATTTAGCAAAGCAAGATCTGTTCAAAGAACTGGCTGTTCGTACTTTCATAAATACTGAGGGGTACCATAACTTTTATGTCAGGGTCGCTTGAATTAATATTTTTCCGATGATTTTAATATAAAAATTAAAAAAATGAAACGTAGAGACATTCTTAAAGGATTTAGTTTACTGCCCTTATCCGGAGGTGTAATAGGAGGAGTTTTTTCTTCCCAATCTGTTTTTGCCGGGCCAAACAAAAAGGCTAAGCGGGATTTATTTGAAGAATTAGGAGTCACACGCGTAATAAATGCCGGAGTAACGATGACTTTCTTATCCGGTTCACTGATGATGCCGGAAGTAATGGAAGCCATTAATTCAACTTCCCACGACTTTGCAAATATGTATGAGTTGCAGGATAAAGTAGGCGCAAAGATAGCAGAAATGCTGCTGTGCGAAGATGCGATGGTCACATCAGGAGCCGCCTGTGCCTTGTTGTTGGGAACCGCGGCTGCCATTACCGGAAAAGATCAGGAAAAGATAAAATTGATTCCTAATCTTCCGGGACCAAGACCTGAAGTGATCATGCAAAAAAGTCACCGGTACCTCTTTGACCAGGCTATTACTACTACCGGGGCAAAGATCATTGAAGTGGAAGGTGAAGATGAAATGAATAAAGCTTTTAATGGCAATACTGTGCTGGCACTTTTCTTTAATGCGGCAGGAAGCTCAAGTGTTTCGCGCGAAGATTTTGTTGCAATATGCAAAAAGCATAACATTCCTTCTTTTATAGATGCAGCTGCAGATGTGCCACCTGTGGAAAATTTATTTAAGTTTCAGAAAATGGGTTTTGATCTTGTAACTTTTTCAGGAGGAAAAATGATCCGTGGTCCCCAAAGCGCCGGATTATTGTTTGGCCGAAAAGATTTGATTGAAGCTGCCAAACTAAACCATAGCCCGCATGAAGCTCCCATCGGAAGGCCGATGAAAGTAAACAAGGAAGAAATATTTGGCATGTATGCCGCGTTAAAATCATATCTCGAACGCGACCATAAAAAAGAATGGAATGACTGGCTTATGCGGATAGAAAGAATCAGAAAAAAAGTAGAGAAGATTCAAAGCGTAAAAGGAGAAACATATATCGATCCCGGGCCTGCAAATGCTTTTCCTTCACTTGATCTTACATGGGACCAGGAAATAGTGAAGATGACTGCAAATGACGTACAATCAGCGCTTCAGAAGGGCACTCCGAGTATTGTGGCAAATGTGGGAAATAAAGATGGAAACAAAGTGTTGAGAGTAGGCGTGGTTCTGTTGCGGCCCGACCAGGTAGATGTGGTAGCCCGACGCATAAAAGAGGTTTTGGAACACGCTATCTGATTTTTTTTGAGCACAAACAATATCTTAATCATAAAAAGTAAACATGAAAAAAACATTACTGCTTCTAATAATACTAACGGCCTTTTCGTTTAATTATTCTTTTTCCCAGAATTATAGTATTGTAATAAAGGATGGCCATGTGATTGATCCCAAAAACAGTATTGATGAAGTAATGGATGTGGCTATTGACAGTGGAAAAATTAAATTGGTTGCCAAAAATATTAATACTGCAAATGCATTACAGGTGGTAAATGCCAAAGGGATGTATGTTACTCCTGGCCTGATTGATATTCACACACATGATTTCTGGGGTACAGAGCCTAATCATCAGTATGAAAATGGAAACCTGGCCATCCAACCCGACGGGTTTACCTTTCGTAACGGAGTCACCACCATTGTGGATGCAGGAAGTTCCGGATGGCGCACCTTTCCTGCATTTAAAGCGCAGACGATTGATGTATCCGAAACCAGGGTCCTCGCTTTTCTAAACATTGTAGGAGAAGGCATGCGCGGTGGCTATGAGCAAAATGAAAACGATATGGATCCGAAGATGTCTGCACTGGTTGCCAGGCAATATAAAAATATTATTGTGGGATTTAAACTGGCCCATTATGATGGGTATGACTGGACGCCTGCAGACAGGGCTGTGCAGGCAGGTAATCTTGCAGGAGGTATTCCGGTGATGGTTGATTTTGGCGGAAGTAACCCGCCGCTGTCAATAGAAGAATTATTTTTAAATCACCTGCGTCCCGGAGATATTTTTACTCACTGTTTTGCACAGTTGAACAATAGAGAATTTATAGTGGATACCGCTACTAATAAAGTGAAACCGTTCGTTTGGGAAGCCCGTAAAAAAGGGATTAATTTCGATGTTGGCTATGGTGGAATCAGTTTTACTTACTCCCAGGCTATCCCTGCAATAAAAGAAGGTTTTTACCCTAATTCCATCAGCACTGATTTACACGTTGGTAGCATGAATGCCGCTATGAAGGGTATGATTACCACCATGTCAAAATTCCTTGCGATGGGAATTGATCTAACGACGGTTATTACTGAAAGTACCTGGAATCCGGCCAAAGAAATCAATCATGAAGAACTTGGAAATTTGTCAGTGGGTTCAGGAGCAGACGTGGCCATACTGAGTATGAGAGAAGGGAAATTTGGCCTGTTTGATTATACAGGATATAAACTGCAAACAGATAAAAAACTGGAATGCCAAATGACGATAAGAGATGGCAGAATAGTCTACGATTTGAACGGCATTGCCACCCCGGTAATTGCTCCGCGGCATCCTTTACCCGTAACCATAAATGCTATGAATAATTTTTCAGAATGGTATAAGACGATACCTTCAAAAAATGGGTTACAACTCATCCCCAGCAAAAGTATTAATGAGCAGGAATTCTTCAGGCAATACCGTAAAAATAACACCTGGTGGGATGAGGCATTTACCTTTTTAAAAACAAAGGATCTTGCTCAGCTCAAGCCCGGGGTTTATGTTATTGATTCCGGAAATGTAATAGCAACCGTTTCTCAAGGTCCTGCCAGGAAAATAGAAGATGTAAAATGGGAAGCTCATCGGAATTTTAATGATATCCAATACATAATAAAAGGGAAAGCCCGAATGGGTGTGGCCCCAAGCGCTGATACCAGGGCGGTTCTTACGGTTCCTTATACCAATTCAGCCGATAACATGAATTTTACAAATGAAGGCGGTCAATATTTTGATGCAGATCCAACTACTTTCTTTATTTTTTCTCCGCAGGAAATGCACAGGCCTGCCATCAAAGTTGCGGGAAGTGATCATGTGAAAAAAATCGTGATTAAAGTAAGGGTTCCTTAACCTATGTCAATTCATGGAAAATAAAAATTGAATTTTTTAAAGATCAATTAAAATGAATATTATTAAAGTTATTTTTTGCCTGATTTTTTTATCCGTTTTTTCTCCGGCAATTGTCAATGCACAAACCATTTCAAAAGATGAATTGGTTTTCCTTACTTCACAATGGAAAGGCGAACGATTTGCAGATGGCCGGCCAAAAGTTCCTGATGACTTATTGGTAAGGGCACGTAATATAGGTATTGATGACGCGTGGACCGTTTTAAAAAATTTAGGATACACCAACCAGTTTGAAGGAGGGTGGAAAATGGTAAATGACAGTATCCCTGTTATTGGCCGGGCAGTTACGGCGATGTTTCTTCCTTCCAGACCGGATGTTGAAAAAAGTATTAAAGACCGCGGAATAAAAGAGGGACGCAAGGGAAATACCAATTCATGGCCCATAGATGTACTTACCAAGGGAGATGTTTATGTGGCAGATGGCTTTGGGAAAATAGCTGGTGGTACACTCATGGGAAGTACATTAGGGAATTCAATTTATAGTAAATCAGGCAATGGAGTAATTTTTAACGGTTCAGCCCGCGACCTCGAAGGCCTTTCCGAGATACAAGGATTTAATGCCTTCGTGCGTGATTTCCATCCTTCCTTTCTGGAGGGAATGGTGCTGATCGGGCTGAATACGCCAATCCGGATAGGGCATGCCATTGTTTTACCCGGCGACCTGGTGATTGCAGATAAGGAAGGAGTTCTTTTTATTCCTGCCCAGCTTGCTGACCTGGTTATCAGCACTTCAGAATTCGTAGTGCTGAAAGATAAGTTTGGTTTTGAAATGGTCAAAACCAATAAATATTCAACTGGTCAGATAGATAGTCAATGGACAGAAGAGATCAGAGCGGATTTTCTTAAATGGCTAAGCAACCATCCTGAGCTGGGAAAAATGAACAAAGAAAAATTAGATCAGATTATGAGTAATAGAACCTGGTAGTTTTTCATAAAAACAGAATATCCCAACTGCATTTTATCAATCAAATTTAAATAGTAAACCATATGCCTGATACGATTGCCAAACAACGATGGATTCGCCTGATACCGGTAGCCTTTATTACTTACAGCCTTGCGTACCTGGATCGTGCGAATTTCGGATTTGCAACAGCTGGTGGTATGGCAAAAGATCTAAACATTACGGCTGCTACCTCCTCCTTATTAGGCTCCTTATTTTTCCTTGGATATTTTTTCTTCCAGATTCCGGGCGCTATGTATGCGACAAATAAAAGCGCCAAGAAATTAATTTTCTGGTCCCTGATACTTTGGGGCTTTCTGGCAATGGCTACCGGTATTGTTAGTAATGTTTCTCTTTTGATTGTTATCAGGTTTATGTTGGGCGTGGTAGAAAGTGCCGTTATGCCATCAATGCTGATATTTTTAAGCAGGTGGTTTACTAAAAATGAGCGGTCCAGGGCAAATACGTTTTTAATCCTTGGCAATCCTGTCACCATCCTTTGGATGTCAATTCTTTCAGGCTATCTGGTTAATTCAATGGGGTGGAGATGGATGTTTATTCTTGAAGGAGTACCAGCTGTAATCTGGGCCTTTTTTTGGTGGCGGCTCGTGGAAGACAAACCCAAAAATGCCAAATGGCTTACAGATTCAGAAAAACAGGGTTTTGAAGAAGCCCTTCTCCTGGAGCAGCAAACCATCAAACCTGTTAAGAATTATAAGCAGGCATTTAAATTAAAAGTGGTAGTACTGTTATGCCTTCAGTATGCTTTATGGAGTATCGGGGTTTATGGTTTTGTTCTGTGGCTGCCCGATATTATTAAAAAAGCAGGTGACTTAAATATGGTTAAAACCGGCTGGCTGTCTGCAGTACCGTATCTGCTTGCAATAATTGCAATGCTTGCAGCTTCGTGGTTTTCTGATAAGACCTTGAACCGGAAAATATTTGTGTGGCCCTTTCTGCTTATTGGTGCCATCGCATTTTATGGTTCTTATCTGGCTGGCACATCTCATTTCTGGGTTTCCTTTGTTTTACTGGTAATTGCCGGTGGCGCAATGTATGCCCCGTACGGGCCTTTTTTCGCCATCATTACTGAAATATTACCCAGTAATGTTTCTGGCGGTGCTATTGCACTTATTAACAGTTTCGGAGCCTTAGGCTCTTTTCTTGGCGCTTTCCTGGTAGGATATTTGAACGGTGTCACCGGCAGTTTTGATGCATCGTACATCTTTATGTCAGGCTCTTTGTTTCTTTCAGCGTTGCTAACAATGGTTGCAATCAAAAACAAACAGGCTAAATCTATAATGCCAGCAGACTTAAAAACCAGCGAAACATTAATCAAATCATGATTGGATAATTTCCGGTTTCGGTTACTGCCAACGGATGCCTGGTTTTTCCTGGCCGGATCTGCGTTCCTTCACGTATAAGAAGCCTGTGATCCCATGAAATTCTTAAAGAGGAATCAAGTTTTCCGGCATAAATATCGTGGCAATAAAACTGGCATTTGATGGGGTGTGAGAGGGCCAGCAAAGCAGGGAGAGATAAAGAAAGTTTTTAGTCCCTGTTCAATGAGGGGGTTCTATAAAGACAGGCTGGGAATAGTAAAAGGAAGTGGATCGGAGTAAAAAATTTTTTTTCTCACCGGATCCTTGCTGGTAAAGGATTTCAAAATCGTTAACAAAATTTATCTAAAATAGTTTTGCGTGAGAAGTTTACTCACCCTATCTTTGCAATCCGCTCGAAAAAAAAGAGCATAGTTCTTAGAAAAAACAACCAAAATAAAAACAAGACTTTTGAGGTTAAAAAATAAATTTTAAAAGTTTTAAAAATAAATTTGGTCAGAATAAAAAAGGCTCTTACTTTTGCACTCCCAAATCAAAAATGGGTGGTCAAAAAAGGCCGAAAGATCTTTGAAAGTTTGGAAGTAACAGCACTGAATCTTTATGATTCAACAAGGTAAAGTTTAGCGTAACAAATTAGAATTT
>Ga0157371_10004300_pt1 | contig 12498 bp, 9 predicted proteins | sample C45metaG_FD_113462 | JGI IMG/M metagenome (GOLD analysis project Ga0157371, IMG submission 113462) | Corn rhizosphere microbial communities from Kellogg Biological Station, Michigan, USA - C4-5 metaG | ecosystem: Host-associated > Plants > Roots > Rhizosphere > Soil | place: USA: Michigan... | reverse complement strand
GGCCAGCAGCCGTTGAGTGGCACACGAAGAACAACCCGGACAAAAACCAATCAGAAACGAAAAAGGCCTACGCCGTTAAGCGCAAGCCCTTGATATTCATGGTGCCGAAGCCGGAATCGAACCTTTCTCTTTGTTATTGAAAATAAAGGGATTTTTTAGTTCGAAAATTTTTCTACCTCTATGTGTACCCTCAGTTCGCGACAGGCTCAGTATTGAGCGTTGCTACTGGTTTCCACCGAGTAATCGCCATGGAAAATTCGGGTGTGGTCATCCACACGGAAGGGTCACCGATTTCATCGGATTTGATCAGCAGGGAACGACCCAATACTGTCGATGGCGACAGGCAGCATCAGTCGATAAATGCAGTCGATCGGTTTTGCGAAAACCTTCAAACCGCCTGATTTAGAAACCCAAGACCACCCAGCTTTCGTGGACTGAATGGTCTTGGGGCTGTCTTACGATAACTCTTTCAGGGCTGTGCATATAGCTCACAGGGACAACCCTTGTGCAATTCGGCCACCACCACCTGTTCCTATCTGCGTTTGCAACCCACTATTTCAGCAAGCTTCGTCAGCTCACAGGACACTCTCAATGGTGCTTCCCCGCAAAGCATCATAATGTCGTCAGCAAATAGCTTGGGGACCGCCAATCACGTTTCAAAACTCGCAAGCCGCTAGCACTTCGCCGACACGATGACACCCTGGTGCTGTCTGGTGGTTTGAAGGGGGAATGAACACCTCATGACTTGAGGCGAACCAGTGCAACCATGATGCAATCCCCGGGGTAAGCCTTGATGTGATAGACCGGTGCCAGAACCACGTACTGGCAGGTTCGCGGGGCCGTCGTCACCACTTACACCATGATTATGCCGCAGAGAGAAAAGAAGCTTGGAACCTGTTGGGCGACAAGCTCATTGATATCTTGACAGGTCAGGATGATTTGGAGGGACTTGAGACACAATAAGAGATGTCATCGCCTCCGTCATCTTTATACGATAAAGCCCTTATTATTCAGTGCTTTATCGTTTTTGCCTTTTGGAAAAGCCTGCCATCCCACACTTCAGCCCACACCTTGGATGAAGTCTCGCTTTTCGACCAGCGACTAATTTTTCGAATGGTCTCTTGCCTACACCTACGGGCCTGAAGAATGAGTTTAGAGGCAGCTTCCGCAGAAAACGCCGGAGCGAAAACAAAATTAGTGATCACTCTTCGATGCAGTCCAGCAAACTATACGTAAACAAAACGCCGCTCAGTGAGCGGCGTTTTTACGTTTTTGGAGTGGCAACTGGGACGTGCATTGGGTGGTTTAACTGTTGATTTGTATGGGTTTTGTTTTATTACGCTGATGCAAGAATACTTGATGATGTACTTTGTTTTTTGGGGTTTTCAAACGCGAAGAGACCAACGGCGCATGCGCCCATCGGTAGCGGTTGACCATTCATCTCCGACGCACGATAGCGCACCAATAGTTTTGTCAATGAAGTCGTTGGCGTAGGTCGTTATCTGAAAGATGTGCTGACACGGCTGCGAACGCAGCGGGCGAGTGAAATTACAGAGTTGCTGCTAAATACGTGGTGCCCGCATAGTATGACTGCGAGTAGATAGTGGCACCGGTACAGCGATACCTAACCCGTTCATGATGATGGCCAGCAGGATGGTCAAACAAGGCCACAAGTAGTTCACGACACCCAGCTAATCGCTTGTGTTTGATTGCTGGCAAAGCCCAGAGCGAGTGAAAGGCACACCTCATACGCGACAAAAAGAGCGCTTCCCACTACGAGATAAAACTTGGACGTCGCGCGCAGTCGCGGGCGCCCCAAAATCCCTACAAGCATGAGCGCGCCCAATGAATAAATCATTGCCGCACCGCCCAAGGGGCCGAAAATTTCGCTAATACTCCTGATGAGCCCGTCGGCGGTACTCCATAAAACTATCGCCACTAAACCATACGCCGTGGCGGGACGCTCACCTCTGATCCGCATCATTCCCTCTCGCTCAAATAGCGGTGAGTCTAAGCATTTTGCTTTCCCAATGTTCTCTTAACCAACGGCCACTTTGAGGCGAAAATGAGCGTTCTACCAATATTGATCTCGCACCTGACAGCCGAAAGCTAGTAACCCTTAGCTCGATCTACCACATTGACCAATGGCAGCCCTTCCCGCTCTCTGCGCAGGTTCTCGACTATCACCGCCACACCGCCTTCAATCTGCACATCACTAGCGACGTGAGGGGTCAAGAGGACATGCGGGTGTTTCCAGAAAGGACTTTGTGGTAAGGGAGGCTCTTGTACCAGCACATCCAGAACGGCACCTGCGATTTGACCTGTATTTAACGCGTCAAGCAGATCCTGCTCAATGACGTGACCGCCGCGTCCTACGTTGATGATTCCAGCGCCATAAGGCAGGCAACCGAGCCTGGCCGCATTGAGTATTCCATTTGTTTCGGGAGTCAATGGCAACATGTTCACCAGGATGTCGCATTGCCCAAGAAAGTCGTCCAATTGCCCCATTCCGACGTAGCAGCGCCCACCAGGAACCTCCTTCAAGGAACGATTCCAACCACTGAGTTGAAACCCCAATGGCTGAAGTCGATCAAGGGCAACTCGCCCTAAATTGCCTACGCCCATGACACCGATCCGCCGCTGTGAAGCATGCACTATCGGCCGTGGTTGCCAACGACTTCGGCGTTGATCCTCCTGGTAGGCGAGGATGTCTCGATGTAAGGCAAGAACACTGAACAGAACGTACTCGGCCATGATGTCTGCCATTAAGCGATCCACCAGCCGAACGAGTGATACCTGACGAGACAGCTGAGCCAAATCGAACTGGTCTACACCAGCCCCGGCAGCGTAAAGGATTCGAAGATTACGAAACTGCTCGGCAAGGTCCCCTAGAGGCTCCCACGCCACGATATAGAGCACCTGCGCCGGGTTGCCAATATCAGGCCACTGGCGGAACTCCAGTTCAGGGGCGAGCGTCGATAAGTAATCCCGCCACACTCCCGCATCGGCTGGGTCTGCGATGTATAGAATGCACATTAGAAGCTCCATGTTCGCAACAGAGAACCGATTGCAGTCTTCGGACAACTCGATGTCAGATAGGGTATGACGGACCTCGATGTTAAGGCTATCCCTACTCGGTTGAACCGACCAATCACGCCGTTTTGGTGGCCTCTTGCGACACGTTAATCAATCAAGGCGGCGATGCATTTGCGGCATGAAAAAAGCCGATCATTTAAGAAAGACGCGCCCTATGGGTTCAGATATGGTTGCAGCATCAGGCACAAGCAAAACCACCTCACCTTGCCTCAACGATGCTCCGCAGATCGGCGTATGCCGAATCGTATTCGAAGAAATTGCGCAACTGACCGGCAGCCTGAGAAAGGAATACAGAATGCTTTATTTTCAGGAAATGGTAGGCATCGCGGTATTTTCCATCACCGGTGTGCTGGCAATTAAAAAAGCCGATGTCGATTTTTTCGGTGCAATGGTGCTGGGTATCATTACCGCTATAGGCGGTGGTACCCTCCGCGACCTGCTTCTGGGTCTGCCTATCTTTTGGATAGTCGACTTCAATTACATTTGGGTGGCCTTGGTTGCCGCCCTGGTGGCGTTTTTCCTTACTCAAAGACTGCACCAGCGTTATCGCCTGTTGCTCTACCTCGACGGGCTGGCGGCTGCCCTATTCGCGTTAGCTGCCACCGAGAAAGTCCTGGCACTCCACCTCGCCGCGCCTTTAGCCGTGATGATGGGCGTGCTGACCAGCATTGGCGGCGGCATAGCCCGCGATGTCCTGGCCGGAAGAGTTTCGCTGTTGATGTCCCGAGACATATACGCGACACCATTATTATTAGGGTGCACCCTCTATGTGGTGTTGCGGGACCTATTCCCATCGATCTGGATCGCGGGGTGGATTGCCTTGATCTTCACTTTTGGCCTGAGGTTTTTCGCCATTTACCAGCATCTGCAGATGCCAGCAATTTTCTCCACCAGGCAAGGATGAGTCACATAGGCGTACTCATCCTCTGTCTGGCCTTCACTTACTGGAGATAGGGCAACTACTGCGGTGGCGGTAACCTGTTCACCCTGGCGGTGCTCCTCCCCTTCTGCTCAGCATTGTGCTGTGCGCTGTACCAGTTGCTTACACGCAGACTCAGCGCCTATGACAACGCGATCACCAGCAATTTCCTGGGCGGGTTGTTCGCGACGGGAGTCATGTCGCTATTAGCACCCTTTTTCTGGGTTACCCCGACCATGAACGATGCGGTCATGATGGGAGCATTGGGCACCCTTGGAATGATTTCACACCTGCTGCTCTCACAGTCCTTCCGCTGCGCGGCGCCGGCGGTCCTGGCGCCGTTCAGTTACTGCCAAATTCTCTTTTCCAAGATCCTGGGCGCTGTCATTTTTCAGCAGGTCCCGGAAACGCCCAGTCTTTACGGTATGTTGATCATTGCCATGAGTGGGGCCTGGGCGTTGCTAAAAGGGAGCAAGGCCGCCTGACAACCACAATCAACATTGCATCCAGATACGCTGTAAAACACACAGAATAAATACTATCGCGACAAAACTAACAGCGCTTATACCCACCACGATGCAGTGAACTCCTGGGATTATTAAATTCAGCTCTATGCCAAACCCCATCCTCAAAAGCCTGAGTGTCGCAATTAGACAACGGCCGTCGTTCCAAGCAGCCTCGATAACGACAGGTTATCTATAACACCTTGAAAATGTTGTTTGATTTGTCACCAGGATGCTTATAGATTGAAATAAAGCCCCCCCACGGGCACATAATAAAAACAGATACATGTCTTGCGTAAATTAATCTTTGATCACTGCCTACCTAATATACCAGCGCTTTAACCTAACTCAATTTAGAGGGTTTGTAGCGTCACGCGCAGAGAAAAGTAAGCGATAACTAATTCAGACACAGTCATGTCGCTTGGTCACGCATAGCCTTTTTAGCAGATTGAACATTGGACGCCACGATGACAACTTCTCCTTTTTCAGTTCCAACGAATGCCCGGCGAATCGACCCCGCGAGGCAACGTGCAGCGGCACTTAAAAAAGATGGCTCCGTCGATGACAACGACCGCGTCGAGATAGGCCCAACTCCCCTGGCTTTTGCGGAGTGGGAGCACTTGGGCCTGGAGCCGCCACATTTGCCCACCCTACGTTCCTACCGATTGCAACGCATAGTTGATCAGTTGGTAGCCCGTGACCTGGGCGGCATTCTGTTATTCGATCCACTGAATATCCGCTACGCGACCGATACCACCAACATGCAACTATGGACGACCCATAACCCCGCACGGGCATGCTTCGTCGCTGCCAGCGGGCATGTTGTTTTGTGGGACTTCCATGGCTGCGATCACATTTCTGCCCACTTGCCGCTGGTGACTGAGTTGCGCAGCGGCGCGTCTTTTTTCTTTTTCGAGACGGGCGAGCACACCGATCGACACGCCAGGCATTTCGCCGCACAAATGGACGGGTTGCTGCGCCAGCACGCTGGAGTCAACCGTCGGCTTGCGGTAGATAGAATCGAAGTCGCTGGCGTGCGCGCATTGGATGCCTTGGCTATCGAAATTTTCAGCGGCCAGGAAGTGACCGAGTTCGCGCGCGTGATCAAGGGCCCCGATGAAATCAAGGCGATGCGCTGTGCGGTGGCATCGTGTGAAGCCTCGGTAGCCGAAATGCACCAGGCAATGCGCGCTGGCGCAACTGAAAACGATGTCTGGGCCGCCCTGCATGCCGGCAATATCCGCCGCGGTGGAGAATGGATCGAGACCCGAATCCTCAGTTCCGGTCCTCGCACCAACCCCTGGTTCCAGGAGTCAGGCCCGCGGGTGTTGAGTAACGGCGACCTGCTGTCGTTCGACACGGATCTGATCGGCACCTACGGTATGTGCGTGGACATGTCCCGCAGTTGGATTTGCGGAGGCTTGGAGCCCACGGCCGAACAGAAACGCCTGTATCGAATTGCCCATGACCATATCGTCTATAACACCGAGCTGATCAAGCCGGGCGTGCGCTTTACGGAACTGACCACCAAGGCCCATAGGCTGCCCGAGCCCTGCCGCGCCCAACGCTACGGCGTGCTGTTTCATGGTGTCGGCCTATGCGACGAGTACCCCTGCATTCGCTACCCGGAAGACCTGGAATCCTACGGATACGAAGGCGAACTGCAAGCGGGCATGGCCCTTTGCGTCGAAGCGTATGTGGGTGAAGTGGGCGGCCGCGATGGCATCAAGTTGGAGAACCAATTATTAGTCACTGAAACCGGCTATGAACTGCTGACACGTTACCCATTCGACGACAGCTTTCTGCGGACATGAAGACGGTTGGCTTTGTCCAAATTCTCGTTTAACACGAACGCTACTAAAGAGCCCAGCGACTGATAAAGAACTCAGGCCTGTGTACGGCTATTCCCTTCAGAGGCCACGTCTGAAGCCATTAGTTTCGTTCGGTTGTCCCACTCCGAAATTTAAACACTCACCACCACGCCTCTGCCATTCAAAGAACTATAAATACTCGCCGGAGAAATAATGAATATCAAACAGAAGCTGACTTGGGCGTTCGCGACCATCGCCTTCGTTCCGGTTGTCCTGGTAGCAGTGCTCGTTGTGTTAAACCTGCGCGACGCCGCCAAAGCCAACTTCCTGGAAAGCAGCGGCCGTGAAATCCGTCAGATAGATCACGGCATGAAACAGTTCTTCGACGGCATCAGCCAAAACGTCGAATACATCGCCAAGGATCCACGGGTCACCGCGGCCAAGGGCTTGAAAAACTATTCCGCTGCCGACGCGGCACAAGCACCCTTCCCCGAGATCAATCAACAACTTCTGGGGATGTTCGAGCGTTTTGCCAAAAGCCACCCGAACACCGCTTACCTTTCCATGGGGCAGAACGACGCCGGCTACGCCACCTGGCCTGATGATCCGAAAATGGCCAACTACGACCCGCGCGTGCGCCCATGGTACAAGGCTGCCATAGCCGTCCCCGGTACCACCATTCGCACGGACGCGTACTACTGGGCGCCAGACGACGTCTCACTGATCGGCACCGTACGCACCATTGCCGACGCCAGTGGCAACTCGGTAGGTGTCGTCGGCCTTGATGTGTCGCTCAAGCAACTGACCGAACTGGTCAAGACCATCAAGCTGGGCGAAAGCGGTTACCTGATACTGCTTGAGGGCAACGGCAACGTTTTGGTCGATCCCAGCGATGCCAAGCACAATTTCAAGCCATTGGCCAACCTGGGGCCCAACTATGCCGAGCTGGCCAAGAGTAGCGATGGCGTGACCCAGATCGAGATTGACGGCGTGGCCTACATGGCCAACGTGGTCAGCTCCAAAGACCTGGGCTGGCGTTTTATTGGTCTGATCAAACGTGACGAAGTGATGGCCGAAGCGTCGAGCTTGACTTGGCTGATCGGCGTCATTGCCGCTGCGCTGGCCGTAGTTTTCGCCATTGTGGGCGCCACTTTCGCCAGCGTCATCGTGCGGCCGATCCGCGGTGTTGCCAACGGTCTGCAGGAAATCGCCGAAGGTGAAGGTGACCTCACCCGCAAACTCACCGTACAAGGCAAGGACGAAACCGCCACCCTCGCCAGCTGGTTTAACCAGTTCCTGGGCATGATCGCGCAGCTGGTGCAGCGCATCGGCAGTGCCTCTTTCGACCTGCAAAATGCGGCGGCCGACACCAGCGAAGTGGCCCAGAACATGAACGAAGCCGCCGGGCGCCAGCGCCAGGCCGTGGAACTGGTGAGCACCGCGTTCAACGAAATGGTCGCGACCGCCAACGAAGTTGCCCGCTCTTGCAGCCAGGCCGCCTCCAGTGCGGACGAAGGCTATCGCGATGTACACGATGGCCAGCATCACATCGGCGAAGCTACCGGCAGTGTGCTGAAGCTGAGCGAACAACTGCAAAAGTCGACCGTGACCATGCAGGCTTTGGAGCAGGACAGCAAGAACATTAACACCATCCTCGATACCATTCGCTCGATTGCCGAGCAGACCAACCTGCTGGCGCTCAACGCCGCCATTGAGGCCGCGCGCGCCGGCGACCAGGGCCGCGGCTTTGCCGTGGTGGCCGACGAAGTTCGCGCCCTGGCTCGGCGTACTGCCGACTCTACTGGCGAGATCGACAGCCTGCTAGGCAACCTCGCGCGGCGCACACAAGAAGTGACCCAGCAGATGCAGGGCAGCCTTCAGGTGTCGCAATCCAGCGTCGAACGCATCCAGCAAGCGCGAGACAGTTTCGACAAGATCCGCAATTCGGTGGACTCGATCCGCGATCAGAACACCCAGATCGCCACCGCTGCAGAAGAACAGCACCAAGTGGCCGAAGACATCAACCGGCACATCACGCAGATCCATGCCGATGCGCAGCTGGTCGAGGAGTTCGCCCATTCCGCACAGACGGGTTCAGGGCGTTTGACCGATATTTCCGAGCAACTGAAGGGCTTGGTTGGGCGTTTCAAGTTCTAGTTCAACCTGAGGCAGATATGACCAAAGAGGAGCGCAACCCAGTGCCTACTTCGCAGGACCCTGCCCCACGATCTGTCGGATTCCTGTTGTTGGATGACTTCACGTTCATCTCGCTGGCATCGGCAATAGAACCGTTGCGCATGGCCAATCATCTCTCCGGTAGAGAGCTGTATCGATGGTGCACGCTGGGTAAGAACGCAAAACCAGTGCGCGCCAGTGCCGGCTTGCAAATAACGCCCGACGCCAAAATGGACGAGGCCGCGACGTTGAATACTGTGATCGTATGCGGAGGGATGAGTGTTGAGGACAGCGTAAGCGATGAGCATGTGCTTTGGTTGCAGCACCAGGCCTACCTGGGCCGCAGGTTGGGCGCGATCTGCACAGGAAGCTGGGCCTTGGGCAAGGCCGGACTGCTGGAGGGCCACCGGTGCAGTGTTCATTGGAAATGCCTGGCACCGATGCGCGAAGCGTTTCCCGACGCCGATTTCACTGCACACCTGTTCTCCATCGATAGAAGCCACCTGACCTCTTCGGGGGGCACGGCGCCTATGGACATGATGCTGCACTTGATCAGGAGCGAGCACGGCCGTGAACTGGCCGCGGCAATCTCCGACATGTTCATGTATGAGCGCATGCGAGACGACCAGGATCAGCAACGGATACCGCTCAGGCATACACTTGGCGAAAATCAGCCCAAGTTGCAAGCGGCTGTCCTGTTGATGGAGGCCAACCTGGACACCCCTCTCGAACTCAAAGTGCTGGCGTTTAAGGCCGGGATTTCACGTCGCCAACTGGAGCGCCTGTTTCATAAATACTTGGACGTCTCTCCGTCGCGCTACTACCTCAAGCTGCGTTTAGTCCGGGCACAACAGTTATTGAAGCAGACCTCATCGTCAGTCCTGAAAATAAGCGCGCTGTGCGGCTTTGGTTCAGCTGCGCATTTCGCCAAAAGCTATCGCGACTATTTCGGCTTAACGCCTCGTGATGAACGCGCTTGAATACCCAGGGGATAACCCCCAAGGACCACCATCAATCAGGTTAAGGCCGGCATTGACGGGGACACCGCAGAGCTCGGATTCGCCAGACACGAATTCGAACGATACAAGAACCTCTCCGAGCAAGGCGCGGGCACGCGTCAAAACTCACAGCAAGCCGGCACCCGGCTGACCAAGGCAACGGCTCAGCTACACACCCGCCAAGCTGCGCTCGAAAGCGCGACCACCGAGACTTCAAAGAACGATTCCAGCCGCTGAGCTGAAATCCCAATGGCTGAAGGCGATCAAGCGCGGCGCGTCCGAGATTGCCAACCCCCATGACACCAATACGCCGCTGAGAAGCGTGCACGATTGGTCGAGGTTGCCAGCGCCCACTGCGTTGATCCTCCTGGTAAGCGAGGATGTCTCGATGCAAGGCGAGAACGCCAAACTGAACATACTCGGCCATGATGTCAGCCATCGAGCTATCTACCAGTCGTATTACCGACACGTGAGCAGGCAAACGGGCCAGATCAAACTGGTCGACTCCAGCCCCGGCAGCGTAGAGGAGTCGAAGATTACCAAACTGCTCCGCAACGTCGGCAAGAGGCTCCCAAGCCAGGATGTAGTGCACCTCTGCCGGGTTACCGATTTCAGGCCATTGGCGGAACTCTAGTTCAGGGGCGAGCGTTGACTGGCAATCTCGCCATTTCTCCGCATCGGCTGGGTCAGCCATGTATAGGATGCACATTGAAAATTCCCTATTCGCCTTTCAGGTGCGCATAGCTATCAACGAATCGTTTAAATTTGTGTTTACCACATGTGTAGGCTTCATACTTCGCGGGTAACGCCTCACTCACGCAGGTTGGCACAGGCTCAACAACCGCATCGAAATCCAAATCAATAAAGAAAGGTATTGAATAACGCTCTAGACCACTAGTATTTATGACGCGATGCATTGTCGAGGTGTAGCGATCGTTGGTGAGGGTTTGAACCAGATCACCAATGTTGACGATAAAAGTGCCTTCAACGGGTGGGGCAGTAACCCACTCCCCTGCACGGTTCCTGACTTGCAAACCGCCAACTGCATCTTGGGATAGGACCGTCAAGAAACCATAGTCCGTGTGTGCCCCAATACCGATCTCCTCTTGGGAAACCCTTCCGATCTGGGGCGGGTAACGCAAAATCCGCTGAATAGTGATGGGCTTACGCTGAAGATGTTCAAAGTAATCTTGTGGTAAACCCAAGCTCAGCGCGATCCCGCCAATAAGCATTCGCGCGAGTGCCAATACAGAGGAATGGTAATCTTCGGCAACCTTCTCAAATTGCGGCAGTACAGACGGCATTTGATTAGGACCAAAAAATGGAGAGACCTCATCATAATGAGCTCCGCAATCAAAACACTCTTTGAAATCGCGGGTATTGGTAGGATCAACGTTTTCCGCGTACATCGGTATATAACCACGTAGCGTGAGCCCGGAATTCACGACATTAAGCTTGTTCTTCTCCTCATAAGGAAGCTTGAAAAAACTTTTGGTAAGCGCATACATCTCATCTATTAACTGCTGATCAACGCCATGGTTTTTTATGTAAAAAAAACCCACCTTTTCGCATGCATCACCTATTTGGCTTGCCACCTTCAGTGGATTTTCGCCGTTTATGAGCGACGATATATCTATGACTGGAATTTCAGTGAAAGCTGTTTGTTTGCTAGCCAAGCGAGTATCAAATAACTCTGTCACCTATTCTCTCCTTTCCGAAATATCAATAAGGCAGAAGATTAAGAAAGCTCGACTGTGCCCTCTTCAATTCCACTGAGTCACACCTGAGCCGTCACCTATAACACCCACTTTCACGCCCGCCTCAACGAGTGCGGTTTGCCGGTGCGCACACTTTCATCACGCCGCGGGCACTGACCACACAGTGCGATGGAAGCCAGACGCGTACGAGTCAAATCAGCCCGGGTTTGACGGATGTTAATCCTGGTTTTTTTGGCATGCAAGCAAAATGTACACCTGTGTCATCTATGATTGACACTTGTGTACATTTATCCTAATTTTAAGTCACCGAGCCTGATGAAGCCCACTTTGGAGCGCACCACGATGTCCAGCGATCCCTTGCTGCAACCCTATAAAATCAAGAATCTGACCCTCAGAAACCGGATCATGACCACTTCCCATGAACCGGCCTACCCTGTGGACGGCATGCCCAAGGATCTCTACCGCGCCTACCACGTGGAGCGCGCAAAAGCCGGTGTCGCCCTGACCATGACTGCCGGCTCCGCCGCTGTATCCCGAGACAGCCCGCCGGTGTTCAACAATGTGCTCGCCTACAAGGACGAAGTAGTCGGATGGTTGAAGGACCTGACCGATGAATGTCACGAACATGGCGCGGCAGTGATGATCCAGTTGACTCACTTGGGCCGTCGCACCCGCTGGGACAAGGCCGACTGGTTACCGGTGGTGTCACCGTCACACCGTCGCGAGGCTTCACACCGCTCCTTCCCGAAGAAAATGGAGGAATGGGACATCGAGCGGATCATCAAGGACTATGTAGACGCCGCGGAGCGCATGAAGGCGGCAGGTCTCGATGGCCTGGAGCTTCAGGCTTACGGGCATTTGATGGACCAGTTCTGGTCGCCGTTGACCAATGACCTCGACGGCCCTTACGGCGGCTCGCTGGAAAACCGCATGCGCTTTACCTTCGACATCCTGCGTGGCATCCGCCAGCGGGTCGGCGAAGATTTTCTGCTCGGGGTTCGCTACACCGGTGATGAAGAACTGCCCGGTGGCTTCACTGCCAGTGAGGGCATGCAGGTTTCTCACATGCTCAAGGACAGCGGACTGGTCGACTTCCTGAACGTCGTGCCCGGTCACATCGATACGGATGCAGGGCTGACCGATGTCATCCCGATTCAGGGTATGCGCAACTCACCCGACCTCGACTTCGCTGGCGAGATCCGGTCGGCAACAGGCTTCCCGACCTTCCACGCGGCGAAGATCCCTGATGTTGCCACGGCGCGTTACGCGATCGCTTCG
>Ga0157371_10004299_pt1 | contig 12498 bp, 11 predicted proteins | sample C45metaG_FD_113462 | JGI IMG/M metagenome (GOLD analysis project Ga0157371, IMG submission 113462) | Corn rhizosphere microbial communities from Kellogg Biological Station, Michigan, USA - C4-5 metaG | ecosystem: Host-associated > Plants > Roots > Rhizosphere > Soil | place: USA: Michigan... | reverse complement strand
TTGCTCGAAACTCTTTACAATCGGGGGCTTTGTCGTAAGAATTGATAAAATCAAGCAAAAATGATTTAACCTAAAAAGTCGGGTAGACAAGATTCGAACTTGCGACCCCACGCCCCCCAGACGTGTGCGCTACCGGGCTGCGCCACTACCCGTTTTTTATTGCTGCAAATCTAAAGTAAATGAAGTTTTTTTCAACATGAAATAAAAAGTAATTAGTAATTAGAGCTGAAATAAAAAATGTGGAAATTTGTTGCTTTACTGTTTAAAAAATCAGGCAACTGAATTAAAAGAGATGTTTCCAAATTATTTGTTCTACATCAGTTGCCAATATTTTCTTGTTCAAAGAATCCTTCGTGATAATAACGGGGTGAAGTTCTTCTACAGTTCCTACCCTTCCATGTGAACCCTTTACCAGCATGGCATCCAAAGGAATTACATCCATCACATATCGAAATCCTGCTTTCTTCTTCAATAATTTATAGCCCGCGCGCAGTTTGGAAGTCATAAACATTTCAACAGGATCATAACCGGGTTTTTTATGAATATCGACGACGCGTGCATAGTCCGGCGCAACAGCATCATCCAGCCAAAAATAATAAGTGAACCAACTCTTTTCATCTGCCATTAAAACCAAATCACCACTTCGTTCATTGTCAATGTGATAATTTTTCTGGGCAGCTTTATCAAGTACCAGTTCGATACCTTCAACTTTTTCTAAAAGATTTTTCACTTTACCGGTAACCGAAGCATCATTAATATATACATGTGCCACCTGGTGATCGGCCACAACAAAAACTTTTGATGCGCCCGGGTCCAGCAACTCCAAACCTCTTTCCACACGGATCTGCAGTAAATCATTTTCCCTGAATAAACGATTCAAGTGAATAGGATTTTCAACAGGGCCAATTCCATATTCAGAAAGAATAATTATTTCAGCATTTTTCTTTTCATAAAAATTCACCAGTTGCTTCACTATGGTATCTATCTCATTTAAGTCTTTTGAAATCTTACTTATATCCGGGCCAAATTTTTGGAGGCAATAATCAAGATGCGGAAGATAAATTAATGTGAGCGCCGGATCATGCCAATCATCAGTCAACATGGAAGCATCAGCAATCCATTGGCTCGATTTCATATCAGCCGCCGGTCCCCAAAAATGAAATAACGGAAATTGGCCAAGCTCTTTTTGCAATTTATCGCGCAGGTCAGCCGGATGAGAATAACAGTCCGGAATTTTCCTTCCGTCTGCCAGGTAGTTCGGCCTTGGTGTCACTGAAAAATCTGCAGAGGAATACATATTGTACCACCAAAACATAGTAGAGCAACTAAAAGAAGGATTTTCTTTTTTTGCTTTTTCCCAAATTTTTTCAGCACCAACCAATTTGTTCGATTGCTTCCAGAATTTTATTTCACAATCTTCCCGGTCGTACCAGCCATTCCCTACAATTCCATGTTCTGAAGGCCATTTTCCTGTAATATAAGTCGATTGAACCGAGGTAGTTACTGCAGGTAACATTGGTTCTACTAAACTCAGATTTTTATCAGCAATATATTTTTGCAGAAAAGGCGTATACGCACCAATCAACGATGAAGAAAGACCAACCACATCAATTACAACCGTTTTTTTCATGTACCGATTTTCAATTTTTTACGAAATTATTTATCCAAAATTTGTTGTACCCATTTCAATTCTCTTGTGATCGACTCCCGCATTGGCAATTTTAATTCTTCAGCAAGCACATTCCATGTATAGGTTTCCACTTCAAGGTGATCGGTAAAAGGATTCTCTTTTTGAATTGCCAACACTTCTTCAATCTCATCCTGCGTGGAAGATAAGACACCAAAACTTTTCGTGAAAATAGGTACATGAAAATGCGCACGCCATTCTTTAAAAAGCGGGTTATCTATTTCTTTTAATGCTTCAGGCAGATCCGGGTATCGCAAAAGCTTTCCGGCGTTTGTCTTTGCCACTACCTGGTGGAGATAGGTTGGCTCATTAAAATTTTCGAAATTTTCTTTAATACTTTTTCTACCGCTTTCGTTCATGTTACATTTCAAAGCCGCGCTTACCTGGATTTTTCCAATCTTTATTCCCCGTTTTAAAACGTCATCAATGATCTTTTTATGGGGTTCATATCCAATTGCAAAATGACAAACATCATAGCATAAACGCAAATGTTCCTTTATCAAATCTTCAGCATGATGTGCAGAAATCCTAAATTTTTCCTTTATAACGGGAATGCCTATACGAAGAAGATCATTTCCAAACCAATCAATAAATTCTTCGCCGGTTTCCAGCATCCCGTCCGGCTCCGGTTCTATATCAAGATGCAATAATTTTCCTGTAGACTTCTGAATTTGAATAAGACTTTCAATTACACTTACGATATTTTTGGTCGCCGTTTCCCTGCAATCCTCATGGCTTTCTTTCGCCTGAAACCAAAGCCTGTAGCTCATTGGAGAAGTAGAAACGCCTCCATCCATGCCTTCAGGCAATAAAGCAGATAAAATATGGAAAAGACGTAAAGTATAATTAACTCTTTCAACAGTTGTCCAGTCGGGCGTATGTACATCATCTTTTACAATCGTGTTATGAAAACCTCCATAAGGAAAGCCGTTCATGGTAAAAACATAAGCATCATTCTCTTTAAGCCATTGTTTAAATTCAGCAAGATTTTCTTTTTTTATCAGTTCGAGACTTGCCTCATTGGACAAACGTAAACCGATTCCCATAGGATTATTTGGAGAAACGTTTTGTTTTATAACAGGAAAATTTTTCCGGATAGCAGCAAAATGATCGTTCCAGTTTTCCCCGGGATGAATGTTGGTACAATACGTTAAATGGCCTGCTTCAGTAAACATACTTTTTCTTTATTTTTTTATTTTCATTTGCTCAATTGGTGCTGCAATTCTCCCAACTTTTGAGATGCCTCTTTTAGCAATTGAACATCTAAATCATGTACTTCTTCACCAACGCCAATATCTCTCAACAACATTATGGTTAAGAGGCCGCCCAAATGCTCACGGAATTCCTCCAAACCTTTTAATATCTCACTGTTTTTGTTTTGAATATCCAACAACGGATTTGTAATTTCAAAACCGAGATTTAAAAACAGCCTGATTATCCGATCTGCCTTTTCCATCGAAAGCCTTCCTGATAATGCTGAATAATAGCTATCCAAAACAATTCCCATCGCAACGGCTTCACCGTGCAAAATGGTAAATCCTGATAATTGTTCCACTTTATGTGCACTCCAATGACCGAAATCCAAAGGACGTGAAGAGCCCAATTCAAAAGGATCGCCGGAAGCAATATGTTGCAGGTGAAGAGCAGCACATCGCCTGATTAGATAATTCATTGTTTCGATATCACGGCTTACTAACTTCGGAACGTTTTCTTCAATCCAATAAAAAAAATCAGCATCTTTAATTAAAGCTACTTTTATCGCTTCTGAAATGCCGGAGCGCCAATCTCTTTCGCTGAGCGTTTCTAAAAAACGGCCGTCATTGAATACCGCAACCGGTGGCGCAAAAGTTCCGGTGAAATTCTTTTTACCCTTATAATTAATACCATTCTTTACACCAACACCCGAATCATTTTGCGATAAAACAGTGGTAGGAATGCGAATGTGTTTTATTCCACGATGGGCTACAGCGGCTGCAAAGCCAACAACATCAAGAACTGAACCGCCGCCGATTGCAGCAATATGTGAATGCCTGTCGATCCTATGGACATCAATGGCTTCGATTATTGAATCAAAATATTTTGAATTATTTTTTGCCTCTTCTCCTCCGGGAATTATTAAAACATCCTTCACCAATGAAACGGTACTATTTTTAAAATAACAGCGGATTTGATTTATCAATTCCTGATAACTTTTAATAACACCCTCATCAATAACGAAAAAAATTTTTTGAAGAGAAGCAGGCGTAGAATGTTCTTTCAAAAAAAGTTCAAAATCTTTATTCAGGGGATCAAAAATACCGGTAGTAAAATAAACCCTATAATCAAAATGCACCTCAAATGACTGCTCCAGATAATCCATAAAACAAAGTACTTAAAAAAGGATTTAATATTTTGACAAAAATTATTTTTAGGTGACTGCAAAAAGCTTTGCGAGCCATAAAGATATTGGTAACAAAAGTAAGATTAAGAAAGCAAGGGTAATGGCGCCAAAAGCTGCTGCCCATGAAGCATTCATTAAGATCAAAGCGATAACTCCTGATTTCACAGCCTTCCCAATATTTTTCGGAGAAGTTATCCTTATCGCTCTTATTAAAGCAGAAAAGATCATCCATGCAAATGGGAATAAGAAAACAAGCGACCACCATATCATTCCCGTGCGCCATGAAATAAATAAAATGCTTCCAATTACTACCAGGTAAAAAATCGCCCCAAGATATAAAGTACTTTTTTTGCCTCCATGTACTTCTCCCCTGCTGATCATTGTGATGGCGGCGATATAAATCACAGGAACGATCGCGATAAACCACCAGGCCGCAACAGACGATGAAACAATACTGATTCCCAGTAAAAGATTTAACCCGCGGCACAATCCCATATTTAAAGGACCGGCAATTGAATTATGCTTACCCCATTTATCATAAACCAAAGCTGTGATAGCAATTGATAAGGCAAGTATTGCTGAAGCTGCGTTTACAAGTGATGCTGCAATTACGGCAATTAATAATAAAATACTACCGAGGAAAGTTGCCTCTTTTAAAGAAATATCCCCTCGTGGAATTGGTCTTTCAGGCCTTTCTACTTTATCCAGGTCTGCATCAAAAACATCATTGAAAACTACACCTCCTCCATACAAACCGATTGTAGAAATACATAAAAGTGAAATCTGTGAAATATAATTTGTGAACAGATTTCCATTTACAAGAACTCCTGAAATAGCAATACCGGCAAGCACATCAGCTATCGAGGTAACAATATTCGCCGGCCTCATTAATTGGAGAAAACCTTTACTTTTTTTCAAGCCGGCAAATTAACTAATGATAAGAGATGATTTATCGATACGTGGCGCTTGTCCTCCACGAAGAACGGTATTCCCTTCAAATTTTTGCGATTGATCAATATCCTGAACTTTCTGAAAATCTGATTCATCGATCTGGCCACTTTGTCCAAAAGCAGTAATCGCATTCCGATAGCAAACCATTTCAATATCTTTCGTTTCGATGCCGCGGATTTTCATAAGCGCCGCTGTTTTTGGAACCGCAAGAGGATCGCTGATTCCCCAATCGGCAGCAGAGTTAACAATAATGCGTTCGGTGCCATATTGTTTCACAATTTCAACCATCCGCTCATTGCCCATCTTTGTAAAAGGATAAATAGTGAAAGCCGCCCAAAATCCTCTATCCAATACTTCTTTTACCGTTTCTTCATTGTTGTGATCGACTATTACCGAATAAGGATCAAGCCCCTGCTCAATAGCAATGTCCATACTTTTTTGCGTACCTTTTTTCTTGTCACGGTGAGGCGTATGAATTTGTACCGGCAAATTCGCTTCTTTGGCAAGTTCCAATTGTAACCTGTAATATTTTTCTTCAGCAGCGGTTTGGTCATCAAAACCAATTTCTCCAACTCCCACGACACCTTCTTTATAAATAAACAAAGGCAAAATTTCCATTACCTGATCCGCCAGTTTTTCATTGTTGGCTTCACGTGAGTTCAAGCCGATCGTGCAATAATGCTTGATACCAAATTGCGAGGCCCGAAACCTTTCCCAGCCAATAAGGCTACTATAATAATCACGAAAAGTAGCCACACCTGTTCGTGGCTGTCCAAGCCAGAAAGCAGGTTCAATAACCGCCACCACGCCTGCATCAGCCATCGCCTGGTAATCATCAGTCGTTCTTGAAACCATATGAATATGCGGATCAAAAAAATGCATTCCCTTTATTACAGAGAGATCGGATGCCGAAAGCTTTTCCGGTTCCATTTTGCCACGTTCTTCATTGCTGCAACACATAATCTTAAATTTTATTTAGTTATTATTCTATAACATTTGCCACGTTAATTTCTTTTGCTCAACGGCAGTTTTCAATTGCGGATATTGATCCAATAAAGAAGTTGCTTTTTCAAATGCTGAATTGCTCAAAGCCAGGGCTCCGGCCCTTTTATCTGTCTCCGTTCCTTTCATCAATTTTTCAAAAAGGTAAAAATGAGATTCATCGATATACTTTCCCGTCAAACGCCAAATTTGTGGATTTACTGTACGCTCTGCAGCCCAACGTTCTTCTATGTAATCAAAAAGGGTATTCGCAAGGTTTTGATTTGTTCTCTCATCAAGTCCGACAATTTTATTTACATCCTTGTCAGTAAAAAAAGCCTTCAGCACGAGTTGATTCCATGCAGTCTCATCTAAATTATTTGCAGGATAAGGATTATGATACATAATCGCCTCAAGAACGGTTCCGATATTACTCCTTACGCCTTCCGCGCAACGCAATTTCCATGCTTCCGAATAATTTAGAATGGGAAGAGAAGAATACAATGCGACCAGTTCATTCATCTCAGCCTGTGGAAACAGGTTTTCAATACGATTTATATAAGCGTTCTCATCGCTGCTGTCTAATTGACTTAATAACCATACTCTGCATAACCTGTCAATCGACCAACCTTCTATACTAAAGCCGGGAATCAATGACTGCAAATTTTTTTCATCCGCTTCCTGCAGCACAATTTCTTTCTTACCGGTATGCCGTGGGATAGAAGTAAAAGTAAGGTTTAGCTCATAATTGTTATTCTTATCAGCCGCCTTCGCAGCTTTATCAAATAGCCATTCACAGCTTTCACGATTAAGGTTCTTTTTAATAACCGAGGTTAGCGCGTCATCGGGTGTCCTGTTAGTTTCTGTGTCCATAATAAAATAACCTGCAGAGTTTTTAGTTTAATGAGCTACAAAATAATTCATGGCCAATGCACCACTGATGATCAGTAAACCAAAGAACTCTCTTGTTTGTTCAATGTAAGGTTTAGTCGCCTGCATACTTTCTACAATACTTGGCTTATTATATTTTAATATCCAATCTCTAACGCCGTCTTTAACAAAAAAAAGGCGAATAGCATATAGAAGATAAAACCCAATGGCCACAAGGTACACAATCGGGAAATATTTTTGAAATACAGCCAGTCCACAACAAACAGATGCAACCATATAAATGCTCACCCACAGCCATGCATCAGGATCATTGAGGTTTACATAAGCAAATGCTGCAAAGGCAAGGCAAAAAAACGAATTGAGAATAATTAATAGCATGTAAAAAAATAGTTTTTAAAAAAGAATCTGCCGCAGCACATAATTTTATTCCCGCAAGTTCTGTAAAAAATCAGTAAGTCGGAAGAATCTGTTTTCAGTTGCACAATAGTTTCTCACCGCACTGTCAGCCATGTTATTGGCAGGAACCTTCATTCAGTAAACAAACTAATATAACTGTTTTTCTCCAGGCTAAGACTTGCTGTTCCGTTCACCACCGGTATTCTTTTTTCTTCTTTCATATTGTGTGATTGGTTTGTAATATAGATTCGCAGAAATTTAATATTTGCAGGAATACCGCTGATAGTTGCAGGCCGGGTGGCAGCATTATTCACAATATGAATCGCATAGATATTTTTTTGATTGTCACCTAAAGCAGCTGCCGAAATATTTGCTCCATTACATTCGAATTTCATTGCTTTTAATCCTTCCGGCGTGGATGACAATTGCTTTAAGTTCCAGAATCGTTGCGTTGGTCGCAAGTGAGTCGTATCACCAAAAATGCCGCCGCCGGCAAGCAATGAATAATCGGATGTAAGCTGCCATTGCAAAATAGCTTTTGGCTGGCAAATGAACAGCAGCCTTACATATAAATTGATCTCATTTAAAGCATACATGGGTTCCTGAAAAATTTGTGGATATCCCCATGCCTGCGCATCAATACTTCCTTCAGCGACTATCAAGGGCTTTTTTAATTGAGTGGCCGCGTCTGCCCATTTTTGTATAGTTTCTTCATCCCAACCGCGCCAGGAATGAAAAGAAATAGCACCGATGTATTGGTGACTTGCGGTATCCTTAAGAGCAGGATCAATAAACCCGTAAGTGGTTGCATCGGAATTATCACCAAGCAACATTTTTGTTTTTAAACCATGCGATGCAAAATAAGCGCCCAGGCCTTTTATTAATTCGTCATGCTCCTCTCCTGTTTGCCGGATATTAATTCCCAGATCAGATTCATTAAAGGAAAATAATTTCACTTCCACACCATAGTGATCTCTTAAATACGTAATATAATCCCTAATGGATTTATAGATCTGCTGGTCTTTTGAATGATCCAAAGGATTTCCCCAAACACCATTTACGGGCTGGAAATTCACTTTTCCCTCCACGGCCCAATCCGGCGGAAACCATGCAGAAAGAATAACAGGAATTCCCATTTTCGACAATCTTGCAGCCATTTCCATTGACTCTTTTACATGTTGATTTAGTCTTCCGGCTTTTGCTTCAGCTATTGGATCCTCATTCAATTCGGGTTGCCATTGCCTCCATGGCATTTCCACACGTCCCCACCTTACGTTTAAATTCTTCAGGCAATAATCAATAACTTCAGGATCTGCTTTTGGATTTTGTAAACGAAAATTACCACCGAGACCATCAAACTCTCTTCCTGTTTCTGCAGTGTTAAGTTTCAAAGTTACCGGCGTTTTATCAATCTTTCCATTCACTTTTATTACAAAATTTATTTGAGCAGAATCTCCTTCTTTCATGCTTCCTGTTTCAACAGGAACAAAAACCTGCCAACCTTTATCATCGCCACTTTCAACGCCTTTAATCAATAAAGAAATCGGTTTGGTAAAAGAAATTTTTAGTTGTCTTTTTGGCGAAATAAATTGAAAACTTTTTCCTTTCACTGTAATATCTTTTGCTTCACTTTCTGATAATTTTACCGTTTTCAATTTATCGACATGGAAACTTCCATTTATATAATCCACCTCATTCAAAAACATCGTAAAAAAAATGCCATCAATCGATTCATCTGAATGAGAAACTACCTTCACGTTTACATCAGCGCTCGCGGTTGCGCGATCTGTTACTTTTTCGGTAAAATAAAGGCTGTCAATTTTTGTGGCAACTATTTGTGTTTTACCGATTCTTTTAAACATGGGCCTTTGCCGTTCTCTTGCTGTATAAATAATAGTTGACCCATTATTTTTTACGACACTTAAATTACTTTGCACCGGCATCAATTCTCCGTCAATCCTTATTCCTTGTATATTTCCCCACAGTTCCAATTCAGTTTGCGCGAATGAATTTTCAAAAGCAAAACAAATAATTAAAAAGATAAAGAGCGGGAAACAAGCTTTCATTTTTGGTAACATGCAAAGAGTTTTATAGTCGGTGTAAAAAAGAAAGATTTGATTTATTAGTTCGTTTACTGTGTGGATTGTGAATGCCGTCAAAGCTATTTTAAATTTTATCTTCATTTCAATATATTCTTATCTATTTTTAAACATATTTCCTAGAGCTTCAAAAAAATGATTACCACGAACGATCATTCTGTAGATATTTTATCTACTTTTAGGAACTGCAAAAAACTAATACTTTATTGACAGCTTGATAAAATTTTACTTGCAAAAACATTAGTAGAATGAATACCCATTTGTTGAGAGAAATTACTCCGCTTACACAAAGCGACTGCTTTTCAATATTCTCACGGATAAAAGATGAGTTCGATTTTCCACTTCATATTCATGAAGAAATAGAATTGAATTTTATTCAAAATGCAGCTGGCGCCAAAAGAATGATCGGCGATCATGCAGAAGAAATTGAAGACATCGAACTGGTGCTGGTGGGCCCTAATTTGCAACATGGATGGTTTACTCATAAATGCGAAGGGAAAAATATAAAAGAGATCACGATACAATTTCACAGGGATTTGCTGGATGAAAAATTCCTGCAAAGGAATCAACTTTCTTTTATTAAAAACCTCTTCCAACGTGCATCACGCGGTGTTTTATTTTCAAGAGAAACCGCTTTATCTATTATGCCCCGAATTGAAAAGCTTACCCAAAAACATGGCTTTGATTCTGTTCTTGAATTAATGTCCATTCTCCATGATCTTTCTATTTCCAGGAATTTCAGAACACTTTCCGATCCTTCCTTTAACAAAGAAACGCTTACTTATAACAGCCGCAGGATTGAAAAAATAATGGAATATGTGAACGGTAATTTCGGACAAAATATCACCTTAAGTGATGCTGCTAAAATTGCAGGTATGACCGAAGTTTCTCTCTCACGATTTTTTAAATTAAGAACAGGCAAAACATTTATTGATACCCTAAACGACGTTCGCCTTGGCCACGCATCCCGCCTGCTGATTGAAACTACGCAAAGCGTGAATGAGATTGCATATAAATGTGGTTTCAACAACATGTCTAATTTCAACAGGATTTTTCGAAAGAAAAAAGACAGCACACCAAAAGAATTTCGTAATTCCTACAATGCATTTGGCGTAAGAACCTTTGTTTAAATAATTCCTTCACTTCACTCAAAAAAATTATGCGATTGATCAAAAATTCCATTTTCTTCCTGGCTATTTTATTGTGTACGCAAACAGTAAAGGCACAAAAAGGAATAAAATATATTATCGAAAAAGCAACAACACAGCGAACCGAAAAGAATTTCTTCAAAGCCGATAATTCTTTGTTGCAATATTATGGAAGGATTCAAAAAACAAACACAGAATTGCCGAGGTTTTGGGCGCCGGGAGTTTATATAAAAGCAAAGTTTAACGGTGATGACTGCGCGCTTTTTATAAATGACGAGGGGCTCTACGGCAATGTTCACAATTATTTGGAAGTGGTCGTTGATGGAAAACCTTATCGCTTTCAAACCAAATATGCAACCAATAAAATTACACTTCATGGTTTGGCTAAAGGAACTCATACGCTCACAATTTGTAAAGACACAGAATCGGGAAACGGCTATTTGGAATTTGCAGGAATAGAATGCAAAAAATTGTTGCAATTACCTCCCAAGCCCACGAAAAAAATTGAATTTATTGGCAACTCAATCACATGTGGTTTTGGTGCTGATACTTCTGAAATTGGCTGTGGTAAAGGAGAATGGTATGATCAGCATAATGCTTACATGGCTTATGGCCCGCTAACAGCAAGAGCTTTAAACGCACAATGGGAACTGGCTTCTGTTTCCGGGATTGGTATGATACACAGTTGCTGTGGGATGAAAATTTTGATGCCACAGGTGTATGATAAAATCGATATGCGTGATGATTCTATTCCCTATGATTTCAATGAGTATGTTCCTGATATCGTTACAATTTGTCTGGGACAAAACGATGGCATCCAGGATTCCACTGCCTTTTGTTCTGCATATGTTGAGTTTGTAAAAGCCGTTAGAAGCAAATATGCGAACGCAAAAATTATTTTGCTAAGCAGTCCCATGGCAGATGACAAATTGAGAACTGCATTAAAAAAATATCTTACTTCCATTGACATTTATTTTCATCAACATGGAGATAAAAATATCTACAAATATTTTTTTGAAAAACAATACAACAAAGGTTGTATGAGTCATCCTGACTTGCAGGAACACCGGGAAATTGCTGATTTGCTGATTGGGTTTACTAAAGAGAAAAATTTGGCTGGAAATTCATAGAGCTCTTACAAATTTTCTTCAATAAATTTTTTTGAATAAGATTTGATACTGTCTCTTACAGCTCTAAACGCCTCCATTACCACTTCATCATTGCCTTTTACTTTTGCAGGATCAGGAAAATTCTGATGAAATTTTTTGGCTGATGAAGGGAAAACAGGACATTTTTCTTTTGCGTTATCACAAACAGTAATTACATAATCAAAATCAATATTTCGATATTCATTAATGTTATTTGAAGTGTGATGCGATATGTCAACTCCATCTTCTTTCATTATTTGAATAGCACGGGGATTTACACCGTGAGTTTCAATTCCTGCGGAATAAATATGAGCTTTGCCATCCGCAAATTTTCTCAAATAACCTTCTGCCATCTGGCTGCGACAACTATTGCCTGTACATAGAACCAATATTTTTTTCATTCCACTTTCTGTTTAAGGTTTTAAGCAAGCGAAGCTGTTTTATAATATCTTTTACGCAACCAGAAGGCCACATTTACCAAAGAGATTAATGCAGGCACTTCAACTAACGGGCCGATAACACCCGCAAATGCTTGCCCGGAATTAATACCGAATACACCGATTGCAACTGCAATAGCCAGTTCAAAATTGTTTCCGGCGGCCGTAAAAGCAATAGACGCGTTTGTTGAATAATCAGCACCCATTCTTTTGGCAATCAAAAAACTTACGAAAAACATAATCGCAAAATAAATTACTAACGGTATGGCTACACGAATTACATCCATTGGAATCTGAACGATTAATTCTCCTTTTAGACTAAACATGATCACAATCGTAAAAAGCAAGGCAATCAAAGTGATCGGAGAAATAACAGGAAC
>Ga0157371_10004298_pt1 | contig 12502 bp, 5 predicted proteins | sample C45metaG_FD_113462 | JGI IMG/M metagenome (GOLD analysis project Ga0157371, IMG submission 113462) | Corn rhizosphere microbial communities from Kellogg Biological Station, Michigan, USA - C4-5 metaG | ecosystem: Host-associated > Plants > Roots > Rhizosphere > Soil | place: USA: Michigan... | reverse complement strand
TCAAGGCCGGCGGCATCTACATGCCCAGCATCGTCGCCGAGATCGGCGGCGTGATCGAACAGCACATGAAGAACATCGGCCTGATCCACGATCCGGAGATGGACGATGCGACGCGCAAGCTGATCGCCGAGAAGCGTGCGGCGTACGAGCAGGCCGGGGCAAAAAAAAACTCTGACGTGAGCAAGGCGGCTTCCGCCGCGGCAACCTCCAGCGAGTCCGAATCCTCGGGTTTTCCGCCGGGCGCGACGCTGTGCCAGAAGTGCAATACGCAGGCGCTGGTGCTGATGGACGGGTGCCAGACTTGCTTGAATTGTGGGTATTCGAAGTGCGGGTGAGGTTGCGACCCATCGCCACAGCGTTGCGCTGACCATGGAGCGCCCGGAAATTCTCGCGCCATTCCTTAAATGGGCAGGTGGAAAGCGATGGTTCGTCCATGCACGGCCGGATCTTTTGCGGGTCCACGAGGAGCGATACATTGAGCCCTTTATGGGCTCAGGCGCTGTGTATTTCCACTTGCAGCCGTCCAGGGCTCAGCTTTCAGACACCAACCGTGATTTGATTGCGACGTATCAAGCAATCAAGAGTGACTGGCGCCGCGTTCTTTCCGAGCTAAGTGGCTACGCGAATCGGCACTCTGCTGAAAACTACTACTTAGCTAGAGGCGTGCGATCCGGAGATGTATACGTCGAGGCTGCTAGGTTTATATACCTCAATCGTACATGTTGGAATGGTCTCTATCGGGTGAATCGAAAGGGAGAGTTCAATGTGCCGATTGGAACTAAAACTAACATCTTACTTCCTAATGATGATTTTGAGCGAATTGCGAGGCTTTTGGATTCCGCTGATCTCCATCATCGGGATTTCGAAGTCGCGATTGACGACGCGATGGAAGATGACTTTCTTTTCGTTGATCCTCCATACACCGTTAAGCACAACCTAAATGGTTTTCTGAAATACAACGAGAACATTTTTTCGTGGGATGATCAGGTTCGCCTTCGAGATGCATTGATTCGTGCCGACGCCCGGGGCGCGCGAGTTCTGATGACAAATGCTGACCACGAATCAATTCGTGAGCTTTACGACGGTATTTTTTGGCTTGAGCCAATTGCGCGTAACTCTGTTCTCGCTGGAACGGGGGGTACCCGCGGCCGGGTCACCGAATTACTTATTCGTAACTGGTAACTCGGGTTTGATCTAAAGAACAGGGACAGGGATGAATCAAGAATCGACGTCGCCGCTTGCGCCGCTCATTGACGAGGCAGGAGATCTCCGCAGGGAGTACCGAGTCAGAAACAGCCTGTGGGATTCGGTTTCCGTCAAGGCCGATGAAGTTGCCGAGCTGGAGTCTCAAGGCTGGCAAAAGCACCGTGAGTTGAAGACGCGCCTGCGGATGCAGCGTGCTCGTGGGCCTGTTGAGCGCCTGGTGAATAAGTGGTGGGTGCTCCTATACAAGATGGGCTATTCCGAAATGAACGGTGCGGGCGAATTCCGCATCCTGGGAAAGAAGCGCGATGGCGAGCAGCCGTCCTACCGATTCGATGTGTTCGCCCGCGATGAGGAGACGCTAGTAGTTACCTTGTGTGTAGCTAACGAATCTATTCGTGCCATTAAGATGGATGCTCATGTTAAGGTTTTTACAACTGCCAAGAGTGACGTGGCGGCAGCAATCCGTGGATTCTATGGTCCTGATTACAAGCCAAAAATACTTTGGTTCATCGTCACCGAAAATGTGGTGTGGTCTGCTGCTGACCGTGCTCTCGCGGATCGCGAAAACGTAAAGGTCGTAACCGAGCTAGAGTTGCCATACTTTACGCAGCTCGTAGATCACCTTGGTTTTGCTGCTCGCTACCAGTTTCTCGCGGAACATCTAAAGGACCAAAAGATTCCACAGCTTGAAGATGTTCGGGTTCCAGCCACCCGCGGCCGTCTTGGAGGGGAGGTATTTTATTCGTTTGTCGCGACGCCGCGGCAACTTCTAAAGATTGCTTTTGTGAATCACAGAAGCCTAGCTGACCCTGAAGGATATCCGACGTATCAGCGTCTCATTCAAAAGCCGCGGCTAAAGCAGATCGGTAAGTTCATTGAGGGTGGCGGGTACTTCCCAAACAATTTGCTCATCAACTTTCCCAAAAGTCCGCGTTTCGATGTGATCCAGAAGGACGCTTCTGGAGACGTGCACCACGGCACCCTTTTTCTCCCCAACACCTATAAATCGGCTTGGATAATCGATGGACAACATCGACTCTATGGCTATGCGAATCTTCCTAAACGATATTTAGATCAAAAACTTCTGGTCTTGGCGTTTGACAAGATGAAGCCGGCCGATGAGGCAACTCTCTTTGTTACGATCAATCACGAACAAAAGCCTGTACCTAAGAATCTTCTCGACGATTTAGAGGGACAGCTCGGCTGGGAGTCGGAGATTCCGACAGAGCGTATTGGAGCGATCGCCGCTCGCGTCATTCATCAGCTGGGTATTGAGTTGGGAGGGCCGTTGTACGGCCGCATAGTTGCAGAGGGCATCAAGGGAACAGACAAGGCATGCCTAACTGTTCCGTCGCTCAAGAGCGGGCTGAAGCGCTCTGGGGCGCTCGGAAGGGTGATCGATGGCGTGTACAGCAAGGGGGCGTTATGCGCAGCTTCCGACAGTGCGACCGTCATGCGGGCGATGCGCGTGCTAAACGGATACTTCGTTCAGCTCATGAACGCAGATATTCATCGATGGGACAGTGGGCGTAAAGGGCGCGTTTGTAACAACGAAGGTGTCCAGGCTCTGCTGCTTCTCTTCGGTGAAATAGTGCGTTACCGCTGGCCCGCTTCTGAGTTAGAAGTGCAGAAGCTTAGCGAGATGGCAGTGGTTGAAGCGGTTAAGGATGTTGCGCAACCGATCATCGATTTTATTCGGGCTGGAGGAGTGGCTGTCGAAAAGGAGTTTACTGTCCCTTTCGGGAGTGGCGGACCCAAAGAATACCTATTTAGATTAGCTCGAATCATTCGTATTAAATTCCCAGACTTCGCTCCGGCGGAATACGTGAGCTGGGAGGCAGCGCAGTCGGAGGAAGATCGCTTGCTTGCCGATCAGCGCCTGCAAGCTATAAATAGCAGCGTTCAGCGCCATATTTTCTGTGTATTTAGAAAGATGTATGGTGAGGTGGGCAACCGATACTGGGAGAAAGGAGTGCCCAGTGGCGAGATGCGAACAAAAGCTTATGGCAAGTCCTGTGAGTACGATATTGATGACCGAGGCCCGTTAGAATCTTATTTGGATTTCATCGATTTCAAGAAGATCATCGAGAAGTCTGATCGGTGGGCGATATTCAAGGACGTTTTTCATATCCCGCTTGATGGCGAGAAAGGTGTGGCTAAAGCGATTTCTTGGATGGATCGAGTAAATGAGTTACGCCGTATTTCTGCTCATGCAGGGGATGGTCGTAAGTACAAGGCGACTGACTTTCCGTTGATAGAGAAAATTCATAGTGTGCTCATCGAACGGATACGCGGCTATGACTACTCGTCGATAACTTAGTAACTAACCAGCAACTGTCTTGCCGGTCCAAGGGTCTTCATGGCACGAGCCGTCATTTGGCGGAAGGACGACTGCCACGAGCCGTCAGGGAAAGCTCAGTCCGCACGATTCAGCACAAAGCAAACCGGATTAAAGGAAGCGGATCAAAGGGATCGAATCAGAATCAAAGGGGACGGGGGCTGACGTTTCTCCGCGAATCTTCTAAATCAGTCAACACATTGCGCGATGACTGAAGAAACAGTGCGCACATGATGCGGTCATTCCTCACGGGTCGATGACTAAACCATCTACGGAAAAATCCCCTCATCGATAAGGATGTTTCCATGCTCACTTTGCTTCCATCGTTGATGTATACGGCAGATGCCGTGACCCGTGGCGATTTCGCCAATCAGGTTCTGCTGGATGAAAGGGCTTATATCGCCAGTTGGATGGCCCGAACGCGGGACCTTTGGCGCTATGTGGGGCTGTCAGCGTATGCGGTGACCCAGCAGCCTTCCACGAAGTTCGAGACTGATTATGGTGTGGACGCCATCGTGGTCATCGAAGTGCGTGGGAGGATGAAATTTTTTGCCTTTGAAGCCAAGAGACCTGGGCTTGGCACGCCTAGAGTCTTTGATCGTAAGCCTAAGGCGAAAGCGATTTGGTCACGATTTTCGCGGCAGATCATGCGCCAGGCAGCCCTACAGAAGATGGGTTGGGTGACCGGTGCGCTGTTCCTGGATGAGCGCTTTCAGAACACTTCATGGTTTGATCCCCTCGGCAGCATATTCGTTCCGCATCAGCATCTCGTCCCAATGTTAGGAATGAAGGTCGGCAAGGCATGGGTCACCAACGATGTCTGCCCACTGGCACGCAGTCATGGACTGGACGTGAAGTCTGTTATGGAAAGGTTAGTGAACTGCAGCGATGGTTTCCCAACAGAAGCGAATAGGGTTGAGGAGATGCTTGCAAACCTGCGGTCCAAAAAATACGAGCCGACCGACCTGGAAAGGGAGATGTATCCGGAGCCTGAGGAGCCCGAGGAGCCACCTATCTTCGGGGCGCCCGATTCGTTCAAGATTTCCCGCTACGTATCGGTGCCGACCATCATTGAAAGAAACCCACGGGCCACCTCGCAAGAGCAACTTTTGTCGAATGCCCTCCAAATCACTGGGGCCTCTCATGGCGTGATGTTTGTTGTTGCGGATCACGAAGTGGAGCCGGATCTATGGGGGAACTGGGTGCGTCCTCGCGATCCTCAGGGATACTGAGTCGCCTTCGTGGCCAATGTGATTTGGTGGATGATCTGTTATGGATATGGGAATCGGGGTACGGCATGCATATCGGATCGTTGATCGTGGCAGCATTAGCGAGCGGCACGGGCCTGTGGGCCGCCTACCTGTGGTGGGCAGGCCAGTCGAATTCCGGTTGATCCTGTTTGGTATGTGGAGCCCGGTGAGACGATAGCCTCCGTGCAAGGATGGATCGCAGCCATGTTGGACGCCTCGGGTAAATCCAGTGCGAAAAATGCGCGCGCGGCAGTTTGGACAGGCGTATCCGTTGCGCTGTCTGGCCTCGTGGCCTTGATGGGAGCTATGAGCCTCTGATCGCCGACCGAAAAACCGGGCCACCTCAATCTGACCCCGCTTTCTCGGTCAATCGCGCTATTCAGTCTTCTGCTCTTTGGGCCGCCGTTCGCAGTAGCGCTTGGCGTCCCTTGCCAGTGCCAGGGTGCGCTTCGTGCGTGCCAATGTACTGATGGTACTTCTTTGGAACAGGCGCTGGTTTGGTAGCTGGCGGTACGATCGTCTGGCGTGGCGGGAGCAACTTGAGCGGCTTTCGTATTGGGGAATCGAGTAGCTGAAGTCGAATTTCGCGGGCTAGGACTTCTGCCACAAGAGACGGTACGGCGTTGCCAAGCATGCGCTGCATTTCCGTTCGGCCACAGTCGATGATGAGGTCATCAGGAAAAGTCTGAAGCCGGCAAAGCTCCGCAAATGTTAGACGACGATTGTCCCAATGAAATGGGCCAATCGCTGAGCCGGGTTACGATTTCAGCTATAGCCCACGTATGCCTCGTGGCTTTTCTGCGTGGAGTGCGCTCCTCTCCTCTCCAGTGATTGCCTCGCCCAAGAGCGGCATCAGAGACCTTGTGCCGGCTTTGCTTTTCAGCTGGTGTTTTTGGTGGCAACGAACTGAGCGAATTCCTTGGCTGTATCTGAGGCTCTACAACGACCATCTCCTTTTGCGGGCGTATAGGCATGAGACCCCGCTCCAAGTCATTCGCATATCGCGTGCGAAGTATCGAACCTCTTCGCCAGAAAACCGAAGAATCAGACGGATCTAGGCATGAGCCATACGCAAAAACTTGCTTGTTGACATGGTGTTACCGAAGCCCGAATCTCCGGCAGGATTTCGGCGTCATACCGGACAGGGGAAACACATGAAGTTGAATTGGCAAGGGATCTGCCTGTCGGCAGCCGCATGGGGTTCGGCTGCGATGCAAGACAAAGGAAGAAGCTTCAGAGCCAGTGCGCTATGGCCACCGGTTCGTACAAGTCCCTTGCCACGCTTTTTCTTGCTTCTCGCCATAGCATCGGGGCTGCTCGTCTTACCCCATCAGGCCCATGCGGTTATTCATGTCCCAGAGATCAAACCGGTGCCGCTGGCGGCGGTTAACGTTTCCCCTGACAGCACCATGCATGATTCCATGGGCATTGGCTCAGGGGGCGTACTCTGGCCCAGCTATGGTTTCGGTGGAGGTAGCCCTGAGGGTGGTGGTGGTGGATGGCGTGGTGCACCATTTGTCCAAAATAACCACGCTCCCACCAATGCAAAAAAGAAAAATAAGAGCGGATGTCAAGTTTTTACGGGGGACCCAATCGCTGTAGATAGCGGCACGAAAGTCGAAACTTACGCGATATTTTCTCTCCCCGGAGAGATGGGTTTGAGCTTCACTCTCTACTACAACACCGCGCTCAAAATTCCCCAGACGCTGTCCAATGCTTATTGGTCGACCAATCTGCAGTACACGCTCAACGAAGCGCATTGCTTTATCAGTAAACAAACCGGCGAGCCCATATGCAGCGCACTGATCTATCTGCGGCCAGATGGGTCGGAGATCACCTTCAGTGGGGCGCCGCAGGCAGGGCCTTATACAGAGAGTGGCGGCGGTGATCTCGCGACGCTGAGCTACAGCAGCGCGTCGGCTACCTACACTTTGCATGACGAAGACGGAACGACCAAGGTGTTTGGTTCCGGGGGCTTCCTTGAGTCCATTACGGATCCGTCGGGTATTAGCTGGACCATAACAGTGTCGGGGTCGTCCAACGGCACCACCTACACGGTCACACACAGCAGCGGAAAGTCCTATTCCATCACCTACGGCGTCACGGCGAATAACGTCACGCCGGTGACCGTCGCCGACCCGGCGGGGAATGTCTATACGCTCCAAATGACGGGGGACACTCTCAATTTCCTGTCCATGACGTACCCAGGAACGCCGGCCACGACCGTTGCTTTCAAGTATTCATTGCCTGCATTGCCCAATCTTCTGACCGAAGTGGACTACAACGGCGCGCCTTACAACTACACGTCCTACGATACGACGTCGACCGATCCGTACTATGGATGGGCGACGGCGAATTACTTCGCCGACAACTCGGAAAGTGTCGCCATCAGCTACGGTGAGGATGCCGCCGGTAATCTGCAAGCCACGCTCACCAACGCCCTGGGGCATCATCAAGTTCAAACCTACGATGGCACCAACGGTGCCGGCGGGGCTTATAACGGCCAGCTATCAAAGATTAGCGATGACGCGGTGGCTACCTGCGGATCGACCGTTCAGAACCGTGCCTATGACGCCAACGGCAACCTGTCGCAAACCATCGACAACAACGGCAACGTGCATACCTATACGTTTGCGGTTACGGGGCAGTTGCAGTCCGAGACGGAAGCCTCCGGCACCTCGCTGGCGCGCACCACCGACTACGTGTGGGACCCCAACCTCCAGCTCAACCGCCTGCTGAGCGTCACTGTGGAGGGATGGTCCAAGACCACCTACACCTATAACGCGCAGAACCGGTTGGCCTCGGTGCAGGTGACTGATCTGTCCCGCGGCGCGAACCAGACGCTGACCACGACGTACGGCTACAGCCTATATGCCAGCGGCATGGTGCACACCATGACCGTCATTCATCCATCCCCCAATAACAGCGATACCGAAACTTCCACCTACGACGCGCTGGGTAACCTGACGTCATTCGCCAATGGCCTGGGCCAGACCACGACCTACAGCAACTACAACGGACTGGGCGAGGTGGGGCATGTGGTCGGCCCCAACGGCGACGTTACCGACTATACCTACGACGCCCGTGGTCGGGTCCAGACCAAGACGACCCATCCTAACGGTGCGGCGGCCACCTGGACCTACAGCTACGACGGTTTCGGTCTGCCCGCCAGCGAGCTCACGCCCGCGGGTGAAACCACCAACTGGAACCGCGATGCGGAGATGCGCGTTACCAGCATCGTGCGCAATGATAAGGACGGCGCCTCCACCGAAGCCTTTGGCTACGATGCCAATGGTGACGTCACCAATCATACCGTCTCGCGCAATGGCACCACCAGCTTGTCCGAGACCCTTCTTTACGACGCACTGGGACGCGTTTATCAACGCTTGGGCATGCACAACCAGACGCTGACCTATGCCTACGACGGTAACGGCAACGTGATCTCGGTCGCCGACGACGTGGGGCACACCATCAGCAATCAATACGACGCCCTTAACCGCCTGACCCGCAAAACCTCGAGCGGTGGCGCCAGCCCGCTGATGCCCAGCGCGGCGCCTACCCTCAGCGCGCCGGCCACCAGCAGCAACGGCAGCTACAGCATGAGTTGGAGCGCCATCAGTGGTGCCACTAGCTATACCTTGCAGAAGCAGCTCAATGGCGGCGGTTGGAGCACGGTGCAGACCGGCGGCTCGACCAGCTTCGCACTGAGTAGCCAGGGCAGCGGTACCTACGGGTACCGGGTGCAGGCCTGCAATGTGACCGGGTGCAGTCCATGGAGCAGCACCGCGACCGTATACGTTACGCAGATCCTCGGCAACATCGATGGAGTTCCTATCGACGGGTCGGGCAATGCGAGCGTCGGTGGTTGGGCCTGCTCCACCAGTTTGGCGCAGTCGATCAACGCGGATCTGTATCTGGGCGGCCCCTACGGTACCGGGACCTTTATCGGGCGCTACACCGCCAACCAGAGCAGCGAGCCGGCGGTGGCCAGCGCCTGTAACGTCGGCAGCGGCAGCTATCGTTTCAGTATCCCGCTGTCCACCGCCGTGCGCAGCCAATATGTGGGGCAAACCATTTATATCTACGGGATTTCCCCGGTCGGCGCGACCAATTCATTGATCAGCAACTCGGGCAATCTTACCGTGCCGGTCAACGAACCCGCCGGGGCGCCCACCCTAAGCGTGCCGAGCACCAATGGCACCGGCAGCTACACCGTCAGCTGGAGTGCCGTCACCGGTGCCACCAGCTACAACCTGCAAGAGCAGATCAACGGCGGCGCCTGGACGACGGTGCAAGGCAGCGCTGCGACCAGTTGGGCGACCAGTGGCAGGAGCAACGGTAGTTATGGCTACCACGTCCAGGCTTGCAATAGTTCCGGCTGCGGCGCGTGGAGCGTGGCGGCCAGCGTCACCGTGTTGCTGCCGCCGCCGGCACCGGCCAGCCTCGCGGTACCGGCCACCAGCTCGGGCAGCGTGGCGGTGAGCTGGCCGGCCAGCAGCACTGCCACCAGCTACACCCTGCAGCACCGGTTGGGCTCGGGCGGCTGGAGCACGGCCTACAGCGGCAGTGGCACCAGCATGACGGTGGCGGAAGGCACGACCGGCAGCTACACCTATCAAGTGCAAGCCTGCAATGGCGGCGGTTGCAGTAGCTGGAGGGCCAGCAGCGCCGTGACGGTAACGATCCCGCCGGCGAGTGCCCCCACGCTGAGTGCGCCCGCCAACAGCAGCACCGGCGGCTACACCGTGAGCTGGACAGGTGTCAGCGGCGCCACCAGCTACACCTTGCAGGAGCAGGTCAACGGCGGCGGCTGGTCGACGATCCAGACCAGCAGCGCCACCAGTCGTGCAATCAGCGGCAAGGGCAACGGCACGTACGGCTACCACGTGCAGGCATGCAATGCGGGCGGTTGCGGACCGTGGAGTGGCACCAGCAGCGTCAGTGTCTTGCTGATACCGGCAGCGCCGACGGGTCTCTCGTCGACGCTCTACGCCACCTTCTATTCAGACACACGCCCTCCGAAGACCGTCTACACGCTCACCGGGTCCTGGTCTGCCATGGCGGGTGCATCGAACTACAACTTCCACTATTGCCAGCAGAGCGGCTCCTGCTACACGACGAATACTACGGCCACGTCCATCCCGGAGTTCACCGTGCAAGGTGCGACCGTCTCGGTGACCGTACAGGCATGCAACGCGAATGGGTGCTCGGCATGGAGCGCGTCGGTGACCCCGACGACGGTGAACCAATGAGGGCCGGGTCGATGAATGGACGCCGCGAGCCATCAAGGGGACGTCACGGGACGCTTACGAGGGAACTCATGAATAGCAGGAATGCTTTGATGCGGAGCATGGGGCGCCACACGGCGTTGGCGCTTTGCATCTTGGGAAGTTTCGGCGTCGCCACGCCGGCGCTGGCCTCGACCACGGTCACTCAGTTCACCTACGACGCCGGCAACCACGTCGTCAGTGTCACCGATCCCCGCCAGCTGGTCACCACCTATTCCTACGACGGCCTCGGCCAGTTGTGGCAACAGGTGAGTCCGGATACCGGCACCACCACCTACAACTACGACGGCTACGGCCGGCGCAGCAGCATGACGCGCGCCGACAACACCCAAACCACCTACGGTTACGACGGACTCAACCGCACCGTCAGCGTCGGTGCCGGCGGCCAGATCCAGACCTTCACTTACGACACTTGCACCCATGGTATTGGCCGGCTGTGCTCCGCGGCTGACGCCACCGGCACCACGTCCTACAGCTACAGCCCCGAAGGGTGGCTCACCGGTCGCGGCTTTTCCATCGGCGGCACCACCTACTCGCTGGGCTACAGTTACAACGCCTTGGGTCAGGTAGCCAGCGTGGTCTACCCCGACGGCAACCAGGCTATCTACAACTACACCCAGGGCGTAGTCTCGGGCATCACGCTCAACGTGGGCGGCACCAACGTCACCGGCGCCAGCGCCATCACGTACCGGCCGATGAACGCCGGCATGAGTAGTTGGACCTCTGGCAACGGTCTAGTCAACACGCTCAATTACGACACCGACGGCCGGCTGACCGGGATCAGCGCGGGAAGTGTGCAAAGCCTGAGCTTCAGCTACGACACGGCCAACCGCATCGTCGGCATCACCAACGGCATCGATGGCACGATGAACCAGAACTTCGGCTACGACGACGAGTCGCGCCTGGTGTCGGTGTACAGCGGGGCAGACATCGAAAGCTACCAATACGACCTCAACGGCAACCGCACCGGTCAGGTGGTCAACGGCACCTCGACGCCCGACACGGTAAGCACCACCAGCAACCGCCTGGTCAGTTCCGGCAACACGCAGTACGGCTACGATGCGATGGGCAATACCACGACGGTCAATGCCACACCGACCTACCACTACGACGCCTTCAACCGGATGGACAGCGCGGGCGGCATGGCCTACTACGTCAACCCCGAAGGACAGCGGCTGCGCAAGACGGGAGCAGCGGGGACGACCTACTTCGCCCCGGACCAGGGCGGCAGCCTGCTGGCGGAAAACCCGAGTAGCGCCTGGATCGATTACGTGTGGCTTAACGGCCGGTTGATCGGGCGCATGGCAGGCGGCCAGGTCTATGCCATCCACGACGATCAGGTGGGGCGTCCTGAGGCGGTGACGGATGCGAGCCAGAATGTCGTGTGGCGGGCGCAGAACTTCGCGTTCACGCAGAACGTCATCGTCGCCAACGTGACCTTTAACCTGGGCTTTCCGGGGCAGTACTACGATGCAGAGACGGCGGCTTGGAACAATGGGTTCCGGGATTACAAGTCGGGGGTGGGGCGGTATCTGGAGAGTGATCCGATCGGCTTGGGAGGCGGGGTTAATACTTATGTCTATGTGGGTGGAAATCCACTGAATTATGTCGATGAGCATGGTTTGCAGAGTACGAGTTATTACCCGTATGGGGTGTTTACGAAGCCGTCAGAAGTAGTCGCATCCAAGAGCTGCCCAAGTGATTTTCATTCTGATATTCCTAGTCCTTTAGTGGATGCCGCGGGCTTTGGCCTCAGCGAGGCCCTGAGCGCAAGTGTACTTGAAATGGGGGTAGGCCCGGCAGGACTAATAGGCATTGGGTTTACTGAGGGCCTAGTTCATGCGCCTGTGCAAATACCTTATTATCAACATACCATGCCAAGACAGTAATTAAATTGGAATTTTAATATGAGATTTATACATTTTAGCTTTATGATTGTTTGGATCATGATTTTCTTTTTATTAATTTATCCATTTTTTGGTTCATTCGTGCAACTTGTTTCCGTTTCATTTGGAACGCCACTTGTCATTTTACTTGCACGGAAATATGAAAAGTGGCGAGCAAAAGGGCGAGGTTAGGGCGGACGGGACCACCCCCGATTTCTCGGACGGTTTAATTAATCACTCGTGCCATTCTGGCAGCACCGCGCCGGGAAATGGGAAGCGACCCGCATCTTCAGTTATGGACACCGCCCGATCGCGTCCAAGTAAAAGTGTCAGGGACAATTTCCACCAGCTAAGCGGCTCGGAGTCATTTCCATGTGCGCCCAGGTTTTTGTGCAGACTCGGTCCCGAGATCTATAGGTTCATCCCCTGCTGGCCGATGCCGTGGCGCGCCACCGCTGACACCGTTGGCGACGTCGCGGCTATGCTGGTCCGATCCATGCCGGGAGTGAACACATGTCCGATCCAAACACAGCG
>Ga0157371_10004297_pt1 | contig 12502 bp, 11 predicted proteins | sample C45metaG_FD_113462 | JGI IMG/M metagenome (GOLD analysis project Ga0157371, IMG submission 113462) | Corn rhizosphere microbial communities from Kellogg Biological Station, Michigan, USA - C4-5 metaG | ecosystem: Host-associated > Plants > Roots > Rhizosphere > Soil | place: USA: Michigan... | reverse complement strand
TGAACTGGCTGGAAACACTGATTTTATTATGCGTATTGATAAGCTGAATCCTTAGAATTAAACTATTTTAATATTTTTTGCTTTCCCACCTTCGGGAAAGGTGTGGTTATGCTACTTACAGTACAAACACACAATATTAAAATCGAATGCAATTTCATAAAATCCTCTTCACATTTATAATTAGCACTTTCGCTCTTACTTCTTTTGCCCAAAACTCAATAGTCATTTCTGGAAATGTTAAAGACAGTACAGAGGTTATCTCTGGGGCATCTATACTTATAAAAGGAACGAAAACAGGAACACTAACAAATGCGAGTGGCTATTTTGAACTAACTGATATTAAACCCGGATCATACACAATTATAGCATCTTACTTGGGCTACATTGCCCAATCAAAACAAGTTTCAATAAAAGAAAACCAAAAGCTCTCTATTGATTTTTTATTAAAGAAAGACCTTCATCAACTGGGAAATGTTGATGTAATTGGAAAAACTAAATCACAGGAATTAAAAGAGTCTGGATTTTCAGTAAATACAATTGATACCCGAAAACTTGCAAACACAACTGCTGATCTTAATCAGGTTTTAAACAGAAGCACAGGTGTAAAAATCAGGGAACAAGGTGGCTTAGGTTCTGATTTTAAATTCTCCTTAAATGGGCTTTCGGGCAAACAGGTTCGCTTCTTTTTAGATGGCATTCCGATGGAAAACTTTGGGGGCTCCCTGTCTCTGAATAACATTCCTGTAAACCTCGCCGAAAGGATCGAAATTTACAAGGGGGTAGTTCCGGTAGAGCTTGGGGCTGATGCTCTAGGTGGCGCAGTAAACATCATAACAGACCAGCATACTATAAAATTCCTGGATGCCAGTTATAGTTATGGCTCTTTTAACACAAGCCGGGCAGCCCTAAATGGTCGTTTTACAGATCAGAAAACAGGAATAATTTTTAATGTTAGTGGATTCCACAACTATTCTGACAATGACTATATGATGCGTAATAATCCAAAATATGACGCTCCGATAAAAGTAAACGAAAACAATCAGGTAGTAGAAAAGGATGCCAGACGCTTTCATGATGCTTATCGGTCTACCATGGGTCAATTCGATGCTGGATTGACTAACAAATCCTGGGCAGATCAAATAACATTGGGACTGGTTTATTCTTCTTTATACAAAGAAATACAAACAGGTGCCAGTCAGAATAAAGTTTTTGGAGGGGTTAACAATCGTGAGAACTTCTTTATGCCAACCCTTAAATACAAGAAAACAGATTTTCTGTTAAAGGGTTTAACAATGAACACAACGGCTTCACTTTCAATTAACAAATCTCAGGTTACCGATACAGCCAATAACATTTATGGCTGGGGTGGAAAAGGGCGTGAAGATCTGATTGCCGGAGAACTAAATGGGGTAAAATCTATTTTTCATTACAAGAATAATGCATCGAGCATCAGAACCAACTTCAGCTATGCTATTGACGATCTGCAAAGCCTTAATCTGAACTATACATTTAATCATTTTGGCCGTACAGGAAGAGAAGAATTGGGCAAGGTACAAAGCAATACTTTTGATATTCCCAATACCATAGCTAAAAACATTATTGGACTAGCTTACCAGGCAAACCTTCTTGAGAATCGCTTATCTACCTCTGTATTTGCAAAATATTATGCCTTCAGTTCTTTTGTCAGAGATGCGGTTTACTACAGTTCAGAAAACAGCTGGGTGAAGAATGACACGCGTTCAAGCAAAGATTATTTTGGTTATGGGATGGCAACAAGATTTAAGTTCATTCCAAACGCAGGCATAAAAGTTTCTTATGAGCATGCTTACAGGCTTCAGGAATCTGAAGAACTTTTTGGTAACGGAATCGATGTCTCCTCAAATATCGATTTAAGACCTGAACAAAGTGATAATATAAATGCCGGTCTATATTATGATAAGGTTTTTAACAAGCATCACTTTGCTGTTGAGGCTAGTTACTTTTTCAGAAATGCAAAGGACTTTATTTACTTCATTCCTACAGGAGGTATTTACTCTTATTATGATAATATTGGCAAAGCGAAAATTAATGGTGTTGAGGCCGAAGTCCGTTACTCCTATAACCAACTATTGGATGCTTCAGTAAATGCAAGTTATCAAACTGCAAAAAACAATCAGCAATATGAGCCCGGAACCACAATTCCTGATCAGACTTTTGGAGATAGAATACCAAATCAACCATGGTTATATGGCAACGCCAATATAGGAATAGGAAAAAACGACTTGTTCCAAAAAGGCACCAGGATACAATTTAACTGGTCTACCCAATACGTTCATTGGTTTTATCTGAACTGGGAAAGCCGCGGCAGCAAGGAATCTAAAAATAAGATTCCGCAGCAACTTGTACATAATGCAGCCCTCTCTTACTCTTTCAGTAAAGGAAAATACAACATATCTGCAGAATGTATGAACCTTACTGACGAGTTAACGTACGATAATTTCAGACTTCAAAAACCCGGAAGATCATTCTTTATGAAACTCAGATACTTTATTAAATAACTCAAAGAAAATAAAAGTTTAAAATCAATATTATGTCGACACTATTTAAAAAATCAACGGCAGTATTATGTCTGGCCGCATTGATAACAGGATTCAGTTCTTGCAAAAAAGATGATAAAAACCCATCAGGAGAAGAACCGGTAACAGAAAGCACTTATAGCTTAAGAGTAACATCAGGAACCCCTGCCGCCACATATATCCTACAAACCGGCTCTTTAACATCAGGAACAATAAACACTGCAGGAAATGGCGCAGAAACAAAATTAACGACCTTAACCACAAAAAATGGTTTTTATTATGGGATTGATAATGACTCTGGTAACCTGGTTAAATATACTTCTAACAACAAAACGAACACCATCGTTAAGGAAATTCCGTTTACCCAGATCAGCTGGGCATATTACTCAAGTTTCTACAAATGGAAAGATGATAAAACCCTGGTATTGTTCAGCAGTAACTCAGCTATACAATTTGAGTATGCAATCCTGAATGTTGAAACCATGGCCATTACAGCCAGTGGAAAAATTAATGTTCCAGGATTAAAAGCAGATCATTATTTCTGGGGTTACAATGCCGCCTTTATTGGTGAGAAGTTCTACCTAACTTATACCCAAAACAGAAACAGCGATGACATCTCTGAAGGAGTAACCTACCTGGCAACAATGGATTACCCTGCAATGAACAACATTACGGTTACCCAGGATTCTCGCTTTACCCTGCCTCAGCACTATACAATGAATATGCCTGCCTCATTTACAGAAAATGGAGTAGCATACTTCTTGGCTTCTCCAAACATCTGGACATCGGCTAACAAAAATGTACCATTTGGCATTTACAGAGTAAAAGGCGGCGCTACTCAAATAGATCCTGATTACTTCTATGAACTTACAGATAGAAATAAAGAAGAAGCGCTTGGCTTATTTTACATTGGGAACGGGAAAGCAATTACCAAAATTCTGGACAAAACTCAGATCACAGGTTCAGCATCATATGGTAGTGCTTACATGACTGATTATTACGTGGTTGATGTTGCTAATCAAACAAAAACAAAGATCAACATTCCAAAAAGTCTTAGTGGTTCTTTCTCAGAGAATGTGCTTGTAGAAAACGGCATTGTTTCCATTGCTGCTAGTACTGTTGATGGTTTCTACATCTATCAATACAATATAAACACAGCCGCCGTAACCCGTGGTGCTAAATTAGAAGGTGTTAGTGGATTAACGCGTCTGGAGAAAATTAAATAAATTCTACTTTATACTCTCAGATTTCTTGGATCTGGGAGTATAAAGTCATTCACATTAAAACTATAAACTCTGGCTTAATAAATGACTTTCAAAAAAATCAACGCATGGTTTCATTTATGGTTGGGACTAGCTTCGGGAATCATTGTAATTGTACTGAGTATTACAGGCTGTGTATTAGTATTTAAGCAGGAAATTAAGAGCCTGAGCTCTCCCTGGTTTCATGTTGAAAAATTAAACGAAAGCGATAAGTTCCTACCTCCTTCTGTACTTTATAAGTCTGTTCAAAAAGCATTACCTGCCAAACAGCCAGAGTCAATTTGGTATTATGGAGAAAACCGTACAGTACAATTCACTATACATGAATCAGATACGATTGTTTATGTAAACCCGTATACTGCAAATGTAGTTGCCATGGTTGATCATGAAGATGTTTTCCATTTTTTTGAAGAAGGCCATTTTAATTTCTGGCTACCAGAAAAAATAGGACATCAGGTAGTTGGATGGGGTACTTTCATCTTCTTTTTTCTGCTTGTAAGCGGACTTATATTATGGTGGCCAAAAAAGTGGACTAAAAAAACACGAGAGCAGAGTTTTAAAATAAAATGGCGTGCAAAATTTAAAAGGGTAAACTACGACTTACACAATGTGCTCGGCTTCTATTCCATTATTATAGCAATTATTATGGCATTTACGGCACTAATGATGAGTTTCACCTGGTTTAACAAAGGCGTATACTGGATGGCTGGCGGAGAAAATAAGCCCCGCATACAGGCATTGTCTGACACAACAAGTAACCCTCAATCAAATATGCTTTTACAGGTTGATAAGGCCTGGCATAAAGGTATAAATGAAATTGCTGAACACGAGCGCAATGATATTCTGATGCATTTTCCTGAGAAAGCCTCAGATCCAATTTATGTTTGTACGGATATGTACAGAGGAACATGGCGTGATGTTTATCTGGACCAGCACACCCTTGCAGAGCTGCCTGCTTCAAATAAACGATTAAGGGATGAAAACCTTGCATCCTGGATTCGCCGGTCTAATTATAGCTTACACGTAGGAGCATTTGCTGGCCTCACAACAAAGATCATTTACTTTTTTGCCAGTCTGATATGTGCCAGTTTGCCTGTTACGGGTTTCTATGTTTGGTGGGGTAAAAGAAAAAAAGCAGCAAAAAGAAATAAACTCGTTCCAATACTTTCTTAAATAAAAACCTATGAAAACATATATTACGGGAGGCCTTAAGCTTTCTACAGGAATCCTATTGCCCTTTATTTTACAAATAATCTTCATCGCTTTTCAAATCCCTTGTTATGCACAAACCAACGGCAATATATCAGGAAAGGTAATTGATACCGAGGGCGTTGCCATAGAATATGCTTCTGTAGGCTTGCTCAATGAAAACGGTAGCCTGGTAAAAGGAGCATTGAGCAATTCAACAGGCAAATTCTCGTTTACGGCTATTCCAGACGGTAAGTATCTTGTAAAGATCAGCGGGGTTAGTTATCATCCACTAAGTACTGAAATATTTGTAATATCAGTAGAAAACAGAAAGCTTGATCTGGGTCTTTTAAAATTAAAAGAAGACAGCAAACTACTAAACGCCGTAGTAATTTCGGCTCAGAAAAAACTAATAGAGCAAACTATAGATAAAACGGTAATTAATGTAGAAAATAGCATTCTTTCGGAAGGCAATACAGCCTTAGAGCTTCTGGCAAGAGCTCCTGGTGTTAAAGTAGACGATGAAGGCCAGATCTCGTTAAAAGGCCGTTCTGGTGTTTTGGTTATGGTTAATGGGAAATCAACTTATCTCTCTCCAAAAGAGTTAAGCACTTTATTAAAAGGAACAAATTCATCTTCTATCTCAAAAATTGAAATCATGAGCAATCCATCTGCAAAGTATGACGCTGCAGGAAATGGGGGAATCATCAATATCCAGATGAAGAAAAATATGAAAACAGGCTTAAACGGTTCGATCTCTTTAAACGGTGGTGCCAGCAGAAATGCGCGTTACGGTAGCGCCACAAGCTTAAACTTCAGAAATGAAAAATTGAATGTATACGGTAGCTATGATTACGGCTATCGTGGTGAAACAGAATACCTGGATTTTGTTAGACGTTTTTATGATAATGGCAATATTGGAAGTACCCCTACCCGAACTTCTTATCAGGATACGGAAACGGATGAACCACTTCATACAAATAATTTCAGAATTGGTCTTGATTATGAATTAGATAGCTCAAACACAGTAGGATTCCTTATAAACGGAAATGTAGGTAAGTATACTCACGATAGCAAGACCGGAAACAGGTTAATTTCTGGTGATGGATCAATAATCAGCCATATGGCTACAACCAATTATGATCAGCAGAGTTGGAAAAACTTAACTTACAATGTTAACTATCTTCATAAATTTAATAAGGAAGGTCGGACATTCTCTGCTGACGCTGATTTTGCTAGTAATAGCTTTACTTCAAAGCTTAACTTAAAAACAACAACGCTTCAGTCTGCTGAAGGGCAAACCGGCGCAATCATGAGCAGGCGTGGATATGTACCTGCCATAACAGATGTTTACCTCGCTAAAGTAGACTATACAGATCCTCTTACTAAAACCATTAAATTAGAAAGTGGCTTAAAAAGCAGTTTCATACAGTCTGACAATAACCTCCGATACGACATTCTAAACAATGGTAACTGGGAATATGATACTAATGGCAGCAATCATTTTAAGTATAAAGAGCAGATACACGCAGGCTACCTAAACTTTAATAAAGAATTTAAAGGGTTTAGCGTGCAGGCTGGTTTAAGAGGAGAGTATACAAGAACAGCAGGGCATCAAATAACTACTGATTCGTTATTAATCCGAAGCTATTTCCAACTTTTTCCAAGTGTTTTTGTGAGTAAGCCTCTTGGCTCGAACCACCTGATCCAGGCAGCCTATAGCAGAAGAATAGAAAGACCTGATTATGGAGACCTGAATCCTTTTAGAATGTTCAGAGACCCCCTTCTGTTTTATCAGGGCAATCCCTTTTTAAAGCCTGAGCTGATCAATACATTTCAGTTAAGTCATAGTTTTAAAGGAAAGTATACAACAGCAATAAGCTATAATCAAACTACCGATGTGATTACCTGGCTAAGCAGGCAGATAGATTCATTAAACACTACTTTCGAATCACCACAAAACCTGAGCAGGTTAATTAACTATGGTATTAGCTTTACAGCCTCAACAACAGTCTTTGAGTGGTGGAATGGAACCCATTTTGCAAACATTTTCCGTAATGAGTATAAAGGAAATGTACAGAATAATACTTTTAACAACAATACAACAAGCTTTAGTTTTAATTCTCAAAATTCGTTTAAAGCAGGAAAGGGCTATACATTGGAACTAAGTGGCTTTTATTACTCCGGCTCCGTTTATGGTATCTCAGAATATAAGGGCAGCTATGTTATATCAACAGGCGCACAAAAGGCCGTGTTAAAAGATAAAGGAAACATTAAGCTTATGATAAACGATATTTTCCAATCTGACAGGTATAGAGACCAAACAAAATATCAGAACATAGATATGTATACACATAAAAGACCCGATAGTCGTCGTGTAATGCTTTCCTTCTCTTATCGATTTGGCAATCAAAATATCAGCAAAAAAGACCGCAAAACAGGTAGCGAGGATATTCAGAACAGAGTTAAGGGCGGTGGATAAACAATGTTATAATTTGAATTACTATTCCTGCAATTAAACCCGTACTAATTGTAATATACAGCCAGCTATTGCCAAAATAATCATGTTCAAAAGAGGAGCGTACTACATTATAGGTCCATATTGCCAAAAAAAAGGCAAACAACAATACCAGAAATGCAAGTACAAGGTGTAAGGCTGTAGGTTTTATGTCCTTTTCTGCATTCCTGATGGTCAGTGCACTAAAAGCAATTACTGTAAAAACTCCAATTATTGCATAAGATGTACTGTTTAGCAAGTAGAACAAAAAGTATACAATAGCCAAAGCAATATTTATAAATGATATGGTTCTTAACATCCGTTAAAGATACCGAATCAATTATAGCTTTCAGATTTAAGAAAAATGTAAAACAAGAGAACCATTCGGCTCTATTTTTGTTTAACTTTCATAAAAGAACATCATTATGAAGAAAGAAACTAAAATAATTGCAGGTATATTGGCAGGAGTAGCTCTTGGCACAGCAATAGCAATAATACTATCATCAGATAAAGAAGGTGAAATGAAAGGCAAAGTAACCGATTGGTTCTGCGATTTATTAGATTCTTCTAAAGATAAGTTTGCAGATGTTTCAGGTAAAGTAAAGGACACTATTGCAAAAGTAAGAGCATAATATATTTTTAATGAAAATTGCTTTTCATGGTGCAGCACGTGCTGTAACTGGTAGTAAACACCTTATTACCCTAAATAACGAAACTCAAATTCTATTAGACTGCGGCCTTTTTCAAGGAATGGGCGATATTACCGAGGGCTTGAATGAGTCCTTCGGTTTTGATCCTGCAAAAGTTACGTACATGATTTTATCTCATGCACATATAGATCACTGCGGATTACTCCCGAAATTGGTTTCTGAGGGCTTTAAAGGCACCATATATTGTACCCCGGCAACCAGAGATCTGGCCAGGATTTTATTATTGGATTCGGCCAAAATACAAATGCAGGATGCGGAATACGCAAACAGAAAAATTAAACGGGTAGAAGATCAGGAAATGCCTTTGTACACAGACAAGGACGTAAACCAAACCCTCAGCCAGTTTAAAACTGTTCCTTATGATCAGGACTTTACAATAGACCCCGCTGTAAGCCTTCGTTTTACTGATGCAGGACACATAGTTGGAAGTGCTGCTGTTCATTTAAAGATAAATGAAGATGGAAACACTACACACATTACCTTTAGTGGAGATGTAGGACGCTATGGCGACCTGCTTTTGAAAAGTCCGCAAACATTTCCTCAAGCCGATTACATTATAATGGAATCAACATATGGCGATTCTTTGCATGTTGATCTGGAACCTATAGAAAATATGTTATTGCAGATCATTAAGAATACCTGCGAGGTTAAGAAAGGAAAAGTAATTATACCTGCTTTTAGTGTTGGCCGTACCCAGGAACTCCTTTATGCACTTAACAGCCTTGAGCTGAAGAACCAGTTGCCAAATGTCAGGTACTACGTGGATAGCCCTCTTTCACTTGAAGCCACCCAGGTATTAAAAGACCATCCTGAAGTTTACAATAACGGTGTTAAAGAAGTTTTTAAAGTAGATAATGACATATTCGATTTTAAAGGCTTAAAATTTATAGAGAGTGTTGAGGAATCAAAATCGCTGAATGGTGATGATCGCCCTTGCGTGATTATATCCTCGTCTGGAATGGCTGAGGGCGGCCGCGTTAGGCATCATATCAGAAATAATATCAGTGATCGAAAAAACACCATTTTAATGGTTGGTTACGCAACAGCAAATTCTTTGGCAGGCAGATTAATTGCCGGTCAAAAAAGGGTTTGGCTATTTGGTCAGGAATACGATGTGCAAGCCGAAGTCCGCTCTATAAAATCTATGAGTGCACATGGTGATTATGAAGATCTGTTACAATTCTTATCGGTACAAGACCCATCAAAAGTTAAACAGCTATTTCTTGTTCATGGGGAGTATGAAGTACAACAGAAATTTGCCCAGCGCATAATCAGTAATGGTTTTAAAAATGTAAACATTCCCGAATATCATCAGGAGTTTCAATTATAACAGGCAAAGGTTTTTATCTTTGCCTTTATGGATGTTTTCGGTGAAGCTTTAAAAGACCAGTTTACAAAACCGCCCGCAGAAACCTTATGGGTGCATAATTCTTATGACGAACCTGAAGAAATGCCGGTTGATGTTTACTTCAGAGGTGAGGATGAAATGCCAGAACTGGAGCTTACAGCTTTAGCCATGTGCAAAGGGAAAGTGCTTGATGTTGGTGCAGGTGTGGGCAGTCATGCTCTTATCCTGCAAAAACGCGGATTTAATGTTACAGGCATGGATATTTCTGCTCCTGCTGTTACCATTATGAAACAACGTGGACTAAAACAGGCCATAGAAGGAAACATACTTACCTATAAAGAAGATACTTACGACACACTTCTGTTTATGATGAACGGCATTGGCCTGACAGGATCAATTGCCGGGCTAAAGGCCTTTTTACAACATGTAAAGGGATTGATAAACCCCGATGGTCAGTTGGTATTTGATAGCTCAGACCTATCATATCTTTACCAGGAAATACCCTTTCCGCTTAATGGTTATTATGGTGAAGTAAGTTTCAGATACGAATACAAAAGTATTAAAGGCAACTGGTTTAAATGGGTATATGTAGACCAAAAAACACTTATAGATATTGCCCGGCAATCTGGCTGGGATGCCGAAATAGTTTTTGAGGATGATCATGATCAATATTTAGCACGGTTAACACTAAGCAATTAAATAGTATGCTTGAATTTATTAAACAGCCCTGGCCATGGTATACCTCGGGCCTGGCAATCAGTTTTATAATGATAATTCTGATCTTTTTTGGAAAATCCTTTGGCTTTTCATCAAACCTGAGAACCATGTGCAGTATACTGGGAGCCGGGAAATGGGTGAGTTTTTTTAATTTCGATTGGAAAGCACAGCGCTGGAATCTGCTTTTCCTGCTCGGATCTGTAATAGGGGGTTTTATTTCTGCAAATTGGCTTCAGCCTGATGTTCCTTTAAATTTATCACAGAACACAATTCAGGACCTCCAAAAACTTAACATCCAGTTTGATGGGAATATAGTTCCTTTGCAATTATTTAATTGGGATTTTCTGGCGACAGGGAAAGGATTATTAATGTTTCTTGGAGGTGGTATTTTAATTGGCTTTGGAACGCGTTATGCAGGTGGCTGTACATCGGGCCACGCCATTAGTGGCTTATCAAACCTACAGCTCCCTTCGCTTATTGCAGTTATCGGCTTTTTTATCGGTGGCCTGATAATGACCCATTTAATTTTTCCACTCCTTTTTTAACACTAAGCCATGATGAAGTCAGTTAAATTTATCCTTGCCGGCATACTGTTTGGCATTATTATGAGTAAATCAGAAGCCATATCCTGGTATCGCATCCAGGAAATGTTCAGATTCCAATCGTTTCATATGTTTGGCATTATGGGTACAGCCTTACTTACAGGCATAATTGCAGTTTGGCTAATGAAAAAAATGAAAGCCCATGATGTTGAAGGGAAGCCGGTTTCATTTACCGATAAGGAAAAAACATGGCGACGGTATTTATTTGGAGGCACCATATTTGGATTAGGCTGGGCACTTACAGGTGCTTGTCCGGGACCAGTGTTTGTACTGCTCGGACAAGGCTACCTGGTTATGATAGTTGTAATAATTGGCTCGCTATTGGGGACATTTATTTACGGATTATTGAAAAACCGTCTGCCTCATTAATCTAGGCTTTTTCCTCCCAGATTGAGGCAATATTAACAATGGTTTGAACTGCCTTTTCCATGTCTTGTACCGAAGCCCATTCTTGTTTACCATGAAAAGCATGTTCTCCGGCAAAAATATTAGGACAAGGTAAGCCCATAAACGAAAGACGTGAACCATCAGTACCTCCTCTAATACTTTGTTGTTTAGGTACAATTCCAGCTCTCTTAATAGCTTCAATGCCATATTCAATAACCTGAGGATATTGATCAAGCACCTGTTTCATATTGCGGTATTGCGGGGTTATTTTTAACGTATAAGTTGAGTTTGGAAAATCTTCAATAATATTCTGAACAGTTGCATCCAATAATTCACCGTTGGCACTTAGTTCTTCGTCATTAAAAGCACGAAGGATAAAGCGAGCTTCAGCTTGTTCAACACTTCCCCCGAAGGTAACCGGATGGATAAATCCCTCTTTAAGCTCCGTCGACTCAGGAGAAAGACAATCTGCCGGCAAGGCACTAATTACATCAGCCAGTATCTTTATTGCACTTTCCATTTTTCCTTTAGCAAACCCAGGATGTGTACTTACTCCATTTATAGTTAATACAGCCCCATCTGCAGAAAATGTTTCATCCTCGATTGAGCCTAAAGTTTCACCGTCAATGGTATATCCGAAATCAGCACCAAGTTTCTTCAGGTCTGCTTTATCTACCCCCCGTCCAATTTCCTCATCTGGTGTAAATAAGATTTTGATTTTTCCGTGTTTAATTTCGGGATGTGATATTAAAAATGCTGCTGCCTCCATAATCTCGGCCACTCCGGCTTTATTATCGGCACCAAGAAGTGTAGTTCCGCTTGCAGTAATAATGTCGTTTCCAATCTGATCTTTTAAATCAGGGTGCTCTGTCATTTTTAAAATGATAGTCTCATCATCAGGAAGTACCAGGTCCTGTCCCTGATAATTGGAATGAATAATAGGTTTTACATTCTTTCCGCTACAATCAGGAGAAGTATCCATATGCGAACAGAAACAAATTACAGGCACTTCTTTTTCTTTTGTAGAAGGTATAGTTGAATAACCATAACCAAATCCATCTAGATGGCATCTGTTATTCCCATCTCTAAAAGCTCCGCAACAAGCACCCTGCCAAGGTCCTTTTGTTTCTCCGTCGATGGAATCGTCTCCGATAACGGATCTGATTGTGTATCAATTTGAACGTACTTTGTGAACCTACCTTGAAGTGTTTTGTTATTATTTTGATATTTTAGCAT
>Ga0157371_10004296_pt1 | contig 12506 bp, 13 predicted proteins | sample C45metaG_FD_113462 | JGI IMG/M metagenome (GOLD analysis project Ga0157371, IMG submission 113462) | Corn rhizosphere microbial communities from Kellogg Biological Station, Michigan, USA - C4-5 metaG | ecosystem: Host-associated > Plants > Roots > Rhizosphere > Soil | place: USA: Michigan... | reverse complement strand
ATTTTAGTTACCGGCGGCACTTTCGACAAGGAGTATGATGAACGCTCTGGGCAGCTCTTTTTTAAAAATACCCATCTTCCTGAAATGTTGAGGCGTGGAAGATGCAACGTAAAGGTGGCAGTAGAAACGCTGATGATGGTTGATAGTCTTGACATGACTGATAAGGAGCGCGCTATCATTGAAAAGCATTGCAGGGAAGCAGAAGAAGATCACATTATTATTACCCACGGAACAGACACGATGGAAGTAACGGGCAAATATTTGTCGGAGAAAGAAATTCCAAAAACGATAGTTCTTACCGGCGCAATGATTCCTTACAAATTCGGAAGCTCCGACGGTTTTTTTAATCTGGGAAGTGCTCTCGCTTTTGTACAGGCGCTGCCGAATGGAGTTTACGTAGCAATGAACGGGCAATATTTTGACGCGGCACACGTAAGAAAAAACAGGGAAAAAGGAATATTTGAATCCTTTTGAAGAACTAACGGTTATGGCTAAACGCTATATTAGTTGCGGGTAAAGAGCTGCCGCATTCGTCTAAATATATTTTCGATCAACAAGAGGTAGCACATGGGAATACAATTTTTTTGCACGAGGTGGGGAAGTGAAGAAATGAACTGGGATTTATTTTGCAAAAAAGTGAAAGATGAAGGTTACGATGGAATTGAATATGGAATACCACGAACAGATACTGAAAAGGACCTTGGTGAAATTTGGAATGCTGCAGAAAAATATGGCTTAAGCATTATTGCCCAACATTACGATACTTATGACGCCGATTTTTCCAAACATTTTGACTTGTACAATTCTTGGTTGGAGAAGATCCGTCCATATCCGGTTGTAAAAATTAATTCGCAAACAGGAAAGGATTTTTTCTCATTTGAGCAAAATAAAAAGCTAATCGATGCGGCTACGGCGACGGGTTTAAATATTGTTCACGAAACACATCGGAACAAATTTGCATTTGCTGCCCACATTGCCAAACAATACTTTGAAAGAATTCCCGATCTGAAAATTACTTTAGATATATCTCATTGGGTTTGTGTTGCAGAATCTTACCTGGAAGATCAGCCCCAAGCAGTAGAAACAGCACTCGCGAGAACCGACCATCTGCATGCTCGCGTAGGTTATCCTGAAGGCCCGCAGGTTGCCGATCCAGAAGATGCTACCTGGGAAGATGCATTAAAAATTCATTTGGCTTGGTGGGACAAAATCTATCAGCGAAAGCAAAAAGAGAGGAGCGTGATGACCATTACGCCTGAGTTTGGGCCCTTTCCTTATATGGTCCATGTTCCTTCCACCCGCAACCCTGTTTGCGATCAATGGAAGGCAAACGCTTTCATGATGAATCTTTTGAAAAAGAGATATCAATAAATTTTTCAAAATAAATGTTGGAAATTTAAAATAAGTTTTTAATTTTGACTAAACGTTCAGTCAAAAAATATGTCGCCACGAACAAAAAAACAATTGGATGAGTTAAAGGAAAACAAGAAGCAGGTCTTGCTTGAGGCTGCGCTGAAGGTGTTTGCAGAATCGGGGTATAATGGGGCAACCATCAGCATGATAGCGGAAGAAGCGGGTGTATCAAAAGGGCTTCTCTATACTTATTTCAAAAGCAAAGACGACTTGCTGGATGAACTTATTTCATATGGCTTGGAAAAAGCATCTGCGATAATGAACAGCGAAAATATTCCCCTGCCCGCAGACAAAGCATCTTTTGCTGCCGGTCTGCGCGCTATGATTCATTTGATCAATGAAAGTAATGATTTTTGGAGATTGTACTGTATGTTGATTCTTCAAAAGAACATGAGTGAGAAATTTGAAAATATGGTTGGAGATTTTCTAAAGCAGTACTTATCGGTCTACGCAGGCTATTTTGAAAAGAAGGGAAGTTCAAATCCTACAGCAGAAGCTATGTTGTTTGGCGCCGTTCTGGACGGACTCATGGTCGATATGACCATCACCCCAAACCATTATCCATTGGATGACGTATTAAATATGGTTATAGAAAAATTTGCATAAAGAAAAATATATGAAACAAAAAAACCTGAAAAAACTTCGTTTACTGGTGACCGTTATTTTGCTTTTTTCTTTTACTTGTGCACGGTCACAGAATGCAACTGAAATAGTCAAAAAAGCAAACGATCTTATGAACGGAAAAACCAGCGAAAGTATAGCAAGCATGACTATTCAAAGACCCGGTTGGAGCCGTACTGTGAGCATGAAAACGTGGTCGTTGGGGAATGATTACTACATGATCCTGATAACCGCGCCTGCACAGGATAAAGGACAAGTTTTTCTAAAAAGAAACAACGAGATGTGGAACTGGATGCCGAGCATCAGCCGCATTATTCGGATTCCTCCGTCTATGATGGGGCAAAACTGGATGGGATCTGATTTTACGAATAATGATCTGGTAAAAGCGAATTCAATTGTAGACGATTATACTCATAAGATTTTAGGAAGCGAAACGATTGAAGGTTATGATTGCTACAAAATAGAACTTACTCCTAAACCCAACGCTGCTGTGGTATGGAACAAAATAATTCTTTGGATTGCAAAAAAGCAATCTTTCCTTCTGCAGGCAGAATATTATGATGAGGATGGTAAGCTCGTGAACAAGGAAATCCTGAGTGATGTGAAGAAGTTTAACGACAGGGAACTGCCTGCCACTCTCGAGATGATTCCTGTAAAAGAAAAGGGAAAGAAAACAATACTTCACTTTCAGCAAATGACATTTAATACACCGCTAAAAGAAAGCTTTTTCTCACAGCAAAATATGAAATCCGTTCGTTAAACCTTCATGAGCAAATTGAAAAGATGAAACAGATCACAAAACTGGCATGGCGAAATTTATGGCGCAATAAGCGCAGAACGGCGATAACGCTCGCTTCAGTATTGATGGCTGTTATTCTTGCCGTGGCTATCCGTTCATTTCAAAAAGGTGTATACGAAAATATGATCAGTAACGCTGTTCGTTTTTCTACGGGTTACCTGCAGGCTCATGCAAAAGGATATTGGGAAGACAAATCGATCAACAACGCATTTACCCCGGATGCACATTTTGATAATGTGATTGCGGACGATGAAAATGTATCACTGGCTGTTCCGCGCTTGGAATCTTTCGCGCTAGCATCGTCAGGGCCTCATACCAAGGGCGTGGAGGTTATCGGCATCGATCCTGCAAAAGAAAATAAAATGAACGGGCTGGCTAAAAAAATTGTTGAGGGTAAATATTTACAAATGAGTGATGATGGTATTTTGGTAGGAGATGGCCTTGCGAAATATCTGGAATTGAAACTGGGTGACACGCTTGTTTTATTAGGACAGGGATATCATGGAATGACGGCTGCTGGCAAATATGCGATTCAAGGAATTTTTCATTACCCGGTCGAACAATTTAATAACGGTATCGTTTATCTTTCTCTAACTGAAGCGCGAAAACTTTTCGGTACCGAAGGTATGTTGACTTCTGTCAGCCTGATGCTGAACAATTCGGCACAACTGGATAAAACTGCTCAAAGAATACAGTCGTCCGTTGATACAACGATGGAAATTATGGAATGGCAAAAGATGAATAAATCATTGGTGCAGGAAATACAAGGCGACAATTCCGGAGGTATTATTATGCTAGCGATATTATACCTGGTGGTTGCTTTCGGGGTGTTTGGAACGATCCATATGATGACGATGGAGCGGAAGAAAGAATTTGCAGTAATGGTGGCAATCGGAATGCGGAAGATGAAGCTGATGGCAATTGTATTTTTGGAAACAGTTTTTATTGCATGCATTGGCATTGCAGTTGGATGTATCATTATTCTTCCGGTGGTTTTTTATTTTCACAACCACCCAATTTCATTGACAGGCGCAGCAGCGGCTGCTTATCAGCAGTTTGGCATTGAGGCCGTGCTGCCTGCTTCGTTGCAATCTTCCATATTTATTCACCAGGGAATTACGGTTTTGTGTATTGCACTGGTATCGGTTTTTTACCCCTTGTGGTATGTGGGCCGACTGCCGCTTTTAGAAAACTTAAAACAGTAATGGATGTTGTTTAGAATTTCATGGAGAAATATTTGGAGAAACAAATCCCGGACTTTTGTAATTATTACAGCCATTGCCCTGGGCCTGTGGGGCGGTATTTTTTCCACGGCATTCATGAATGGAATGACGGAGCAGCAAATTTATTCATCAATACATACCGAGACAGGTCATATACAAATTAATGCAAAGGGTTTCTTGCTTAACTATGATATGCTCCAATATATCCCAAATGCCGACAGTATGGCCGTTTCAATCGAGAGGGATCCTGCTGTCGCTGCAGTTTCTCCACGTATCCAGATGATGGCAATGGCATCAACGGCAAGTTCTTCCACAGGTGTTATGATCAATGCAGTGGAAATTGATAAGCAAAAGAAGGTAAGTGACCTTCATAAATCAGTAATTAAAGGAACTTATTTTGAAGATGACAGGTCGAACCCAATAGTTATCGGCCAACAACTCGCTGACAAACTTCATGCGAATATCCACTCTCGAATCGTGATGACTCTTCAAACGCTTGAGAATGAAATCACCTATGCAGCTTTCACTGTTGTGGGCATTTACCGAACTCACAACAGCGACTTCGACAGGCAACAGGTGTTTGTCCGTCGTAAGGATTTGCAATCACTCATCAGTTTTCCTGAGCACGCGGCTTCCCTTATTACCGTTTTACTAAACAAAACTGATGATTCAAAAGAAGTTACTGCCCGGCTAAAAAAACAATACCCTTCTCTGGAAGTCCAGGACTGGCAGCAATTGTCACCGATGACGCAGGTTATGTCAGGAACGATCAAGCAGTTCTCATTAATATTTGTGGGGATTATCCTGATAGCATTGGCTTTTGGTATTATCAATACCATGCTGATGGCTGTTCTCGACAGAACGAGGGAAATAGGTATGTTGCTTTCTATCGGCATGTCTCCGTCAAAAGTGTTTCGGATGATTATGCTTGAAACAATCTTATTATCACTTACGGGCGCTGCTGCAGGAGTAATGGTGAGCGTTTTTACCATCATGTATTTTAATCACGCCGGTATTGATTTATCAATGCTTGGAGAAGGAGCGAATGCCCTTGGCTATAGTACTATGGTGTATCCGTCGTTGGGTTTTGAATTTTATCTTCAACTGGCAGCACTGGTCATTTTTATAGCAATGATCGCAGGAATATTCCCCGCAGTGCGGGCCTTAAAGATGAATCCTTCAGAAGCCATACGTGGAGAGTAATTTAAAAAGAAAAAGATTAAATAAAATAAATTCAAATCATGCCAGTAATAGAAATAGAGAATCTTAAAAAAACATATACCGAAACAATGGTGCCCGTGCATGCCCTTAACGGGATCAATCTTACTTTTCAGCGAGGAGAATTTACCGCTATTGTCGGCCCGTCTGGCTGTGGTAAAACAACGTTACTTAATATGATGGGAGGATTGGATAAGCCCACTGAAGGTATTGTGGTAATTGAAGGGACAGATATTACCAAATTGCCAGCCGGCAAACTGGTTGATTTTCGTTTAAAGAATATTGGTTTCGTATTTCAATCTTACAATCTTATTCCTGTGCTTACAGTAGAAGAGAATGTGGAATTCATTATGGAGCTCCAGCATCGAAACAAAAAGGAAACGCATGATCGCGTGGTCTACCTGATGGATAAGATGGGCTTGCCTGACAAATTAGACGTAAAACCAAAATATTTATCGGGAGGCCAGCAACAACGTGTGGCCGTTGCAAGAGCGCTGGCATCGAAGCCAAAATTTATTCTTGCGGATGAGCCCACTGCAAATCTTGATTCAGTCTCAACATCCACATTACTTGATCTGATGGCCAATCTTAATGAACAGGAGAATATCACGTTCATATTTTCAACCCACGACCAGCGGGTTGTAGATAAAGCAAAGCGTGTAATTACCCTCGAAGACGGAAAAGTGATCAGCGATTCTTTAAACAGTTGACACATTGATGCAGAAACGTATTTCCATATGCCTATCTTTCTTTTTTTTTCTTTGCGCGGGCACTCTGTCGCTCCGGGCGCAAAACACGAATGATAGTACGCTGGAGGTTTTGCCTGATACAGCTCGATTATCTAAATGGACGATCAACGGCTATCTGAAAGATCTCCAATACCTCCAGTTTAAAGATGTGAACAGTCAATGGACGCTCGACAATCTCATTCATAACCGGATCGACGTTCATTGGTATCCTGAAAGCAAATGGAAGTTGCATCTGGGGTTGCGCAATCGGTTTTTTTATGGAGAATCTGTTGGCGTTTATTCAACCAATGAATCTTTGCTTAATAATCCTGACGGTTACTTTAATTTGGGTAAAGTAATTGTGAAAGGACACTCTTATTTACTCCATTCAATGATCGACAGGGCTTCAGTCGATTTTTCACACGGAAAGTGGGAGATAACCGCTGGTCGGCAGCGGATAAACTGGGGGTTGAACCTCGTCTGGAATCCCAATGACATTTTTAACGCTTACTCATACTTTGATTTTGATTATGAAGAACGACCGGGAACGGATGCACTGCGCGTTCAGTACTATCTGAACAGCACTTCATCCGCGGAAGTAGCATATAAGCCCGGCAGAACGCCCAACAGCAGCATCGTTGCGGCCTTGTATCGGTTCAACCACAGTAACTATGATTTCCAGTTTCTTGCAGGCAAAGTAAATGCGGATTATGCAATTGGTGGCGGCTGGTCGGGTTTGCTGGGAACGGCCGGTTTCAATGGAGAGATTACAGCTTTTATCCCCGACACGAACTCGTTTTCTCATACTGTTATCTCCGGATCTTTGGGAGCCAATTATACTTTTCCAAGCAGCCTATATTTACATGGCGCTTACCTCTACAACAGCGGCGGCAACAACACTGCTACAACCAATCCAGCTAATTTGTTATTGGAAAATGTAACAGCCAAATCGTTATCTCCGGCAATGCATTCTTTCTTTGGGGAGGCTGCATACCAATTTACGCCATTGATCCGCGGAGATTTTGCCGGCATCCTCAATCCTGGCGATGGCTCTTTTTTCCTTGGGCCTTTTGTCACTTTTTCGCTCACCAACAATATTGAATTTCTTTCCGGGGGACAGTTGTTCCTGGGAAATAAAGGAACTTTGTACGGCGACTATGGCACATTTATCTACCTGAGGTTCAAATGGAGTTTTTAAAGTTTCCTTCGGAAAATAAAAATCGCGTTAAATTGTTGGTTTACTGTGTTTAACGGCTTTTCCGATGCGATTCCTTTTGGGCTAGTCCAAAAAGCAAAACTCCCGCAAATATGGCTTTACGGGAGTTTTAAACCTATTCTGATATAACTGTTTTCAGCGGAGAGAGAGGGATTCGAACCCCCGGAGGTGTGACCCTCAACGGTTTTCAAGACCGCCTCATTAAACCGCTCTGACATCTCTCCGGCGCAAAAGTAAGGTTTGGCGATTAATCAAAAAACAAATTCTTGTATTTTTTTTAAAGTAATTTTTTATAGATCTACATGATACTTTTTAACTCGAAAAACAGCCGAAAAAAAAACCGTCTCCAAAGGAGACGGCTCTTAGATTGCCAGTCAAAATAAAAATTGTTGACAATAAAATAATTACGAGATATTATTATTTTGTTGTATCTGCGCTCATTTTGCTTGTTGTATCAGTCACCATATTAGTTGAATCCATAGGAGCCATTGTGGTGTCTGTTGATGTAACTGTAGTTGTTGTATCTGTAGTAGCTTCAGTATTAGAAGAATTACCATTACAAGCTGTTAAAAAAGCAGCAACTGTGAAAACGAGCAATAATTTTTTCATTTTGTTTAATTTTAGATTTTTAAATATTTCTTATTTATACCCATAACTTAAAAAAGTAACCCGTTTTTTAAAATTTTTTTAAAAATTTAATTGGGTTACTTTTCCATTTTATACGTATTAATTATTAGTTGAGTGAAAACGATCGAACAGGAAACCCTTTTATTAAAAGGTCTTGCAGCCAACGATACAGAAGCAATTGAGACGATTTACCGGGATAATTTTACAGTGATAAAGGCTTTTATTATAAAAAATAATGGCTATACTGACGATGCGCTCGATGTTTTCCAGGAGGCAATGATTGTGCTGTTTGAAAAAGCAAAATCAGGTTCTTTTACATTGAGTTGTCAACTGCAGACTTACCTGTATTCAATTTGCCGGCGGCTTTGGTTAAAGAAATTACAAAAGCAAAACCGGTTTAATCCCTCAATCGAAACTATTGAGGAAATTGTACCAGTGGATGACGAAATAGAATATCACGAAAAGAAGAACAACGATTTTTTATTCATGGAAAGCGCATTGCAAAAAATAGGAGAGCCGTGTAAAAGTTTGTTAGAGGCTTTTTACCTGGAAAAAAAATCGATGCCGGAAATTGCTGATTCGTTTGGATACACTAACGCAGACAACGCAAAAACCCAGAAGTATAAGTGCCTTGTAAGATTAAAAAAAATATTCTTCGCTCAATATAAAAATAATATGTAAAAATGGAAGAGAATCTACTTTTTGATGCGATTGAAAGATATCGAAACGGTCAGATGGATGAGAAAGAGAAATTGTTTTTTGAGGAATTGAAAAAAAACAATCCGGAGATTGACCAAATCGTTGCCGAACATTCTTTTTTTCTCAGTGAACTGGAAAGAATGAGCGAGCAAAAACAGCTTCGCCATAACCTGAAAGAAGTTGAAAACAAACTAATAAACGAAGGAGTAATTTCGGGTAAGAAAGGAAAGACGAAAGCCAAACTCATTTATTTGTGGAACCGCTATCAACGTACTATTGCTGTCGCCGCCGCAATTGCATGTATTGTCTCTTTAAGTACCGCTACTATCATTTCTCAATACTCGGAAAATAAAAAAGCGGCTGTCATCACGCCGCTTGTTGACCATAAACTCAACCAATTTGAATATAAATTGAATCAGATTGAACATAAGTTAAATGATGCAACTACGACTTCTACTGCAAGGCCAAAGTTTGAGGCGAATTTCAGGGCTACCGCGTTTTTGGTAGATGGCAAAGGTTATTTGATCACGAATGCACATGTTGTTGAAAATGCGAAAAACCTGATTGTTGAAAATAAAAAAGGCGAACAATTTTATGCTGAGCAGATTTATTCAAATCCCGGAACCGACCTTGCTATTTTAAAAATCGCTGATACTTCTTTTAAACAAGTGAACGGCCTTCCTTATACTTTTCCAAAAACAACGCCTGAACTTGCAGAACCAATTTTTACTTTAGGTTATCCCCGCGAAGAAGTTGTTTATGGGGAAGGTTATTTAAGCGCGATGTCAGGTTATTATGGTGACACAACCTCTTACCAGATAAGCATTTCAGCAAATCCCGGCAACAGCGGCGGTCCCGTTATTAATAAAAACGGTGAAGTGATTGGAATCATCAGTAGTAAAGAAACAAATGCGGATGGTGTGGTCTTCGCCATTAAGTCTCAGAATATTTACGACGCTTTAAAGCAAGTTAAAAAAGAAAATGATGTGACGATCAAGATGCCGACGGCCAACTCATTGAAAGGCCTTGATCGGGTAAAACAAATTAAGAAATTAGAAGACTTTGTTTACAAAGTGAAAGGAAATTGACATGGTCAAATAAATCAAAATAGTTGACAAAAGAATAGCCCCGGTTTTCGGGGCTTTTTCTTTTTATATAGTAAACAAAGAAATTTTAAGGATTTTTATTTTGCTGTTGTTTCAGCAAATAAATGATCGGGATAAACTCCCTGCGCAATTAATTTATGAATGTCTTCTTTTACCTGCGGCGCATCTTCCTTGTACGTTACTCCAAACCATTGTGCAGAAGTAGGAATCACTTTTATTTCGCCTTTTCCTTCAGCGATGAAAGCGTCTCCGATGATTGGGATAAAGAATTCTGCTTTCGGATTTTTACCGTGATCCTGTAAAAAATGAAAAAATAATTTTTGAATGAATTCAAAAACATTTGGATCAAATCCCCAGAAATTCATACTTACAACCGTATCAGCCGGCAAAGGAACTTTAAGCGCATCTTCTGTGTAATAAATTTTTCCATCTTCCGGAAATATCTTCGTCCGTTCATTTATATGTAATAAGTTTCCTTCAAAATCTACTTCACAAACGCCGCGACTAACGGTTCCATTTTCTGAAATTGTTTTTGAAAGTTCATAACCAATGATGCAATATTTTTTAGGAGAAACTTCTTCTGTGAGGAATTTTACAGCTTTGTCAAAAGCATCTCTTCCATAAAAATCATCTGCATTGATAACTGCAAAAGGCTCATTGATGGCTTCTTTCGCACATAAGACGGCGTGTGCAGTTCCCCACGGTTTTGTGCGCTCTTCAGGAAGTTTAAAACCTTCTGTATATGAAGTTAGCTCCTGGATCACATATTCTGTTTGTATTTTTCCTTTTAATTTCGGTTCGAAAAGATTCTTAAAATCCTGTGCAAAGGATTCACGAATTACAAATACCACTTTCCCAAAACCGCTTGCTATTGCATCATAAATTGAATAATCAATAATCGTTTCGCCATTTGGACCGAAGGAATCCATTTGTTTAATACCTCCATAACGGCTACCCATTCCTGCTGCTAAAACTAAAAGTGTTGGTTTCATTTTCCTGATAAATTTTTTTAATAATTATATTGCTGCGAAAATAAGAAAGAAAGATTTATGCCACAATCTGATATAAAACGACTCTTATCCAAAATTGAATTTGAAGAGCCGCAAATAGTTCAATTAAAAGATGAACTTTTTGAAAAAAATGGCGTTCAGGTTTCCGTGCTCAGACTTGATAAAATTCAAACTGTGATTTCAGGAAACAAATTGTTTAAGCTTTTTTATTTTTTAAAAGAAGCAAAAAAATCGCTTCACAAAACAATAATTACTTTCGGCGGCGCTTACTCGAATCACCTTGCTGCTACTGCATTTGCGTGCGAGAAAATGAAAATAAAAGCAGTAGGAATTGTTCGTGGAGAAAAACCAAAATCGCTTTCCCACACTTTACAATTTTGTCTTGAATATGGAATGCACCTGGAATTTATCAGCCGTTCATTATATAAAAATATTGATGAAAAATTCTTGCAACATTTAAAAGATAAATATGGAGACTATATTTTAATTCCTGAAGGAGGTTTTTCGGTAGAAGGAAAAAACGGTGCTTCTCTAATTAATTATTATTTCGCTGATAAAAATTTTACTCACGTTTGTTTGCCTGTTGGCACTGCAACTACATTTGCAGGAATCGTTGATGCAAATGAAAGCGAAACGGAAATTATGGGTGTTGGTGTTTTGAAAAATTTAAATGATATCGCTGAAAGATTTGGGGAATTGAAAGTTGATGTTTCAAAAAAATATTCCTTTATTGGTGATTATCATTTTGACGGCTACGCCAAAAAAAATGACGAACTTACTTCTTTCATGAATCCCTTTTATTCAAAGCATTCCATTCCGTTGGATTTTGTTTACACAGCAAAACTGATGTTTGGAGTTTATGATCTGATCGCTAAAAATTATTTCAAACCAGGTTCAAACATTTTGTGTATTCATACCGGTGGTTTGCAGGGGAATGATTCTTTGAAAGAAGGCGAATTGATTTATTAACTAATGAAGCAGTAAACGAACAAATAATCCGATTTTTTATTTCGCGTAAATCGAATCCATCGTCTCTGCTGAATGCGAATTATTTGAATTGTTTTTTTCAGCATAGGGATTAGAGGTTTCAGCAGATTTGCTGAGCCAGTTTGCCGGTTTATCTTCTCCAAATGCATTCCGATCATTTTGCCAATAAAGTTTTTCGCCTTCGTATCCAACCGTTTTTAAAAACGGATATATATTTTCAGAAACCATACTGAAGTCACGTCTCATTTCAGTAATGTCATTTTCCTGCAAAATCGGTTGTGCATTGGCTTTTATGTCACTCACATTTTGCTGAACGGCCATAAAAATTGAAGAATCTTTTTCCTGTAATTCATTTAAATGAAGACTATCTGCAGAAGCAATGAAGTTCGCAGTTTTTGCTTTTATTGCAGAAGTGTCGGCATCCGCAAAAGCATCTTTCATCTGAATATATGAATTGATTAATGACGCTATTTCGGCATCAAACTCAGGAGAATGTTTTTTTGAAACGGTATCTTTTTTTGCCGGCGCATTTATAGTTGTTTTACCTGTTGGTTTAAAAAATAAAAACCATAAGAGTACGATAATCGCAATTACGATTACAACTGCCAAAATTCTTTTCATTCTGTTACGTTTTATTCCAAATCTCACGAAAGCTTTTCAAGACTGTCTTTCATCCTTTTAAAGCCTTCTTCAATATTTTCCATGTTGGTTGCAAATGAGATCCTGATATAACCCGGCTGACCGAAAGCATCGCCGGAAACCGTTGAAACGTGTGCATGGTTTAAAAGATACATACACAGATCACCTGAATTATTAATCACTTCGCCGTCGAAACTTTTTCCAAAATAATAACTCACAT
>Ga0157371_10004295_pt1 | contig 12506 bp, 6 predicted proteins | sample C45metaG_FD_113462 | JGI IMG/M metagenome (GOLD analysis project Ga0157371, IMG submission 113462) | Corn rhizosphere microbial communities from Kellogg Biological Station, Michigan, USA - C4-5 metaG | ecosystem: Host-associated > Plants > Roots > Rhizosphere > Soil | place: USA: Michigan... | reverse complement strand
TCAGGCGTACCAACAGCAATTCAAGATCGATCTGCCCGACCGCACCTGGCCGACCAGGCACGTCGAGGCCGCGCCCCGCTGGTGCGCCGTCGACCTGCGCGACGGCAACCAGGCCCTGATCGACCCGATGTCCCCCGAGCGCAAGCGGCGCATGTTCATGCTGCTGGTGCAGATGGGCTACAAGGAGATCGAGGTCGGCTTCCCGGCCGCGAGCCAGACCGACTTCGACTTCATCCGCACGCTGGTCGAGGAAGACGTCGTCCCGCCGCACGTCACGATCCAGGTGCTGACTCAAGCGCGCGAAGAGCTGATCGAGCGCACGGTCGAGTCGCTCGTCGGCTTCCGCGGCACCGCGCTGCTGCACCTCTACAACTCGACCTCGACGTTGCAACGCCGGGTCGTGTTCGGCCTCGACAAAGACGGGGTCAAGGACATCGCGGTCAACGGCGCGCGGTGGTGCCAGAAGTACGCCGAGTCGATGCTCGGCCCCGAGACGACGGTGCGCTACCAGTACAGCCCGGAGTCGTTCACCGGCACCGAGCTCGACTACGCCGTCGAGGTGTGCGACGCGGTGATGGACGTGTGGCAGCCGACGCCGGACAACAAGGTCGTGCTCAACCTGCCCGCGACGGTCGAGATGGCGACGCCGAACATCTACGCGGACCAGATCGAGTGGTTCCACCGCAACATCTCGCGGCGCGACTCCGTCATCCTCAGCCTGCACCCGCACAACGACCGCGGTACGGCGGTCGCCGCCGCGGAACAAGGCGTGATGGCCGGTGCCGACCGGGTCGAAGGCTGCCTGTTCGGCAACGGCGAGCGCACCGGCAACGTCTGCCTCGTCACGCTCGCGTTGAACCTGTTCAGCCAAGGCGTCGATCCCGGCGTCGACTTCACCGACATCGACGAGGTCCGCCGTACCGTCGAGCACTGCAACCAGCTCCCGGTCCATCCGCGGCACCCGTACGGCGGGGATCTCGTCTACACCGCGTTCTCCGGCTCGCACCAAGACGCGATCAAGAAAGGCTTGGAGGCGCTGGAAAACGACGCCAAGCAAGCCGGGCAAGACGTCGACGACTTCGCTTGGGGCGTGCCGTACCTGCCGATCGATCCGAAGGACGTCGGCCGCACGTACGAAGCCGTCATCCGGGTCAACTCGCAGTCCGGCAAGGGCGGCGTCGCTTATGTGCTGAAGAACGACTACAAGCTCGACCTGCCGCGGCGCATGCAGATCGAGTACTCCCGGATCGTGCAGGAGGAGGCCGACGCGCTCGGCGGCGAGATCTCGCCGAGCCGCATCTGGGATCTGTTCGAGGCGAGCTACCTCGACAACACGCGACCGCTGGAGCTCGTCACTTATTCCGTCAGCTCCGCCGACACCGACCGGATCACCGCCGAGGTCGTCTACGACGGCGAGCGGCACACGATCAGCGGCGAGGGCAACGGCCCGATCGCCGCGCTCGTGCACGCGCTCGCGTCGATCGGCATCGACGCGCGGGTGCTCGACTACCACGAGCACGCGACCAGCGCCGGGGAAGAGGCGCAGGCCGCGTCGTACCTCGAAGTCGCGGTCGACGGCCGCGTGCTGTGGGGCTGCGGCATCCACCCGAGCATCACCACCGCGTCGCTGCGCGCGCTGGTGAGCGCGATCAACCGAGGACGGAGGTAAACGAGATGGACGAGAGCACCGACGAGGCCCGGTCTGAGGAAGGCAGGGCGGCTGTGCAACGGTCGCTGGACTGGCAGGACAACTCGTCGGCCGAGACCGACGAATAGAACCCATAGGTGACATTTCTCGAATCACCTGAGCGTCCGGCGACGGGCGGTTAGGTTCCGACGGTGCGCTCCGACTCGGTGGGCGCGTCCTCACCGTCGGGAGACGACCTGTGAAACGCTCTTTAGCGCGCGCCGGCACGGTAGCCGTCGCGTCGGCCGTTGTCTGCGCCCCGCTCACGGGCCTGGCGCACGCGTCCACGCCGGCGGCAGTCGCCGGGCACCACTCGCACAAGATCGGCATCGACGCCGCCGCCAAGGCGCGCGCGCTCGCCGCGAAGACGAAGATCGACGCCACGCTGCTGTCGAAGAGCACCGGAGCGGTCGACGTCATGCTCGAGCTGAGCAACGTGCCGGCCGTGACGTCGTTCCGCAAGGGGCTGTCGACCAGCCACGCTGCGGCCGTCGCCGACTCGCGGTCCGCGGTCAGCCGCGTGCTCGCGCAGCAGGCGAGCGTCGCCTCCCACTTCGGCGCCGCGGCCACGCGCGCCCAGAAGCTGTTCGCGGTGCACTCCGTCTACAACGGCGTCGCCGTCCGCACCGACCGCTCGCGCCTCGCCGCGCTGGCCGCGATGCCCGGCGTGAAGCACATCCACGTGCTCACCACGAAGCACACCCAGCTCGCCAGCAGCGTGCCGCTGATCAAGGCACCGCAGGCCTGGGAGACCAACGCCGGCACCGGCACCGGTGTGCGCATCGGCCTGATCGACACCGGCATCGACTACACCCACGCCGACTTCGGCGGTGACGGCACCACCGGCGCGTACGACGCCGCGAAGGCGGCCGACACGCTTCCGCCGTCGACGACCGGCGGCCTTGGCCTCGGTGGCTTCGACGGCAGCAAGGTCGTCGGCGGTTACGACTTCGCCGGCGACTCCTACAACCCGGACAGCGACACGCCGGCCGACCAGATCCCGCACCCGGACCCGAACCCGCTCGACTGCAACAGCCACGGCACGCACACCGCGGGCATCGCGGCCGGCTTGGGCGTCGACGCCGGCGGCGCGACCTACACCGGCACCTACTCGACCGCGACCGACTTCTCCGCGTTCAAGGTCGGCCCGGGCGTCGCGCCCGGCGCGAAGCTCTACGCGCTGAAGGTGTTCGGCTGCGACGGCTCGACCAACCTCGTGTCGCAGGCGCTCGACTGGGTGGCCGACCCGAACGGTGACGGCGACCTCTCCGACCACCTCGACGTGCTGAACATGTCGCTCGGCTCGTCGTTTGCCCCGCCGGACGACCCGGACTCCGTCGCCACGAACAACCTCGCCGCGCTCGGCGTGATCGTCGCGACCTCGGCCGGCAACGACAACGACCTGTACGACGTCGGCGGCTCGCCCGGCAATGCCACGCGCACGATCGACACCGCGGCGAGCGACGACGGCCAGGACTACGTCGACGGCATGGACATCACCGCGCCGGTGGCGATCGCCGGCACCGTTCCGGCCCAGCAGGCGCAGCTCTACGACTGGACCAGCGGCGACGTCAGCGGCGCGATCGTCAAGGCGCCCGGTGACTGGACCCAGCCGCCGAGTCCTACCAACAACATCGACGGGTGCAACGGACGCGCGCCGCTGCACCCCGGCGACGACAACAACGGGCCGGAGCTCGCGTCGGTGCCGTCAGGGTCGATCTACTTGCTCTATTGGGACGACGTGGACGGGACCCGCCGCTGCACGTCCGGCGGTCACGCCACCTCGGCCGGCAACGCCGGCGCCATCGGTGCGGTGTTCGGCAGCAACCACGACTACTTCCTGCCGGCGACGGCCATCAACGGCAACGCCACCACGCCGGCCGAGCTGGTCCGCAAGTCGACGACCGACGCGATCATCGCGCAGCTCGACGACAGCAACGAGGTCGACGTCACGCTGACCGGCAGCCACGCCGGCAAGGTGCCGGTCTCCGAGCCGATGCTCACCGACACGGTCGCGTTCTTCTCGTCCCGCGGCATCGGCGCGGCCGGCAATCTCAAGCCGGACGTGGCCGCCCCGGGCGCGACGATCCTGTCCGCCGGCATGGGCACCGGCTCCGACGGCCTGAACGACAGCGGTACGTCGATGGCGGCGCCGCATGTCGCCGGTGTCGCCGCGCTCGTCCACGCGGCGCACCCGCACTGGACGGTCGAGCAGGTCAAGGCCGCGATCATGAACACCGCGACCGAGGACGTCTACAGCGAGATCGGACAGACCGGCGCGGTCTACTCGCCGATGCGGGTCGGTGCCGGCCGGGTCAACGCGCAGCAGGCCGTCGGCACGCAGACGCTCGCCTACAACGGTGACGACTCCGGAGCGGTGAGCGTGTCGTTCGGTCCGGTCGCCGCCGCGACGACGACGACGCTGTCGAAGACGATCCACATCGTCAACACCAGGCCGACGTCGGCAGCGCACTACTCGCTGTCGTACGACGCGACCGACGACAACCCCGGTGCGACGTACAGCCTGTCGACGTCGAACGTCACGGTGCCGGCGCTGGGGTCGGTCGACGTCACGGTGACGTTGACCGTCGACCCGTCGCTGTTGACCGACCACCCCGACCCGACGCGGTCGTCGGAGGACCCGGACTTCGGCACCCAGCTGCCGTTCCTCAACGAGGCGGCCGGACGGGTCGTCCTCACCCCGACCAGCGGCACGTCCGGCTCGGAGCTGCGGGTTCCGGTCTACTCGGCTCCGCGTCCGGTCAGCACGATGTCGCAGGCCGCGAAGGTGACCGTCGGCGGATCCGGTACGACGAAGACCGGTGCGGTCACCTTGACCGGCGACGGCGTGGATCACGACGGGTGGTTCTCGACCATCGACGGGTTCGAGCTGCAGGCCACCAGCCCGAAGCTGCCGGACTGCACGTCCACGGCGACGACCGATTGTGTCGAGTGGGCCACGCAGCGCGCGGCCGACATCCAGGACGTCGGCGTCGCGTCGGACGCTCCGTCGATCATTGCCGACGGCGGCACGACCGCGGATGCGCTCGATGCGGGTCTGCTGCACTTCGGTGTCTCGTCGTGGGGTCCGTTCCGCACTGCGGCCTCGGACGTCGAGCACGACGTGTTCATCGACGTCGACGGTGACGGCACGCCCGACCTCGTCACGTACAACTCGCGCTGGAACGAGAACGGACCCGACACCGACACCGACGTGCTGTTCGCGTTCACGGTGGATCTCGCGACCGACGACCTAGTCGACCTCGAGCTCACCAACAACATCGACGGGACGCTCGACGTCGGGCAGTTCAACAGCGACGTCATGACGTTGCCGGTCGGCCTGTTCGCCATCCAGCAGAAGTGGGCTGACCTCGGCGGTTCCGGCACGGTGTCACGCATCCACTACTGGGTCGACAGCTTGCCGTCGGAGAGCACCTTCGCTGGGCCGCTCGACTCGGTCGGCGACCCGGATGCCGGGCAGACGCCGCTGTCGGTGAACGTCGTGTCGCCGGCAGTGAGCGTGACCGACCCGAGCACCGGGCCGGTGCTGCTCGACGACCAGCCGGGGAACACGATCCCGGTCAGCTACGACATGACGCAGGTGGCGCAGGACAAGCCGCTCGGCTTGCTGCTGTTCCACCGGCTCAACGCCGACGGGTCGCGGGCGCAGGTCGTCGGCGTCCGGCAGGCGACGTCCACGCTGTTGACGTCGGCGAAGAACCCGTCGCCGTACGGCTTCCGCGTTCCGGTGACGGCGACGATCACGCCGTCGGCGGCGACCGGCAGTGTCACGTTCAAGGACGGCGCGAAGGTGCTCGGCACGGTGCCCGTGAGCAGCGGCAAGGCGACGTTGACCCTGCCGGTGCTCAGCGTCGGCAAGCACTCGCTGCGCGCGTTCTATTCCGGTGACGGCACGTACGCCGCGAGCACGTCCGCGGTGCGCACCCAGACGGTGACGAGGGCGGCGTCGAAGACGACGCTCACGTCGTCGGCGACGAAGGTGAGCGCCGGCACTTCGGTCACCCTGAAGGCGGTGACGACGGTGGTCGCACCGGGCAAGTCGCCGGTCACCGGCACGGTGACGTTCTACGACGGCACCAAGTCGCTCGGCACGTTCAGCACCACCGGCACCCGATCGCTCACGACGCCACACCTCACCAAGGGCACGCACGTGTTCAAGGCGGTGTACAGCGGCAACCCGACGCTGGCCGGCAGCAGCGGGACGGTGACCGTCGTCGCGTCCTGACGGCACCATTAGCACCGACGTACGGCCCTCGGATCGTTTCGGTCCGGGGGCCGTACGGTGTTACGCCATGGGCACGTTGAACCTCGCGGTCATCCCGGGTGACGGCATCGGGTCGGAGGTCGTCGCCGAAGGGCTGAAGGTGCTCGCAGCGGCGGTCGGTGCCGACGCGAAGGTCGAGACGACGACCTACGACCTCGGCGCCGCGCGCTGGCACCGCACCGGCGAGACGTTGCCGGACAGCGTTCTCGCCGAGCTGCGCGGGCACGACGCGATCCTGCTCGGCGCGGTCGGCGATCCGAGCGTCCCGTCCGGCGTGCTCGAACGGGGGTTGTTGCTGCGGCTGCGATTCGCGTTCGAGCACGCGGTCAACCTGCGCCCGGTGAAGCTGTATCCCGGCGTCGCGAGCCCGCTGGCCGGCGTCGACCCGAGCCGGATCGACCCGAATCGGATCGACATGGTCGTCGTACGGGAAGGGACCGAAGGCCCGTACGCCGGCGTCGGCGGGTCGTTGCGGTTCGGCACGCCGCAGGAGGTCGCGACCGAGAACAGCGTCAACACCCGTTGGGGCGTCGAGCGGGTCGTGCGCGACGCGTTCCGGCGCGCGGCGAGCCGGCCGCGGCACAAGCTCACGTTGGTGCACAAGACGAACGTGCTGACCCATGCCGGCGACCTGTGGCGACGCACGGTCGACGACGTCGGCGCGGAGTTCCCGAACGTCACGGTCGACTATGTGCACGTCGACGCGGCGTGCCTGTACTTCGTCACCCAACCCGAACGGTTCGACGTCGTCGTGACCGACAACCTGTTCGGCGACATCGTCACCGACCTCGGCGCCGCGATCGCCGGCGGCATCGGCCTCGCCGCGAGCGGCAACCTCAACGTCGACGGCACCGCGCCGAGCATGTTCGAGCCGGTGCACGGAAGCGCGCCGGACATCGCCGGCCAGGGCATCGCCGATCCCACCGCGACGGTGCTGTCGGTCGCGATGATGCTCGACCACCTCGGTTATGCCGACGCGGCCGCGCGGGTCGAGCGCGCCGTGGCCGACGACCTGGCCGTCCGGGCTGGTCACGGCGTACGGCGGACCGCCGAGGTGGGCGACGCACTCGCCGCCGGGGCGGGCTAACCCCGACGGACGCGGTGCTGGCGCGCCGGGTCGGGAACGCACTCGCCGCGGGCATGACCTGAGCCGTACTCTCGACGTATGGCCCTGGACTTCGCGCTCGAGCGCACCTCCACTCCGGCCGGCGACGACCGGCTCGCCGAAGCCCTCGCATCGCCCGGCTTCGGCCGCGTCTTCTCCGACCACATGGTGACCGCGGTCTGGACGACCGAGGGTGGCTGGCACGACGCGCGGGTCCGGCCGTACGGGCCGCTGTCGCTCGACCCGGCGACGCAGGTCTTCCACTACGCGCAGAGCATCTTCGAAGGATTCAAGGCCTACCGCCAGCCGGACGGATCGATCGCGACCTTCCGGCCCGAGGCGAACGGCGCCCGGTTCGTGCGCTCGGCGCAGCGGATGGCGTTGCCGGCGCTCGACGTCGAGGACTTCGTCACCGCCGCCGACACGCTGATCCGGATCGACGAGCGGTGGGTGCCGACGACGCCGGCGGCGAGCCTGTACCTGCGGCCGTTCATGATGGCGACCGAGGTCGGCCTCGGCGTACGGCCGGCGAGCGAGGTGACGTTCGTCCTCATCGCCTCGCCGTCCACGTCGTACTTCTCGGGTGGAGCGAAGCCGGTCACGATCTGGCTGTCCGAGGACTACACCCGCGCGGCGCCGGGCGGCACCGGCGCGGCGAAGTGCGCCGGCAACTACGCCGCCAGCCTCGTCGCGCAACAGGAGGCGATCGCCAACGGGTGCGACCAGGTCGTGTTCCTCGACGCGGTCGAGCGGCGCTGGGTCGAAGAGCTCGGCGGGATGAACATCTTCTTCGTCCTCGACGACGGGACGCTCGTCACGCCGGAGTTGACCGGCAGCATCCTCGAAGGCGTCACCCGCGACACGATCCTCACCCTCGCCAAAGAGCTGGGCCACGAGGTCGAGGAGCGCCGGGTCGACGTCGACGAATGGCGCAAGGGCGTCGAGACCGGCCGCATTACCGAAACGTTCGCCTGCGGCACCGCCGCGATCGTCGCCTCGATCGGCACGTTGCGCTGGCGTGGCGGCGAGGCCGTCGCCTCCGGCGCGACCCCGGTCGCGGACACGGTCCGGGAGACGCTGGTCGGCATTCAGAACGGGCTAATTCCCGATACGCATGGCTGGATGCACACAGTTCCGTAGGCTGCTAGCGAGGACGGGAGGTCGCGACCATGCAGGTCCGTGACGCGATGAGCACCGACGTGCTGACCATCGGGCCCAACCACACGCTGCGCGAAGCCGCGATGCGGATGTCCACGCGCAAGGTCGGCGCCGCAGTGGTGCTCGACCCCGACCACGATCAGCCGGGCATTCTCACCGAACGGGACATCCTCGACGCGGTGGGCGCCGGCCAGAACGTCGACACCGAGCGGGTGCACGACCACCTCACCTCGTCGATCGTGGTGGCGGCGCCGGACTGGCCGCTCACGAAGGCGGCCTCGGCCATGGTCTCCGGTGGCTTCCGGCACCTCGTCGTATGCCAGGGCCAGGACGTCATCGGCATGCTGTCGGTCCGCGACATCGTCCGCGTCTCCGCCGCCGAGCCCGTCTCCGGATAGCCGGTTCCGCGGATCGCCGCGGTACTGCCGTCAGGGCGGTCCCTATCCCGCCGTGGCGGCGATGATCATGGCGTATCACGATGTGAGACGACGTGACGATAATCGGGACAGCCGGCACACCGGTCGCCAGGATGGGCCTGTGACCACGATCATCGCGAGGCGCGTCGACTAGCTGGATCGGTCGACGCGCGAACCCCTGTGGGCCAACGGCCGCAGGGGTTTTTGCTTGAAAGGACTAGAGGCACGTGAACGACGACTTCCACGTCTACGACACGACGCTGCGCGACGGCACCCAGCGGGAGAGCCTGTCGCTGTCGGTCGAGGACAAGCTCGCCGTCGCCGCGCACCTCGACGACCTCGGCGTCGGCTTCATCGAAGGCGGCTGGCCGGGCGCGAACCCGAAGGACGCGGCGTTCTTCCGCCGCGCCGCCGACGGCGAGCTGACCTTGCGTACGGCGACGCTCGCGGCGTTCGGCGCGACCCGCAAGCCCGGTGTCGCGGCCGCCGACGATCCGCAGGTGCGCGCGCTGCTCGACGCGCGGGCTCCGGTCGTGACGCTGGTCGCCAAGTCGCACGCCGGTCACGTGACCCGCGCGCTGCGCACGACGCTTGACGAGAACCTCGCCATGGTCCGCGACACGATCGCGTTGCTGCGCGCGGAGGGCCGCCGGGTCTTCCTCGACGCGGAGCACTTCTTCGACGGCTACTTCCTCGACCGCGGCTACGCGCTCTCAGTGGTGAGGACGGCGTACGACGCGGGCGCCGAAGTGGTCGCGTTGTGCGACACGAACGGCGGCATGCTGCCGGGCCGGCTCGCCGACGTCGTCGACAGCGTCGTACAGCTGGGTGTGCGCGTCGGCATCCACGCGCACAACGACACCGCGTGCGCGGTCGCGAACTCCCTCGCCGCCGTCGAGGCCGGCGCGACGCACGTGCAGGGCACCGCGAACGGTTACGGCGAACGCGCCGGCAACGCGGATCTGTTCTCCGTCGTCGCCGGGCTGGAGGTGAAGCTGGGCCGGCAGGTGCTGCCGGACGGATCGCTCGCCGAGCTGGTGCGGGTGAGCCACGCCATCGCCGAGCTGGCGAACGTCGCGCCGGATCCGCACCAGGCGTGGGTGGGCGCGAGCGCGTTCGCGCACAAGGCCGGCCTGCACGCGTCGGCGTTGAAGGTGGATCCCGACCTCTACCAACACACCGACCCGGCGGTCGTTGGCAACGACATGCGGGTGCTCGTGTCCGAGCTCGCCGGTCGGGCGAGCGTCGAGCTCAAGGCGCGCTCGCTCGACATCGCGGTCGACCGGGAGACCGTCGGCCGGGTCGTCGACCGGGTGAAGGCGATGGAGGCCGCGGGCTACACGTTCGAGGCCGCCGAGGCGTCGTTCGAGCTGCTGTTGCGCGAAGAGGTGGACGGTGCGCGGCCGCGCTACTTCGACCTCGAGTCCTACCGCGTCATCACCGAGTCGCGCGCCGACGGGACGCCGGTCAGCGAGGCGACCGTGAAGCTCTTCGTGAAGGGCGAGCGGGTCGTCGCGACCGGTGAGGGCAACGGTCCGGTCAACGCGCTCGACCGCGCGCTGCGACAAGCGTTGGAGCGCGCGCACCCGCAGCTCGCGGAGTTCGAGCTGGTCGACTACAAGGTGCGCATCCTCGAAGGCGCGCACGGCACCAACGCGGTCACCCGCGTGTTGGTGCGGACCTCGGACGGCGAGCGCGAGTGGGACACGGTCGGCGTCGACGAGAACGTCATCGCGGCGTCGTGGGAGGCCCTCGACGCGGCATATACGTTCGGCCTGCTCCGCGCGGGCGTCTAGTGTGACGCAGTGCGAATTGCCAGATACTCCAAGGACGGCGAGGTCGCGTTCGGGGTGGTCGAGGGCTCGCTCGAAGCGGCCGAGATCGCCGAGATCGCCGGCCATCCGTTCGGACCGATCGAGTTCACCGGCGCCCGCCATCCGCTGACCGGCGTGCGGCTGCTCGCTCCGGTGCTGCCGAGCAAGGTCGTCGCGATCGGCAAGAACTACGCCGAGCACGCGAGCGCGCTGGGCGGCGAGGCGCCGGAGGCGCCGCTCATCTTCCTCAAGCCGTCCACGGCGGTCGTCGGCGACGGGGATCCGATCGCGTACCCGCCGTCGTCGCAGCGGGTGGACTACGAAGGCGAGCTCGCCGTCGTGATCGGGCGGCTGTGCCGCGACGTGCCCGTGTCGCGGGCTGCGGAAGTCGTGCTCGGTTACACGTGCGCGAACGACGTGACCGCGCGCGACCAGCAGAAGGCCGACGGCCAATGGTCGCGGGCGAAGGGCTACGACAGCTTCTGCCCGCTGGGGCCGTGGATCGCGACCGGGATCGACGTCGACGACGTCGCCGTGTCGACGCGCCTGAACGGCGAGGTGAAGCAGAAGGGCCGGACCTCGCAGCTGGTACACAAGATCCCGGATCTCATCGCGTACATCACGACCTGCATGACGTTGTTGCCCGGCGACGTGATCCTCACCGGGACGCCGGCCGGCGTCGGGCCGATGGAGGTGGGTGACGAGGTGACGGTCGAGATCGAGCAGATCGGCCGGCTTCGCAACCCCGTCGTGGCCCGATGACCTCGTCGCCGCCCGGCCCGGTCCGCCTGCGCGTCGCGCCGTCGCCGACCGGCGACCCGCACGTCGGTACGGCGTACGTGTCGTTGTTCGATCTCGCGTTCGTGCGGCAGCAGGGCGGCCAGTTCGTGCTGCGGATCGAGGACACCGACCGCGCGCGGTATCGCGAGGACAGCGAGCAGCAGATCTACGACATGTTGCGCTGGCTCGGTCTGCAGTGGGACGAGGGCCCGGATCGCGGCGGGCCGTTCGCGCCGTACCGGCAGTCGGAGCGGCTCGAGACGTACCGGCCGCACGTCGAGCGGCTGCTCGCGGACGGGCGGGCGTACCACTGCTGGTGTACGCCGGAGCGTCTCGCCGAGATGCGCGCGGCGCAGCAGAAGGCGAAGCAGCCGACCGGCTACGACCGGTTGTGCCTCGGCAAGACGCGGGACGAGCGCGCGGCGTTGCCGGGGTGTGGTGAGACGCCGGTCGTGCGGATGTTGATCCCCGACGATCCGCCGTTGACGTTCACCGATCTCATTCGCGGCGAGGTCAACGCGCCGCGACCCGACGACCAGGTGATCCTCAAAGCCGACGGGTTCCCGACGTATCACCTCGCGGTCGTGGTCGACGACCATCTGATGGAGATCACGCACGTGGTGCGCGGCGAGGAGTGGATCTCGTCGACGCCGAAGCATCTGTTGCTCTACGACTGGTTGGGGTGGGAGCGGCCGGCGTTCGCGCACATGCCGTTGCTGCGCGAGCGGGACAAGTCGAAGATCTCCAAGCGGAAGAACCCGGCGGCGCGGCTCACGTGGTTCGTTGAGGAGGGCTACCTGCCCGAGGCGTTGGTGAACTTCCTCGGGCTGATGGGCTACTCCCTGCCGGACGGCCGCGAGGTGTTCGGGTTCGACGACATGGTGGCGTCGTTCGACTGGTCGCGGGTCAACGCGGTCGGGCCGGTGTTCGACCTCGACAAGCTCGGATGGCTGAACGGGCACTACATCCGCTCGCTCGCGCCGGACGAGATGGCGGCGCGCATCGTCGCGTATCTCGGCGTCTCCGGTGCCGACGCGGACGTCGTACGGCGGGCCGCGCCGCTGGTGCAGGAGCGGATGCAGGTGCTGCGCGAGGCACGGGAGATGCTCGGCTTCCTGCTGGTCGACGACGTCGTCGTCGAGGAGGCCGCGGCAGCGAAGTTCCTCGGTGCGGAGCAGCGTCCGGTGATCGCCGCGGCTCTCGGCGCGCTCTCTGCGGTGGAGGGGTGGGCCGCGCCGGCGATCGAGTCGGCGCTGCGGGT
>Ga0157371_10004293_pt1 | contig 12507 bp, 10 predicted proteins | sample C45metaG_FD_113462 | JGI IMG/M metagenome (GOLD analysis project Ga0157371, IMG submission 113462) | Corn rhizosphere microbial communities from Kellogg Biological Station, Michigan, USA - C4-5 metaG | ecosystem: Host-associated > Plants > Roots > Rhizosphere > Soil | place: USA: Michigan... | reverse complement strand
CTCTCCCGCTTTCGGCTAACCCCGAAGGCACTAGCAACATCGTCGGGGCGTAGCGCAGCCCGGTAGCGCACTTGCATGGGGTGCAAGGGGTCGAGTGTTCGAATCACTCCGTCCCGACCAAAAAATCCCTAGAAAATCCAGTCACTTAGCGGTGACTGGATTTTTTTATGGGCGCTTCATGCGTAGAAGCGTAGGGACTTTTGCGGGACTTTTTTTCATCCTGCCATTCTCCTCAAAATTGTCAGGGCCGGACCGCGCGAGTCGGTGGCCGAAATCCTGTTGGCTTCATCGATCAGTTTGCCCAACTCGGCGGCTGAGTAGTGACTGGTGATGCTACCGTTCTTGTGCCCCAGCAGAGCCTTCCTGTCTTCCTCCGTTACCCCAGCCGCCCGAAGTCTTCGGCCGAAGGTGTGCTTCAGATCGTGAACGCGGATCGAAGCAAATCCAGTTGGGGCAGGGCGCATAAAACGCTCCTGGAACTTCTTCGCTGCTCTGACCCTGGCTTTCTTCCATGCCGAATCGTTCATCCGGTGAACGGGAGTGGCCTTGCCGTTTTGATCGGGTTGTCCGTAAGGAAATACCCAAACCGGATCAAGCCCACGCTGTCCCTCGATGACCGACTTGGCTACGTTGTTGAGTACAACGAGGCGCTCGTCGCCGTTCTTGACCCCGGAGCTCTCATGCCGGCCACCAAAATCCGCCGGTATGAGAAATACGCTGGTGTTGAGCTCAGGAATCGGTATCTCCCAATCCCAGCGAAGCTTCACAACCTCCTGTTCGCGTGAGCCGCTGTTGACCTTGTACAGGGCCATGCGGCGCAAATGATCAGGCAGTTCGGCGAAGAGAATCGACTGCTCTTCCCAGGACATCGGGTAGGGCATGCGTCTGGTTTTCTTCTCTTCCAGCTTGGTGATCATCGGTACTACGTCGAGCCAGGGACGCTTCTGCTCATCACGCCATTTTCGGGCGCATAGATTCAAGATGCGTATGACGCGTTCCAGGGCGATGTTCACCGTGCGATGTGAGACGCCAGGCTTCAACTTGCCATCGCTGGTTCTGGTGCCCTTGAGTCGATCCCTTATGTAGGGAGCCAGAGTCTCGTCGTCGACATGAGTCAGAGGCTGGTCGCCAATATACGGGTCCAACTGCTCCAGATAGATGGCCGTGAGGCCTATCGACGGCTGATCCTTGAACTCGGTCAGGTAACGCGTAGCGGCTTCCCGCCACGTTCTGATCTTGCGGACGCCGTAGATCTTCTGCTCCCGGAGCTTTTCCAGCTTGTGTATCAGGTACTGCTCTGCCTCCTTCCTATCGCTTGATCCAGTGCTTTCCTGAATTCGCTGACCTCTGAAGACCTTGTCGATGTGCCAGGTCCCGTTCCTTTTGTAGAGGCCGCTAATGGTTTTTCGCGCCATGGTTTTCCTCCTTGGCGCTCGCTGCGGGAGTGATCATGTCCCTTGGCACCTTCCTTTTCAATGATGGCCCGGTCGATGTAGGCGTCTGCCCAGGCATCCAGCTCTTGGCGATCAAAGCCGATGCCTTGCACTCCAATGCGGAATTCCCGCACGTAAGGCCGGACGGTTTTGTTGAATTCTGTGCGGCACATGCCGAGGTAGGCGGGGGCCACACTGGCTCGCAGGATTCGGGGTGGGCAGGTGATCAAGCGTGCGGCTATCTGTTCAGATGATGCGGGCATGAATGTCGCCTCCTTATCGGCCCTGATCCGTGCTGCAGATGCTGTCCTCTGCTCACTGAACGAACAACGTGGTGGAGGGGGCTGCGGAGGGTTTGGTACAACAGCCGTTTTGGCTCGGTTTGACCTGATGGATCGTGGGGTATGGCCTGACGTTGGCTGGTACGGTGATATCAGGCTTAAGGATTGATGAGTGTCTTCCGAAGACGTATCCCTGCAACCTAGTTCCAGTCCTGGTGGCCCAGTCAGTCGTGAGGAAATGTACGCAGAGGTATGGCGGCTTCCCATGACCAAGATCGCGGATCACCATCGTGTTTCCTCCAGCTTCCTGGCGCGCGTGTGCACCCGCATGAATGTCCCGCGGCCGCCGCGTGGGCACTGGTTAAAGCTGGCGAATGAAATACCGAGTCCTCAGCCACCCCTGCCTGAGGCTGGGCCTGGTGACCTTCAGGTTTGGCGCAGGGGAGATGCTCTTGGTGCTGTTTCTCGACCGGTACCGAAGGCACCTATACCGCGCAAAATCAAACCCGAACAGCTCCGTATATCGCGATCAAGGCAGCATCCTGTTGTCGTGGGGGCGTATGAGGTCTTTGAGCAGGGGCGCGTCATCGACCAAGGATTCCTCAAGCCAGGTAGGCAGCGCCTTGTGGATGTCGTGGTGACCAAGCCTCAGCTTGAGCCTGCCCTGAAGCTGGTGAATCAGCTGTTTCTCAAGCTGGAGGCTGCCGGCCATCGCGTGATGTTTGCACCGAGTGACCGAATCTATGCCCGAGCTTCGTTTGATGAACATGAGCACCCACCCAAGAAGCCAAGGCACCGGCATCCGGCGTTGTGGTCACCATCCAAGCCCACAGTGGTTTTCGTCGGGACGGTTGCCATTGGGCTGACGTTGTTTGAGATGACTGAGGAACTGGAGGCCCGCTACATCGATGGCAAGTACATCCCCACCTCCAAGATACCGTCGCAGCAGATGCGCCGCTTGAGCTCAACCTGGAACTGGTCGACGCGCATGGACTTTGCGACCGGCCGCCTATGTATAAGAGCGTTCTCGCCATATCCATGGACTGATTGGTCTCAGAGTTGGAAGGAGGCTAAGCAAGGCTCGCTACGCGGCCAGCAGGATGAGATCGTCCAGCAGCTCACGGACGCCGCGCCTGTAATTGCTCGATTGGTAGAGGAGGCCGAGGAACAGGCGAGAATTCGTCAGCAGGAGTGGAAGGAGCAGATATGCCGGCTCGAGGAGAGGCAGCAAGTTCGACGGGAGAATGAGGCAAGAGAGCAGGCGAGGGCTGATTTGTTGAGTGCCATCAAGCAGTGGGATGACATAAAGCGGATCCAGGCCTTTTTCAGTGATGCGGAGAGCTCCGTATCGAATCTGTCCGAAGCTGCGCGATGCATTGCTATGGCCAAGCTCGCCCAAGCGCGTGAGCTTATTGGCGAACTGGATCCGCTACAGGCGCTGCTGGAATGGAAGGGGCCTCAAGATCGCTGAGCTTGGTTCTTTCCAGATTTGCATTACCCACCGTCAGTCATGCATTGAGGCAACTGAAAAGTCGCTGCTCATGTCTTCGCTTAACTTGTTACAGAACCTCGCACTCAGGCAGAATTCCCGGCTCCAGCTTCAGGGAAGATCTCATGATTGCTTCATTGCAAAGTGCTGCCGCGCATATTCGCCAAGCTGTTCGTGTCGCTACCGAAGGCCTGGTCGGGCGTGAACAACTGGCTGAGCTGATTGTTCTATCCGCCGTTGCCCAAGAACACATCTTGGTGATCGGCCCGCCGGGCACCGCAAAAAGCGCTGTGGTACGTCGGGTTGCGCAATCCATGGGCGGGCGCTATTTCGAATACCTGTTGGGCCGTTTTACCGAGCCATCGGAACTGTTCGGTGCGGTAGACCTAAAAAAGCTGCGCGAAGGCACGGTGGAAACTGACGTCAGCGGCATGCTGCCCGAAGCCGATATTGTGTTTCTCGATGAGGTCTTCCTGGGATCTACAGCAATCCTCAATACGCTGCTGGGGGTCCTCAATGAGCGACGTTTTCGTCGAGGCCATACTCAAATCCAGTGCCCGCTGCGGGTCTGTGTAGGCGCAGCAAATGGCCTGCCGGATGACGAGGCCCTAGCGGCATTCGGTGATCGCTTTCTATTGCATCTATTTGTCGAGTCAGTACCGGATAATCAGCTGGAGGCGATGTTAGCTGGGGGTTGGCAATCCGAGCAGCGGCCGGTTCAGCAACTGCTTGGTTTGAGTCAACTGGACACCCTCAGTCAGGCGTTGAAGCAGGTCGACCTTACTCTGGTTCGCCCTTCCCTGGCCCAGGCCATCCGCCGTCTGCGTGAAGCCGGCATCCAATTGTCGGATCGACGCATCGTCAAATCGCAACGGTTGATCGCTGCTGCGGCTTTGCTCGGTGGGCGTCTTGAAGCCACTGACGCTGATCTGTGGCCGCTGTTATACGTATTACCAACCAAGGAAGCCCAGCAGCATGGCCGCGAAGTTCTGCGCGAAATCTTCGCGCAGTCCAGCAATAGCCATTTGTTCAGCGCTGTGGAGGAGGCGACCTTACAGCCGATGTCACGGCTCAATCGTCTGCTGGAAACGGCTGAGGAATACCTGGCGAGTAGCGAACCGCCAGCCAGTTCGTTGCTTGAAGGCCTGCTACGAGAGATCGATGCCAACTTCAATAGCGAAACCATGCCCGCGCGGTTGCAGGAACTACGAGGGCAAATGACTGGCCTTTTGAAGCCCTCGACATGAGTGTTTTGGCAATGGGCTGGACCTGGCGGCCTCGCCTGGCGCCTGCTGAACCCCAGGCTGCCGTTGCCTGGGGAGATACCGCACGACGCCTGCATGCAAGGTTGTTGCTGATTCCAATCGAGCAGGCAGGACGCTTACAAGCTACGGCCAACCGCGACGTGATAGTGGTGTCGGGTGTTGCCAGCGATCTACCCTGGGTCGACGGTGTGGAATATGCGGCAGCGGATCAACGTGCGCCAGAGCTATGGTTGCCTACTAGTTGGGAGCCTGAGGTGCCGACCGATCTGCTTGGCCAGGCGCTGTCGGCGCGTTTCACACGCTCCCCACTGTTGCTGTGGCGCGAGCCGTCGGTAGTGATTCCCCTGGATCGACAACTTCCGTTGACCCCGCAGCATTTGCAGAAAATCCATGCTTATTGGGCAGGAATTTGATGCAGTTACCTGAAGCCCTGCACCCGTGGCGTCAATGGTTGGAATGGTTTGCGCCAGAGCAATTGCCGCTGTTCGCCGACCTGCTGGGTCGGCTCAATCTGGTGTTGGGGCCATTGCGCGGCCAGCATCAGGGTGGCGTGCCCGAGCCCGATGGCTTGGGTGACCTGCAGCGCCGTGGTCCCTATGAGCGGCTGTTGTCCAGCGAATGGCTACTGGCCGACGAGGTGCCCGACGAATTCCTGCGCCGGGCGGCGGTGGGTGAGCATATGTTCCTTGCTCCGCAGCACCGCGCGCACCAGGCCAACCGGCTGATTGTCGTGTTGTTTGATGCCGGTCCCTTGCAATTTGGCGCGGCGCGGCTTGTTCACCTCGCTTTGCTGATCTTGCTCGCGCGGCGCGCTCTGGAGGCCGGCGCTGAGTTGCGCTGGGGCATTTTGCAAGACGCGCCTCGGCTCTATGAGTTCGATAGCACGGAGCAACTCAAGCGCTTGCTCAACGCCCGCACCTGGCAGTTGGTGGGCGACGAACACTGGCATGCCTGGCGTGTCTGGTTGGCCGAACAGCAACAGGATGCCGGGGAATGTTGGATGGTGGGGCAGCGTTTGCCCGACACCGACAGTCAGTCCTGCACCCACCGGGTTCATCTGCACCGCAGCCTTGACGGTCGAAGCCTGTCCTTTGAAATGCACGCGGCGACTACCCGGCGTGTGTCGCTGCCGATGCCTGACGAGCGTTTGGCCTTGCAGTTGCTCAAGGGTCAGTTTGATGGCCAGGTGGTGGTTGCGCCATCGTTTAAAACTAGTGTGCCGCGCGTCGCCGTGACATTGCCACCGGTGATTTCCAGTGCTGGCACCCATGTGGCAATAAAAATGCTTGATCAGGCTGGCATGGTGGTGATCAAGCTGCCAGCCCAAAATCAGAAAAAGCCTTTGGAAATCCGCCGCAGCCTCTGGAGCGCCGGGCGGGTGCCTCTGACCGTAACCTTCCTGAATCGCAACCCCGGCGCGGTGTTGAGTGACGAGCAGCATCTGTCGTTCTGGAATATGCCTGGCCTCATACCCGTCTATAAGCCCAGTCGCGAAGAGTTACAGTTACCGCCCGGCACCGCCACATTGTTACCTGTGGCTTGGTTGCGCAGCCGCTCGTCCTGTCGTCTGTTCATGTTGGATACCTTGGGCCATTTGGCTTTTTGGACGGCAAAAACTCGAGGGACTCCTGCCCAGCCGCAGCCTGGGAAAACCCATCTTCTGGCCGGTGGGGTTCTGGGTATGGCCAAGGTCGACAGCGAAACAATGGCCTATGTGCGCAATGATGGTGGCCGCTTGTACGCCCATTCGATCAATGCCGATGGAGCCGTATCTGCACCACACGTAGTTGGTGTCGCTGAGGGCGTGAGCCAAGTGCTGTTCGCCGCCAGCTCCCTCTGGCGCCGGTCTTTTGGTGGTTGTGCGCTGCTCTCAGTTGATAATGGCAGCGAGAGCTGGCGGATAATTTCGGCTGCTAGTCACATAGAACAGATGGAACGCATCGACCTAGCCAAGGGCTGGAAGGGTTTGGGTTTGCTGCTGCAAGAGGATGATGAGCACTATTCCTTGATACTGCTGAGCCCCAATCAGCAAACCATCGCCCTGTACTGCGGCGGGCAGCAGCGAGTCTTATTCACTACTTCCAGTGCCATTGCCAAGGTCAGCTTCTGCCCCATGAGTGGCCTTGTCGCCGCTTTGACCAGCGCCCGTGAGCTGCTGGTGTACTCAGTTAGCTTGGATAGCATGCGCCTGCAAGTGTTCTGTAACCTGGTACCGGAAAAGCACAAGGACGGTGCTGATGCTTGAGTCCGACGAGGTATTGATTCGCCGTCCGATCCTTACCGGTCATCAACAGATCGAAGGGTTGTGGTTTTCCTTCGAGCGTTTTGATGAATTCGAACGTGTGCGCTTGATTATCGATCAGTGGCAAACCGGTGCCAGCGTCTACCGTTTTGCCGAAGGCGATTTGGTGCGTTTCTGCCAACCGGTTTCGGTTCAATGCGAAATGCTAGTCGGGTGGCCGCTGGTACGTCAGGGCCGGGCCTTAAGTTCCGCACTGCTCGATCCGGAGGAGATGCGCAGCTTGCCCGCCGGTGATCTCTGGCTCGTACGCGGCAGCCACGTCTGTGTCTTGCAGTTGCGCGACGCCATACCGCTTGCGCCGGGGCATTGGATCGACGTTAGTGGTTACACCTTGCTGGATACCTATGACTGTCGCAGTACGCTACCGGATCCGGTGCTGGAGCCGCTCGTGGTATCAACCGATGTACGAGAAATCCTTGGCGGCGGGGTGGGGCCAGTTAGCCCTGAGAGAGAGGCGGTGATGCAAGCGCTGCTTGAGCGCCAGCGCAATACTCCAAAAAAACTATCCCCTAAAGCCAGCACGAGCACGCCAGCGGACAGCGGCTGGACGAGTACCGAAGAGCCTACAAGTACCTGGTTGAAGCTCAGCGTGTGTTTTGTAGTGGTGGCGGCCGTGTTCTGGATAGGGGGGCACGACAATAAACAGGAACTCTACAAGGCGTCGGCAAGCCCGGTGACAACTGTATGGACCGAAATAGGCGGCTTGCTGATGGGAACACTGATCAGCGCGCTACTGTTCACTCTTTTGCTGATGGGCGTGCGCAAGTTACTGAGGCGTACACCTGTGCAAGGCAAGGCGTCGCAACCTTCGGTACAGCCACCGCTTGCATCGCGTGCCAAGCCCGTACCGCACAAGCCCGCTGCGTGGCGTCGTTGGTTGACCCGCCTGACCCTGCATTCACGCCTTTCCGCGCTGTATGGCAGGCGCCAAGCCGCGTATATGCGCCGCATGCTGGAGATGTTCGAGAACGGGGATCTAGAAGAAGCACTGCGCCATGCCATCCCCTTGGGCAGTGGGCAGAGCGTCGGCGAGCAAGAGTTCGGTACGCCACAGCGGCGTCAGGAGTTGGTGGTCAATCAGCACACCGGGCTTACTCGCTCGATGATGTTCGAGCAAGATCTGGAGTCGCACCTGAGGCAGGTCTACCGCCACACCTTTGAACGTCTGGATCGTGAGGGGCGTATCGAAGAAGCGGTGTTCGTTCTCGCTGAACTGCTCAAGGTGCGCCAGGAATCCCTCGACTACTTGGAAAAACACGGACGTCACCAGCAGGCGGCCGACCTTGCTCTGGCGTGGGATATGCCTGCAGCAGTGATCGTGCGTCTGTTGTGTCTGGCCGACAACTGGCAGCGCGCGTTGCTGGTGGCACGTCGTGACGATGCCTTTGCCGATGCGGTGGTGATGCTGCAGGACAGGTGGCCCGAGAGCGCCGACCGTCTGCGTCTGGAGTGGGCTGAGTCCTTGACCGGCAAGGGCCTTTGGCTGCAAGCCGTGGATGTAATCTGGAGCCTGCCGGCCGAGCGTGAGCGGGCCGCCCAATGGTTGCTCAATGCCGAAGCCGCCGGCGGACCTCTGGCCATTGGTGCGTTAGTCAAACGAGCGATACTGTTACCCGATACCTTGGCGGCCTACGGGGTTTGGGTCGAGCAACTACGTGATGATCCCCAGCGCTTTACCGAGCGTGCTGTCCTGGCCGAAACCTTGCTGCTGCACAAGCATCAGACGGAAGCCCTGGCATGGCTTACCCGCGCCACAATACACGCCATCATTGCCGATCAGGCCTGCGGTCGTGGGCGGTTAACCCAGAGTCAGCTACAGACGCTGGTCAAGATGAGCAAGGACAAACTATTGCAAGCTGATCTGCCTGCTAAGGCGTTGGCACGTCCTTCTGACTTGTCTCTGCGCAGCGTCGACTCGACTCTCGAATTGACCGCGCCGGTGATGGGGAGTCGGGCCATTCTCGATGCAGTGCCGCTGGACGATTCACGTTACTTGCTGGCGCTGGGGGAGGCCGGGGCGTTGGTGATCGATGCAGTTGGCAAGACGCTATTTCATTTCCCGGTACCTGCGCAGGCCATCGTCTTGGCCCACAGCCGGCAGATGGCGCTGGTTCTGGCCCGCCGCGGCGACGTCTGGCGTATCAGCAAATTGGATATGGTCAACCGTACCTCGACGGATCTAGGCGTGCAGATGCTGGACGTATTCGCCAAGTCATTCGATGGCTCGGCTTGGACCATCGGCCGCGGCCATCAATTGCGGGTAGTGGACGTCGATCACGGGTTTGAAACCCTGTGGCATGTCAGTGACTTACCTGGCCGAATCGTGAGCATGCATGACAATGCACATGGAGAGTTTCTGTGGTTGGTAGACCCTGAGCAGGGCAGCCAGCTATGGCACTATCGCCTACCCGATCGCCGACTGCTAAGCCGCGAGCCTATCCCTGCGAGGATTCGTGAGGACGGCTACCAGCTGTTTAGTGCATCCAGCGAATTCACTGAGTTCTGGATCAAGTCCGAGGGGCAGGACGAGCCAATTCTTGTGCTGGAACAGCGTGGCAGTCGCAAGGGCTATCGTTTGCCGGGCTGCGTCGAAGGGTTTGCCGATGACGATCCGCTGCGTCTGTTTCTGTTCGAACACTGGCTGTTGATCGGCTATGTCGTCGCTGACCAAGACACCCGCTGGCATTTCATCCATAACAGCAGTGACCGCCTCTGCGCCACGCTGCAATGGCCGCTGCACGATGTGCAAGTGCGCTGTCTGGGCGCTGACTGGTTGCTATTCGACCATCAGGGCCGACTGAGCCACATCAACGTTGATGATGCGAGTCAGCGCAATCTTTCCCTTAACTAACTGACTCCGTTGCGGTAATCAGCGACCGTATCGTTCTTGACTAGCTCTTGTTTATCTATTGGCTCAAATATGATCCATTAATTTTCTTGGGCTAGATTGGTCAGGTGGGAGCGTCGGCATGTCCTGATCTTCATACTCAAGCGCGTGATCTTGTTGGTGAGTTGGATGTGATACAGGCATTGCCGGAGTGGAAGGGGCCTCGAGAGCGCTGAGAATGATGCTGTCTGGGTTTACGAAATGCGGGAAATGCTCACTGATGGTGAGCATTTTCTGGATTTTATAAACCTGTCGAGCCGGAGGTATGTGCCCGCCCCTTGGTGTGTATTCAACGTCCGTGACGTCGACCGATGCCTGCGTCAGTCGAGGCGCTTGCGGATTTCGTTGAATGCCCGCTGAATTATTCTCTGCTGATTGGGATCGATCTCAAGTTCATTGCATAGTGAAGACCACCCAGAGAGCACATCAAGGGTCTGCTCGATGTAAAGATCCGGATCCAGATAGCGGAAAGCAGAGCAGACTTGTTTGAGGTTTTTACGTGTTGCCAGTCCGGAGCCGTTGAAAGAGGTAGTGTGCTCGTCCGCGAAACCCTGGACAGGGGCATAGGTCAGGTCGTAGGCCGGAGCTAATGTCCACCGTCCTTGGTCGTGCAGGAATGCGAAGTTCTTGGCGTGATCATCATGGTTGTGGGTCAGCGCATTAAAAACCATGAGTCTTGCCATGCGCTCTACCTCCGCAGCATGGTTGGTGACCGCGTGGGTTGTTTTCAAGAGATCTGAATAGTCCAGTGAGGGCACGCGGTGATCTGCATAGAGAATACCGCTGGCAGTCATCATGTGGAGTTTGCTATTGCCGTGTCGGTCGAAACGTTGGGCAGCAAAGAAACGCTCGGTGCCGTTTGCAGAGCTGACTGTGAGCAAGTCGCTCGCAGCCATCTTCACTCCAGCACGTTCTGCCAAGAGCGCGTAGGCATATTCGATGGTGCCGGTATCACGATGCTCGGTTGGTGATCGGAATTTCACTAGCCAGTGTTGGTAGCCGGCTGGGAGCTGCTGGAAAGATGTATTGCATTGTTTTCTGTCTGGGGACAGTGCAACGACGACCTTGGGGCGAGCGCCGGCAGGGGAGCCACCAGCGAGGCGCAGAGCATCAAGAATGGACGAGGTGTCTCCTTCGTAGACCGCCTGGGACTCCTGGTAGAGCTGGGCCAGATCAATATCATCTTCACCGGTGGCGTGCTCAAGCACCGGGCGATATTCCAATGCACCCATGCCCCTGTCTGCCATGTAAGCCAGCCGATCGAGCGGGGAGATGTGTCTACGGTCTATGCCATGATTGGCAAGGAAATAACGATCCATTAGCAGCATGCCCCATCCGTCCGGGAGGGAGTCGGCAAGCGCGCCTGGTAGGCCTGCGAAAAGGACTGGATCAGCAGCTTTCTGGGGCTGGGTTGTGAAGTCCATGTTCAGGGGTGACAGGTTGAAGCCTTGCGCCACCCACTGTGGATGATAGGCAAAGTAGATACCCTGTCGACTGGCAACCAGCTCACCGACCGGCGTGCCTGCGAGCAATACCTCTACGGTGTTTATGGATTTCATTGGCGCCCCCGGGTACGTCCTGTTTGTTTGATTTCTTCAAGCGAGACAGGCCGCTCATGCTTGAACAGTTCAGCGATTTGGCGTGTTGCACCAAGTGCTGTAGCGATGAGCACCAGAGCATCAAGGGTGATCTGCCCAGTGGACTCGAATCGCTTGATGGTCGATTCTGAAACACCCGCCATCTTCGCCAAGGATTTGCGGGAGAGGTTCTGTGCGAGTCGCGCTTCTCGAGCGTTGGCGCCGACCTTCTGGGCCAGTTCGCCTGGAGCGAGCAGAGAATGGGTTAGGGCCAAGGATAAGCCTCGTATAATGGTTCATTTTAGATCCATTATACGTCATTATGGCTATTATTGGTTCAAATATGGCCTATTGTTTTTTGCCTGACCTAGATTGATCTGGGGTGGAGAGACCGCACGCCCTGGCCTTCAATGCTCAAGCGGGCTGTGTTGTCATAAGTCTGTTCCAGTCATCAATCCGCATGATCGTGAGAATTAATGGCGGTGGACCATCGATAGCATCAAAAACCTCACGATCTTGAGGATTTTTATCAATTCAGTTGGGTGCATAAGAAAATCCACTTTCCGCTGTTCAGCGTGGATCGGTGGCTTGTGGCGCAGCAGATAGTGCAGGCTTGTTAGTTCTTTTGAACACCCGATCCCTCGCCATGAAGGCCTCCAGCATGTGCGGAATGAGCGTCAGGGCGTCGACTTCTTCACCGTAGGTCTGTGAGTGCAGCGCCGCGTAGCGCTCAAGGTCGGCCTTCAGGTTGGCCGGGCAGGTGAAGGTCAGCTTCAGGTTCTCGGTTCTCGGCAGTGGGCCGAGGCGCAGCTTGGTCATGCTCATTGCGGGGTTCTCTGTTGAGTGGAGAAAGGCTGATAGGGGCGCAGTACCAGATCGCGGTTGACGATCACGCGCAGGGGCAGGCCAGGGCGCTGGGTCAGCGTGGGCTGGATGTCGAGGTTGCGGCGGGTGACCTCCTGGCCGACCTGATTCACTGTGTCCTGCAGGCTGTCGCGCCCGGCGATGATGATGCGGTCGCCGTCGGTGCGACTGGCCGGTGCGGCCAACTCGGCACCGATACCCAGCAGGCTGGTCATGGCGGCGCCGGCGACGATCCGATCCCAATGCCAGTCGACGCCATCCTCGAGACCGGCATAGCCGGCGGCATCGGTACCGACCAGGTTGTCGAGCTGGAAGGACGAGGTGTCCGGCAGGATCACTCGCTGCCACACCACCTGCACGCGGCTTTGTCCGTAGCTCACCTGGCTGTTGTAGCGGCCCAGCAGGCGCG
>Ga0157371_10004290_pt1 | contig 12511 bp, 8 predicted proteins | sample C45metaG_FD_113462 | JGI IMG/M metagenome (GOLD analysis project Ga0157371, IMG submission 113462) | Corn rhizosphere microbial communities from Kellogg Biological Station, Michigan, USA - C4-5 metaG | ecosystem: Host-associated > Plants > Roots > Rhizosphere > Soil | place: USA: Michigan... | reverse complement strand
GCATCTTTGAGAACAGTGATACTTTCTATCATGTTGGGATTGATATTAGAAAGATCGCCTTCATAGGGAAAATTGTCTAAAACGATCAGCGGATCCTGTGGGCCATTAATCGTACTTAATCCATGTACATTCAGGTTGAGCTTTTTTTGCGGTAATGTATTTTTGGAGTTATCGAATAATACACCATTAGCCACGCCATTCAAGCGGTCTAAAATATTTGTACCCTTTTGCAGGTTCAGCGTTTTGTTGCCAATGTAATCAAAGGAGCCTGTCGCCCGTTCTTTTGGGATATATTGAAACCCTGTGTTTACCACCACTTCATCCAGCTTTTTCACCTCTTTTTGCAAACTGATCACCAGTGGTGATTTTGAAAGCATTGCTGCAGGCAGTTTTTGCAACTCATAGCCCACATGAGACACGAAAAGGGTATCCGTCGCTTGTCCTGTTATAAAAGAAAAAGCACCATCATTGGATGTGATGATCACCTGGCTCTTATCCGAACCAATCGTTATTGCTGCTCCTGCTATTGGCAGCCCGGAGCCGGCATCTATTACTTTGCCGTAAATCTTTACCGGTTGCTGGGCATGTAGCTCTGCTGACATGAGAAGCAGCAGCACGAGTGAGATATAAAGTTTTACATCTTTCATTGTAGTATTTTTTAATTGCATTTATTTAAGGAAAAAGAGAGCCGGCCACGGATTACACCAATTTTCACAGATTTCTTACAGCGATAGAAGGTAGTTTCATATCATTCATCCCTAATTACAATCACTTCCAGTTCCCTTTCTTCTTCTTTAAGCTGAAGGCCTGCCTTATTAAAAGCTGCCTTAAGCTGGTTGGTATCATTGATGTTATTAGGGAGGTCAATACAAATTTTTGAATTAGTAGTGGTTTCATCAATTAGTGGAATGCTGCTGTAGAAATTCAAAAGCTTTACAACACCTGCCACAGGATAATTGTAAATATATTTATTGGAGGCACTGTTGTCTATTTCAAAGCTTTCTTTACCGGCAACATATTCTTTTTTTAATCCGTCGCTCACAACCAGGCAGTTCATCATTCTCTTTTCTCTTTTTACAGAGATATTAAAATACCTGTGCAGATCAATTTGCATGTCTGAAAAGAGAGTACTGTCGCTTGCCCCCGGAACGATCAGCTCATAACAATATCGGTGATGATAACCGGCAGTATCCGTATCCGGTATTTTAAATTTTGTTACATCCTTTACGTCCAGAACAATCCTGTTATCGGTGAAAGGAATTTCGCGGCTGTAAGCGAGCTTCGTTAAGGAAAATAAAGATTGGTTGATGGAATATAAACCGGTGAGCGTGCCATTCTCCCGGCGAATACCACTACCACCTGCCACTCCATCCAAATAGGCGGTAATTAATGACCGGTATTTAATCTGTGGTTCTTCGCCGTTTCCGTTTACAAAGAGTGGTTTTGAGACATCAACATTAAATGCATCTTTTTTCAATCTCATGTGCACTTTATTGCCATTAAGCAGTCTGCTTATATTTCCGGAGGTCAGTTCATCTGCAGAAGTAATCGCTGCTACTTTTCCATCGGGGGTGATCCATACTTCATGGGGAAGAATGATACAGGGAAAATAACTGTCAAGCTCCGGTGAATTATAAACAACAGGAAGGTTGACCGGGTTGCCGGTTCTTTCATTTACCCTGCTGAGGATCTTTTTTATTTTCGGTGCATCATCTTTGTATTCGATGCTTTTGGTATTAACGAGAATGATTTGAAGATCATCGGCCCAGGCATGTTGCAAAGAATCGAGGTGAGGAAAAAGGGCGATGCAGGAACTGCACCAGCTGCTCCAGAAATCGAGTATGATTAACTTGCCATTAAAATCCGAAAGTTTTCCAGAAGTTGTTTTGTAATTGAGAATGTTGTTAATGGTGATATCGGGTACTGTATCACCGATGGATAATGGTTTTAAAGCGGGCTGCTGCGCTTGCAGCGTATTTATGGAAAGTAAAAAAACAGCGGCGTACATCATTTTTTTTAAACGCCCGCTGTTGACGTTTTTTTTAAGTAATGAGCATAGAATGGCTGTTACGCGTTTTAGCGTTGTATGTAACATGGTGCATAAGCATTAAAAATTGAGTAAATAAAATTGCCGCCACCGCCAGGCGCTGCGGGTAACACATGAGGACAAAAACCCGCAGACAGCCCGGCTGGTAACTAAACGGGCTGCTTTGGTTTGCAGGCAAACAAAAAATTAAGTTTTGCAGAAAGCGCTTTTGTAAAGGAGAATTTACATGACCAATACTTAAATTGGTTTTCCTTATTGTAAATAAATATGTGTTGCGGCTCCTTCATCTTGTCTATATTTTTACAAGTATCTTTTAAGAGCGGAGCAGCTATATATAAAAACATATAGGACAGTACTCCGTCTTACCGAACTGAGGCACCGCGAGGGCCCGGAACCGATAAGCTGATAGGAGCACTGCCCTATGTGTATAGAGCAGGCTTACACTACCACCTCGATTCCTTTGAAAATTCGCGGTTTTCAGTCCGAGACCTATAATGAAGCTACTTACCTAAATGAAGTGCTTCAAAAATAATTTTAATTTTGTTGATAACAACAAAACTTAAAGCAAGATATTTGTTTAATTAGGATAATAATTAAAAATAAGGTTGTAAAATATTCCCTTATAGTAGTAAATTACTACTTATAAAATGGTAAATTTGTAATACTTTAGTATACAGATGGAAAATGAGCAAACCCGACATCATGGAAAAAGTATAAGAGCCATTAGGCAATTGCGTGGTATGAAACAAGATACCTTTGCAAAAAAATTAGGTATGTCACAACAAAATGTTAGTAAAATGGAAAACAAGAAAACAGTAAATGATGAGCAATTGCAGAATGTTGCTAAAGTATTGGATGTTACAGCTAATATGGTCAAAACTTTTGACGAGAAAGTTGTGGTAAATAATAATTTTCTTTTTAATGATCAGATAATTAATCCAGTAAAAGAGATTATAGCATATTTCAAAGAAGAATTAAAAAGAGAGTTGACGGAAAAGGATAAAATTAATTTAGAATTAGAAAAAGTAAAAGCTGAATTAGAAGAATACAAAAAGGGTAAAAGAAAATCAGCGAAGCCCAAGGAGGCCAAATTAAAAAGCATGCCGGGTAAACAGGCAGTACAGTAAAATAAATTAAGTCTTATGGATACTATTTTATTACAAATCAAAAATGAGAAGGCCTATAAATTAATTGAAAATTTAGAGGCTCTTAATATTGTGAAAGTCATTCAAAAGGCACATGTTTCAAAAAACAGGAAAGCTCGTTTATCTGCACATGATTTTAGTGGCATCATATCCAAAAAAGATGCACAATTAATGGAAAATGCCATTGAAGAAGCATGCGAACAAATTGATCCGGATGATTGGAAATAATGTATTACTTGATACTAACATTATTTCAGCATGGCTGAAAGGAGAATCAGCTATTGCAGATAAAATAGACAATTCAGCAGCAACATATATTCCGGTAATAGTGGCAGGCGAATTATACTACGGCGCTCAATATTCTACTAACGTTCAAAAGAATACTTCTAATATTTTGAAAGTTACAGCGAGGTATAGCGTTTTGCACGTTGATGAAAATACCGCAAAATTTTATGGCAGTATCAAAGCTGCTTTACGGAAAAAAGGTAAGCCTATTCCAGAAAACGACATATGGATTGCCGCAATAGCTCAACAGAACGAACTTACACTTATCACGCGGGATAAACATTTTTCAGAGATTGATAATTTGAATACGGAATTGTGGTAACAATTATATTTTACTTCTTCACTTTACAGTAAACGAATAAATAAAAGGGATTTTACTTTCACCTAAGAATGGAAGTTTTTAATAATTACGTTTATAGATGGATGTTATATGAATAGCAAACGAAGAAATAAAGAGTTTTTTAAGGTTAGGATCACATTTTAAAAATTTGGTAAAGAAGAGCATTCTCAATAAACATACCAATAAGGCACAATTTTTAGTTGATCGTTCTTTAATTGCGGCTCTTGTAAGTAATTACATTCTCTCTAAATAAATATGCTGACGAGGAACCTAAATCTACCATCTCATTAAGTAAGCAAATAAAATCATCTATAAGTTTTTTATTACCTTTTACAGTCGAAATGTGATTATAAAAAAGTTTCTTTATTAATCGTTCACCGGAGTGATTTATAAGAGCTATTTTTTCTGTGGGATTTTTTTTCAAAAGATCAACTATCCAGGTTAATCCTTGAGGTAAAAATGCTTTTTCTCCTATTATTGAGAATACATTCATGATGGTGTCTACATGGTTTTCACCAACCTCTTTAACCATTGTATAATAAAACTCTTTTTTATCCTCCAGTGCTTTCCATTGGCCTTCAATTGGCTTTCCATAATAATCATAAAGCAGAAAATGGACATTGAAAAGTAGAGTTGAAATAAATGGTTTTTCATCGCTGACTTTCAGAATAGTGAACAAATGCTCCCATATTTCCCAAAACTTTTCAAGTTGTTGTGAAAAATTTGAAGGCAAAGGATTTAGATTACCACGGTCTAAAATTTTTAAAACTATGAAATCCAAAGTCCCTTTAATAAATTTATACAGTTCATTAGCAGTAAAAGGTGAAGACTTACTACTGTGCAGTATAGGACGAAGAAGCAAATTAAAAATTTCTTTAGAAAATTCAATATCACTATTAAGTAGAATGTCTGCTAAATATGGTTCTGAGTTTACTACCTCGTGCCTGCTAATTTCTCGTTGTCTGCTTCTTCTACTGTAATATCTGTCCTCCTCTAACTGTAATTCTTCCGCAATAATTGAAACAATTTTTTTTATAAACAAAGAGAACATTTCATCTTGGCTATTATATGGAGTGATGAGAAATGCTCTGAAGAGTAAATACGGTTCGTATTCAGTTAGATGAATATTTGCAATATTTAAACTAATATCCCGTGAATCGAGGCATTGCCGAATAAAAATATTTTCTTCTTCTTTAGCTTTACTTAAACGTTCTGTATCATGATCATCGTAATAAAATGGATTAGTTTTTCTAAAATGAGCATACTTAATCACAGTTGCCCAAAGGACTTTTGCTTCTGATGGAAATTCTTTGAAGAAAGTTGATCTCGTATATTCTATATTTTCTTTAACCTCATGGTCTCCAAAAGGAGCGATTAAAGTGTAAAACACTAATTGAAGTACTTCTTTCATTTCGACTTCTGTCTCAACATTTTCAGCAAGTAAATGAAATGATTTTAAAGCTATTCCCTTCTCCATTAGGTTATAACTTCTATTTAAACCATAATGCCGGCTCATTGTATCATCTAATATAACGGATGTAACTTCTTTGATTTTCGCAATACACCATTGTTTCTGTTGATGAGTTAGTATCTTGACAAATTCTCTTAATCCAACAACGGCAAGAGAAATAGGTCGGTCATAAAGAGAATCTACATTCGCACTACAGACTCGATTAAATAACTAGTAACACTTAAACCACGATAAGCAGCCCATAATTCCCAGGCAGCCCATTTATTTACAGTTGTCCCGTCGTTTAATCGAAGTTCAACTTTCTTAATTTGATGTTTGTATCTACATTCCGCATTCACATAAAACTCGACTGAATGATTTAAAAATTCACAAATAAATTTTAAAGCTAAGGTAGGATGGTACGTTAGTAAATTATAAATCGGTGTTTTATATATACCAGAGGGGAAATATGAAAATTTTTTTTCGATTCCCCAACATTCGTCCTCATCTAAAATATCAGAACCCAAAAACGCTAAACTTCCTTTTGAATACTTTTCACCTGGTCTTAGCTTCCATTCTTTCCACATAATCTCAATAACTAATTCAGGGCAGTTTTTGACCAGTCTATCAGTCTGTACTCCTGAAAGGCAAGTATCAATTATGGCTTCATAAAACTTTCTAATCTTCCAACTTTTTTCGTCATTTTTCGTTTCAGACGCCCTTTTAACTAAATCTATTATTTCTGCTTTTGCAACTTCAGTTAAATTGAAAAGAAGTGTAATTAATCCTTTTTTTCTGCTTTCAATTATTCTTTCTTCCCAAAATTCATCACCTTGTTCAATCTGATTTATAAAGTGCAATACAATGTCTGCAACAGCAGGCACTTCTTGTCCATTCTCAAACTGAAATAAAAGACGATACTCCCAATCATAAAGAAGGTTGTAAATAGAGAGTCTTAGATTATTTAAGAGTGCTAAATTATTCTTGATAAAGAAAATCACTTCCTGCCAACCAGAACCAGTTGGCAATAAGATAGACGAATTATTGTTATCAGTTTCTTTGCAAGCAGTTCTTATTACATGAATGCACCGGTTTAAGAAAGTTGCATTATTTTCCAACAATTCCTTTTCGAAGGAATTAAAGAAGGAACTACAATCTTCAGACTTGAAAACAGCTATTAATAATTCATCCGACCAATACTTCTCAATTGAAATATCAGTTAATGTTTTCCTAATGAGTTCATCCACTTTGAAGCTGTCTTCGATTAAATAATCTTCAACCCAAAGACGAAATGCTCTTCTAATTGCTGGTTCATTTCCTAAATGTTCAAAGAAATCTTTTGCAATTGGATATTCTTCAAATTGAGAAGAAACGAATCGAACCAATGCCCAATCCTCTAAAATATCGTGTGATGGAGCATATCGGCGATTGTTAGGTTCCTGAAAGATTATTTCATCTCTTTCTAACAACATTACTGCTTCAGAATCGGCATACGTAGGCCGCGTAAAAAGTTTCATTTCTTTTGCACGCTTCACGGCTATTTCCATGAATGCATTTTCCCTTTTTATTGGTAAGCCACCTTTTATATTTCCAGCATCTACAACGAGTGAATTCCACAGTTTATTTTTAAACTGCGAAAGTGAAATGCTTGAATAATCATCGGATGATTTACCAAGAGAAGTAACCGCAAAGTCGAGATACTTGGGACTTTGCAAGAGAGTTCTAATTTTCTGATTTATTGATAGTCCTTGTAATTGTGGATAGTTTCCTAAAACGATATTTAGTTCTTCATCACTAATTGGAAACACTTCCACAATACCACAATCCTCTTTCTTTAACCCAAATTTTTGAATAATGAGGTCAATGGCATACTTGCGTGAAGAGGCAATAATTTTTATATCAGGTAATTCTTCCAGCAAAACAAATAACTGTTTAAAGGCGCACTCTGGATCAGCTTCTAACAATTTTTCGAGACTGTCTAAAAAGATAATCTTTTCAGGAATAAGAGATAAGTTGGAAATAATATCCTTAATAGATTCATTAATTCCTAGATCAGAAAATACATTAGCAAGATGAGGTCTATTAAATTGGTCTGCTCTAAAAACAAATTTACTATTATAAGGAAAGTCCTCAATCAGAACATCTTTTATCTCTGCTGATTTGCCTACTCCCGGCTTTCCTGTTACAATTGTAAACTGAAATGATGCTATTTTAGAAACAATATCATCTTTTATTTCTCTACGATCAAGATGCAGTTCACCAATTGTGTTTTTTAATGGCTTAAGAATTATTTCACTATCGCTCTTAAGTTTTTCAATTGCCTTTAAATAAGGACCTAGCTGTTCAGCTGCGAAATATTTGTATAATTCTTCTTTTTGAATGCTTTCAGTAGTAACATTGCCGCCGTCTTTATTGAGTTTAGAAACAAAAGATAAAATATTATTCCAGATTTCCTTTTCTGTTAAAGTTGTTTCTTTTCTTTTAGTTAACCGTATAAGGTTCAAGAAATAACTTTCATCTACACTGGCTTCATTTAAAAAATCATACTCCAAAACATCGGTACATTTTAAAAATTCCCAAAGTTCTTTATCAGTAAGAGCAATATTATTGTTTGCTTCATTTAGTAATTGGCGGAAAACTTCAAGACGTTCCTTTTTTGCCTTGATTCGGTTAACTTCCTTCAAAAAATCCGTTTCCGTAGCATGTGTATTAGCCCAGTTAAAAAGACACTTAAGATGGTTTCTTTCGTCTTTAGTCAACCCATTTTTAACAATCACTAGCTTGTCCTTCGCATGGTCAAAAATTGCAGTATTATTAAAATCTTTCCAAAAAGCACGGATTACTTCTTTAAATATTTGACTTCCGATTGTAAATGAAATGTCATGCTTGATTTGAATTAAGAGTTTATGTTCCGCTAAAGCTGATTTAGCAACAACTAATAAATCATCGGTTTCAAAGCCTTTACTAGTATTCTGAAAACTTACTTCTATAATTTCATTTGCTGGCAAACACGGAGAACTACCTCTGATAATTAGACTTGTTAAAAAGCCTGTTTGAACTGCTTGCTCAAAGTTTGTTCCACCACCTCCTTTTTGAAAAACACTTCCCTTATCTGACATCTTTTTATACGGTTTCAAAATACTGGAAAATCTGTTGTGCTGTTATCATAATGAATAATTCCTCTATTAATACTACGTAGCCGTTTTTTTCCTTGCAATTAAAATCATAAACCGATTATTAAATTAAGCGAGCCGTTTTTCAAACCGGATACTTCAATTCAAATCCATAATTATAATTAATCGTTTTAAATTCATCTACATTCTCATTCCAGGCTTTTTCCTCATGGCTTTTATTGACTATATCGTTAACAGTAGCTTTTTTGAAAGAAGTTGCTACTACTTCAATCGCTCTTAATTCCGACGGCAGGAAGAGATCTTTGTCAAATGCTACATCACCGGTTGGCAAAAATTGCTCTCCCATATAGTTACCATAATCATGGAGTTTGATCTTTATAAATCTTTTTTCCATCCCGTTATCAAATATCCAGTCATAATGCTTTGGCACAGGGCCTTTCTGAATGGCCTGGTAGGTAAGACCGGTGATAGAAAAGGCTGTTTTTTTAAAGTGAAAAAAGTCTGCATAGAACAGCAGCTTGTTCATTTTGGTTTTGAAAGGTTTTACTTTCCCTGCAAAGTAAAGTACCATGTTATTGACCTTTTCTAAATCCGGGCTACGGTAGCCATTAAATAATCCCGGCCGTTTTTCGCCAAGCATTATAGATTCATACATGTTGTCAATCTCATCCCGGGTATCTAAAGTAGCGTTGATCTTCCTGTTAATCTTTTCTAATTCCTGCGGCATAAATTCATTTTTCCCCAGGTCAATCATTTTTTTGAACTCTTTGGGGTCCTTTGCCATTTGTATCAGTCTTCCGTTTGATACACTGGGAACCTCTCCTGCCTCATAATTCCGATAAACATTGATACCCAATCCTAATATTTCAGACATCTTGTTCGCGGATAACCCATATTGCTCCCTGATCGCCTTTATTTCATCCGGAAACGGAATACCATATTTCACCCTGTATTGGTTATAAACCTGGTTGATGTTAACTTCGTCTAACTCTTCATCCGTAAATTGTTCACCGCTGTCCGTGCACTTATAATACTGGAAGCATACCTGGAACGGCTCCTTCCGGAAATTCATTGTACGAATTTCTTTTTGCAGTGTTGCTTCTCCGCCTGTAAATGGACTCTTCATGTTGTTTAATTTTTAAGGTTCATCCAATAAATCCATAAGCAGTTATAAATTATTGGTCCCTTAAATCAATTTTCCTTTTGCGCTTTGTATGGATAGGTCATCTTATGCTCAGCAATGTGAAATGAAATACAAATCACCTTTAAACCTGGAATACCCATTGGTATTTTAATATAGATTTCTGTGCCTTTAACTAATTTTCCAAAAACCCACATATCAGCGCCGCCGTGAAGCTTTTCTTCCAATGGCCCTTCAGAATAGTCCTCTCCCTCAAGCTCTTTGAGCACTTTATTGGTAATCTTTAGTGATTTCTAAATCAAGGAGTGTCTGGGTATTCTTGCTTCTGTCGTCTCTCATAATTACTCCCCAGATATCCATTTTTATATGGAAATTCTGAAGGAAAGCTTTTATCTCATGTTTGGGAATCAATAGTTATTGCAATGAAAGCAAATATAGTATTTATTATAAAAAACAACTTTAAAGTTGTAAAAATACCTTTTTATGTACATTCCTATTTCCAATTTTGCGCTCCCCCCTGTGTTATTTGTTCTCCGTTTCCTTTTTTTAATGCCCCCGCTTTCGGTGCACATTATTTTTAGATTTAGCGTAAGCACCCGCTTTCCTGTTGAAAACGGACTGGCTTTCGTAATGAAAAAATAATCATAAGAGAAATGGATATGAACTGAAATAGGAGGAATGGCGACGTACAAATAAATATTTGAATCAAAATTGAATTAACATTTTATAAACATTTTTGTAGTTTCGCTAAATAATGACGATAAAATGAAAAATTATACAACTGTATTATTCGTTTGTTTACTACCTTTTTTTGGGAGGGCTACCACCTATTATGTTGCGGGCAACGGCAATGACACCAATGATGGATTAACAACGAGTACTGCATGGCAAACTATTTCGAAAGTAAATGCCACTTCTTTACAACCGGGAGACCAGGTGTTATTTCGAAGAGGAGATACTTTTTATGGCAAAATAATTCTTCCACAATCTTCTAATAGTCAGAATATACTCTATGGTGCTTATGGTACAGGGGCAAAACCAATTATTACAGGATTTACTTCTGTTACAGCATGGACAAATAAGGGTGGTAATATATGGGAAAGTACTAATGCAGTTTCTACTCTTTCTACTTTGAGTATGGTAGCGATAAATGGCCAAAGTGTACCAATGGGAAGATACCCGAACGCAGATGCTTCTTATCCTTACTTTCCTAATTATTTTAATTTTCAGTCACATACAGGTACAGGATCAGGAGCATCTTCGATTACAAGTAGTAGTTTAAGCGGGAGTAATGATTGGACAGGCGCGGATGTGGTCATCAGGATGAATCAATGGACATTCCACAGGGAGCAGATCACAGGTCAAAGCGGTTCTACTCTTAGTTTTGACGGTATTGCAGGAACTTTGGAAGATGGATGGGGGTTTTGGATTCAAAACGATCTGAGAACCTTAGATCAACAAAATGAATGGTATTATAATCCAACTTCAAAGAAGATAGATATTTACAGTACTACGGAACCAACCAATGTACAGGTTTCAACCATTGATACCTTATTTTATTTTTATTCCAATATTCCTACTGTAACTTCTTTCACTCTTGATAATCTTAAACTGATGGGAGCTAATGGTAATGCAGTTTGGGCAAGCGGTAATCTTACTTTTTCGGTTACCAATTGTGATATTTCTTATAATGGATTAGAAGGAATTTACCTCTTTGGTGGTGGTATATTAAGTGGTACAATCGACCATAATACTTTCTACGCGAATGGGGCTTCTGGCATATTTACAATTGGTACGGTCAATAATCTAACTATAACTAATAATAATGTAAAGATGTCTTCTGCCATCTCCTCAATAAAGAGAAATATGTACAGCAGCGGCGGAATTGAATTTGCTGCTGATAATTCACTTGTACAGTATAATGTAATTGATAGTAGTGCATATTGCGGCATTAACTTTAATGGTGCAAATACAAAGATTCTAAACAACTTCATTAACCACTCGGCAATCTTAAGAGGCGATGCAGCCGGAATCTATACCGGCTATGTAAACAACACCGGTAAGATAATAGATGGAAACATTGTTCTTAATTCAGAAGGAAACCCGAGAGGTTCAAAAAGTAATGATTATTTCGCTTTTGGAATATATTCAGATGACTTGGGAAACCACATATCCATTACCAACAATACTTTGATTAATTGTAGAACAGGAGGAATATACCTTCACAATTCCAACAATCTTACTGTCAGAAACAACACCATTTACAATTGCGGTTCACTGGCAGGTGAAATAATGTGGGCTAATGGTGGTGTTTCTATGGATGCCAATACAAGCCTTGCAGGAAATGTACATGACAATATTTTCAATCAAAATATAATCTTCGCACTCAATCAATATCAGTATGATGTAAACTATTATGCAGAAAACGGTAGTAGTGGGGAAGTAAGCAATTTTGGGAGTATTGATTCTAACTATTATGTAAAAATTAATTCTGCAGGCACCGCTATTAAAAGCGATCAAACCGGAATAACCGGCATTATGAGTTTAAGTGATTGGCAAACTGCAAGTGGTAAAGACGCACACTCAGTTGAATCACCAAAAGTTATTTCAGTACCAGACAGCGTTATGATTGTTTATAATCCTACAAACCATGACAGCACTATTGCTCTTTCTTACAATTACGAAGATGCAAAAAAAGTACAGTATGATGGTACGATAACGCTTGCCCCTTATTCATCGGCTGCATTAATTCAGAATGGTAGTGCAACACATAGCCTTACTGCACATACTCATTATATCAGTACAACAGGAAATGATGCTACCGGTACCGGAACCATTGGAAATCCCTGGGCAACTTTAGCGAAAGCATGTTCCTCTGTTACGACAGCAGGTGATACTATCTATGTTAATCCAGGTACTTATTTAGAAACAAATCCAGCTATCCTGGCTGCCGGTGTATCAATAAAAGG
>Ga0157371_10004289_pt1 | contig 12511 bp, 13 predicted proteins | sample C45metaG_FD_113462 | JGI IMG/M metagenome (GOLD analysis project Ga0157371, IMG submission 113462) | Corn rhizosphere microbial communities from Kellogg Biological Station, Michigan, USA - C4-5 metaG | ecosystem: Host-associated > Plants > Roots > Rhizosphere > Soil | place: USA: Michigan... | reverse complement strand
TTTAATGTTGTTATTTCTTAAAAGAAAAGACAGGCGTAGGGCTTTTTGGTTGAAATTCGGGATCACAATTCCAGCTTTTTATTTGTTGTACTGTGTTTTCAATAAACTTATCATTGATACAGAAACAAAGTCAGCACTTGCGAATGAAAAAATAGTGTATAACCGGTATTTTACCACGCCCACCCCGTTGAATAACTGGCTTTGGTATGTGGTTGCAGGCGACAGTAAGGGGTTTTATATAGGATTTCGTTCCGTTTTTGACAATGATGAAAAAATGAACTTTCATTATTTTCCAAAAAGGGATTCATTGTTGGGTTCTATAAAAGACCATGAAGAAGTTCAAAAGCTGCTACGGTTCTCCCAGGGTTTTTATACAGTAGAGAAATGGAATGATACGCTTGTTTTTAATGACCTCCGCTTTGGACAGATTGTTGGTTGGTACGATCCAAAGGAGCATTTTGTTTTTCATTATTTTCTGCAACATTCGTCGGATGATAACAGGCTTGTAGTGCAAAGGGGAAGATTTGCTAATTGGAATATGAATACTACGAGGTCATTGTGGAGGCGGATAAAGGGAGATTAATTTTCATGTTTAAAATAAAACGTAGAAAGATTTAAAACAATTCTTATGATCTCATAGGAAGTTTTTTGCAGGAATCGCTTGAATAAAGTTGCATTGGTTTCAAAATTTTTCCTTGTTATCTGGATACAATCATTTTTTATAATTTCTTCTAATATCCCGTTTACTGAAATGACGAATGGCCGATTTCGAACATCTACATTTATTTCACTACTAGCATAAGCGCTAATATTATTTACATTGAAAGAGCCTATTGTCATCCAGTGATTGTCTGCTATGGCCAGTTTTGCATGTAAGACTGTTGGCTGGTATTCATAGATCTCTATATTATTACGAAACATCCAGTCATAGAGATAGCGCTCTGCATATTTTGCAAGCATTACATCGGATGGGCCGGCCAGTATCACCTTTATTTTTACCCCCCTTTGTGATGCCTTATTCAATTGCCTGCGTAATACATGACCCGGCAAAAAATAGCTACACATAATAGTAATGGATTGCTCGGCATTGTTGAATAAATTGAAGTAACTTCTCCAGATCTCATGTTTGCCCTTTACCCAGTCATTTTGCCTTAGTCTTACAGAATAATGCATATCCTTAGGTATCTTGTATGAAAAGTCTTCCATTGGAACCGGATCTTTAAATAAAGATTCAGTTTTCCAATAATTTAAACTGATCTTATTTAATTGTAAAGCAACTTCTCCTTCAATTAGCAGCGCATAATCTATCCAGGCGGGAATTCCGTTTATATCATTATACCTGTCCGCTATATTAACTCCTCCTACAAATGCACTATACCCATCAATAACTATTATTTTCTGGTGCATTCTACGACCAAAATAAAAATGCTTACTCCTGAACAATGGTTCGAAAAATCTAAAATATATTCCCGCATTCCTGATCTGTTTTATAAAAGATTTGGATAAGCCTTGAGATGCATAGCCATCTACCATCAATAATACTTTTACTCCTCTTTTTGATGCATTCATAAGCGCATCTGCAACCATTAGCCCGGTGGTATCATCCTCGTAAATATAGATTTGCATTTGTATGATCAGCTCTGCTTTATTGATAAGGGCAATCAACTTTGAAAAGTAATCCTTTCCACCACGTATCAACTGGATGTGATTGTTATGGAGGTAGTGGTTAGTATTTTTTTTACGGGAAGACATTAGGGTATAACCCTTTTAATTCAAATTTATTTTATAGCTAAGCTATCATAGGTGACAGCCATCATTGGTTTTAATGACAGCGCTCATTGTAAAGTGTTTTAGGTCTTACTTAATTTGCTTTAAACCCTTAACCTTTATGTTCACCCCCGCGCCGTATATTATTGATACAGATTACAGGCAATTGGCATTTGTGATTATCTCAGTTTTGCTAATAGCTTTTGGGTTTAGATATATAAAAGATATTATAGTTTTTGTACTCGATCAATTATATAGATTATTCATTCAGGAAAACCCAATATTATGACACTCGAAATCAAGAAAATATCCTGTATTAAGGATATCCAATCGCCATTCAGCAAAGAATATCCATATTTAAAGATTGAGTTTTTTGACATGCCGCATAACTGGGGGGAAACAACCAGGAAAGCGCATCGTTATTCATCCGGATTTAAAATATCTGCAATTGAAACAAAAAAGCATACTCAAAATATGATTCATTTTAATAGATGGATGAAAGCCGGGGAGGTGGAAGAGCAAATGAAAGAGCAATTTGGGTTGTTTACACAAATATATCGCCGGAATGGCTATTCATGGGTTGAAACAGCTGGTACGGATGAGCTGTCTCTTGATGAACTCAATGAAATAGGCAAAAAAAGCGTTTTGAATTATCGTAATAATTTATGGATAGAAAGAGAGATCCTTTTATAGTCTTTCATTAGTGATTAATATCATTGTTTCCCTTGACGAGTTTCATTTAAAATCAGATTAAAATGTCCAATATTTGATTGTCAAACAATCAAATGAACTTCTCCGAAACATGGCGGGAATATTTTAAGGAAGTTGGTGCTATTTCACAATTTACTTTACGTTTTTTTCAGCAAAGCTTTAAACCAAGAAATGAATGGGGTGAGTTTATTCGCCAATGTTATATAATTGGCTATCAATCCTTACCCTTAATTGGTTTAACAGGTTTTATTATGGGTTTAGTGCTCACTATGCAGCTGCGCCCCTCTTTAATTGAATATGGCGTGGAATCCCAATTGCCTGCCATGGTTGGAATTGCTATAGTTCGTGAAATTGGTCCTGTAATAACAGCTTTAATATTTGCGGGGAAAATTGGAAGTAGCATAGGAGCCGAGTTAGGATCTATGAGGGTAACAGAACAGATAGATGCTATGGAGGTTTCGGGTACCAATCCTTTTAAATACCTTGTCGTTACCCGGGTTTTGGCAGCAATGGTGATGCTTCCAATTCTTATATTATTATCAGATGCCATTTCCTTATACGGATCTTTCATTGGCGTGAATATCAGGGGATTTACTTCTTTTTCTTTATTCTGGAATTTGGTGTTTGACAGGCTGGAATTTGGAGATGTGCTGCCAGCATTTATTAAATCGTTTTTCTTTGGTTTTGCTGTTGGTATCATAGGTTGTTATAAGGGTTACTTTTCAAGTAAAGGAACTGAAGGTGTTGGAAGGTCAGCTAATACAGCAGTAGTAGTTGGATCCATAGTGGTATTTTTTATAGATCTCATTGCTGTTCAGATCACTGATATTTTGGGTTTAAACTAAAACAATGTTAGATGCGTCACCCGATATTGCTCCTGTAATCAAAAAGAATAACAGAATTTCTGTAATTACTATTGAACATCTTAAAAAATCTTTCGGAACTAACATTGTACTAACTGATTTTAATCTTAACCTCTTCCAGGGAGAGAACGTGGTAGTACTGGGCAGATCAGGCTCAGGAAAATCAGTTTTGATCAAATGTATTATTGGCTTGCTTGATCCGGACCAGGGACAGATCACTGTTTTAGGTAAGAGTATACTTGATTTGAATGATGATGAACTGGACCAGGTTCGCGTTAAAGTGGGTTTCTTATTTCAGAGTAATGCATTGTATGATTCTATGACCGTAAGGCAAAATTTAGAATTTCCACTAAGGCGACATTGGATGAAGGTCTCTCAACAAGAGGTTGATAATATGGTAATGGAAGCTTTGGAGAATGTTGGCCTGGAATATACAGTAGATATGATGCCTATAGAACTTTCTGGAGGTATGCGTAAAAGAATAGCCCTGGCAAGAACATTAATTTTAAAGCCTGAGATTATCTTATATGATGAGCCAACTACGGGTCTGGATGCTATTACAAGCAAAGAGATAAGTGAATTGATGGTAAAGCTGCAAAGGAAATATAATACCTCATCACTCATCATTTCTCATGACATGAAATGTGTGCAATTAACTGCAGATAGGGTGGTAGTGCTGATAGACGGAAAATGTTGGGCAGAAGGAAGCTTTGAAGTGTTAAGACATTCAGAGGATAAAATGATAAGGCAATTTTTTGATTAGATCATGGCAAAAAAAGTTGTTAACCATATTAAACTTGGCGTATTTGTTTCTGCTGGATTGTGTTTCCTTATCCTTTTGCTATATATGATAGGAAAGAATGAAAATCTTTTTGGTTCAACTTTTTTGCTTAAGGCAAGGTTTGAGGATGTACATGGATTGGTCCCCGGCAACAGTGTTCGTTTTTCAGGTATTGACGCCGGAACTGTAAAAGCTATTACTATCCTGGATGATGGTTCACTGGAAGTAACTATGCTAATCCGGAAAAAAATGAAGAGGTATATACGTAAAAACGCACAGGCAAACCTTGGTACTGATGGGCTCATGGGAAATAAGTTGATCAATATAAGCCCGGTTAAGTTTGCAGCACAAGTTGTAGATGAAGGGGATGTGATAGCCAGTGGGAAATCTATAGACACAGAGACAATGATGGCTGTTCTTGATAAAACAAACCAGGATGTAGCCACAATTGCGTCCGGGTTAAAAACTACTGTTCAACGAATCAATTCAAGTGCTGCTTTTTGGGCGATCTTAAATGATAAGACCTTACCTTACAATTTAAGAAGGTCCTTAAATAATGCGCGTAGAACTACCGATGGTACTAATAACCTTGTAAAAGAACTACAGCTTTTAATAACAGATGTAAAATCTGGTAAAGGTTCCCTGGGCAGACTTTTAATAGACAGTTCTTTTACGATAAAACTCGAAGAAGCAGTTGAGAAAATTAAAAATATCGGGAACCAGGCGGATACATTGTCCGGACATATAAATGCATTGGTTGTTAGCATTGATAAAGATGTAAATAATGGAAAAGGAACCGCAAATGCATTATTAAAAGACGAGGGCCTGGTATTAAAGATGAACAGCAGTTTAAATAACATAGAGAAAGGAACTGCATCCTTTAATCAAATAATGGATGCCCTAAAACAGAACTTTTTATTAAAAGGTTATTTTAAAAAATTGGAAAGGAAAAAAAGTTCACAACTGCCCTCAACTTCCTATAAAAGCGATTAACCCTTTAAATTATCAACTATGATGGGTTTTTTAACAGAGGAAGAAATAAAGCATGTTTTGACCTCTAATATTCTGGGAAGAATTGGCTGCACAGATGGTAATATAACCTACGTTGTTCCTATTACCTACTTCTATAACGGTAGAGATATTATTCTGCATTCCAAGGTAGGGATGAAAGTGGAGATGATGCGTGCTAATCCGCAGGTTTGCTTTGAAGTAGATCAAATACATACTTACAATAGCTGGCAAAGTGTGATTGCCTGGGGAAAGTATGTAGAAGTCCATGAACCAGCAGAGAGGGAAGCTCTTATGAAATCCTTTGTTGAAAGAATGCTTTATATGAAAATGAGTGTCACTGCGTTACCGCCCGAACAATTTCCCTTTCGACTTCACCCCCGGGAGGAGCCATTTACATTTGTCGTATACAAAATTGTTTTAGAAAAATTGACAGGCAGGTATGAAAGTCCTGAGGCCTGATCAGTGATTCCTCGATTATTTGAGGAATTATATCATGCGGAAATTTAAGAGCGAACAATTGTTTGATGAAAAATTAGGTAATGAGGTTAATACTAGTTTGGAGACTGTTCATTTAAACGTAGGTGTAAATGCATGAAACAACCTTAATTTTGGATATGGGAAATGAAACAAATCCAATTAAGAGAAGCCCGCAATTAACACCGCTTTCAAGAGAACATCATGAAGGTTTATTGTTTGGCTGGAAGATTAAGCAGGGATTAAAAAATGGCACAGATATTAATACAATTGGCCGCTTTGTTCAATGGTTCTGGGTATCTCATCTACAGGAGCATTTCCGGTTAGAAGAACAAGTGTTGGCAGCCTATATGCCAGCTGGCGACTTAATGGTGGATCGAATGATAAATGAACACCAGGAGATTGAAGCATTGATACATATTAATGAAAATATTGTAGATGAAGCCAATCTTTTAAACATAGCGGACGCTATTGCAAATCATATTCGTTTTGAAGAAAGAGAATTCTTCCCTCACGCAGAAAGCACTATATCCCTTGAAAATCTGGATAAGATATATGAACAGCTTTCTATAGAAAAAGCGCTCCCTGGCAATTGGAAGGATGAATTTTGGGTGAAGAAGGCGTGATAGGTAATATCACATAAATTCCTGCATTTTCAATAATTACCACCTTGCAACAATCTTGAAATTCACTAACCTTGGAGTTAATCGATTGGGCATTGTAAATATGTTGTTTTGAAAATCTTTTATTAACAGGTAAGATATGGTATTAGGCCTGTCAATGAGATTGAAGATCTCCAGGCTTGCCCAAATGTTATCAAAGCTCCTAAATGGAGAATGGCTTCTTCTATTGGATCTTTCTGAGTCAAGCAATAATGCACTAAATCCTAGATCAATCCTTATATATGGTTCTATACGCAAGGCATTGCGGTATTTAATGCTTCCGGGTATATTATAAGGCAGGTTAGATCCGTATAATGAATTGATATAAACCTTTAAGTTTTTGTTTGTTGCCAAGTAATCCTGGAAGAACATCCCAAAGGTGATCATACGGTCTGTAGGCCTGCGTAACCATCCTCCTTCCACGATACTGCTGTCTACTGGTTTAAAGTTTGAGTCCAGTGTATAATTTGTATAGAAATCATTTTCAAGGTTCTCTCTGGTTCTCATCAATCCTAGACTAAGCCAGCTTTCTGCATCTTTTACCAATTCACCAAAAAGCCTCATTTCCACTCCGGCTGCATAGGCTTTAGCCCTGTTTTCACCAAAGTAACGTACACGTACATTATCTATATCATAAGGTACCACATGAGTCATGTATTTGAAATAAGCTTCGGTAGTAAGACGTAAGGGCCTGCCAAGGCCAATAAAATTATAATCTGCACCAATCACATACTGACTGCTTCTTTGAGCTTCCAGTTGAGTATTAACAGTTCCATCATAACGGCGTAACTCACGATAAAACGGAGGTTGGTGGTAGGTGCCTGCCGCTGCCCTTAAAACAATATCTTTTTTGCCAGATGGATTCCAGGATACACCAAAACGGGGAGATACAAGAAGTTGCCTGTTTAGATCATTATAATTGAATCTAATGCCACCATTGAAGGTGTAAGTATTTCCTTTTTGATGGATAACAATATTATCCTGCAGGTACCCATTATACTTATTGATATCCAGGTTGGCGGAGGAATTTAATACATTATTCAGTTGTAGCCGATCAGTTTCAAAAGGTAATGAGTATCCTGCAGAATCCTGGTATTCCCACTCATGAAGTTTATCCCCGATCTTCGTTTTATCGTATCCTAAACCCCATTGGATAAAATGTTTTTTCCACTCATAACTACCTTTGTGTGAAAGGTTATAATCCACAATATTGAGGCGGTTGCGGGCAAAATTCTGGTTAATACCTGCCCCTAATGGATTAACAATAACGCCATAGGATGTACTTGACTTATCAAAATCCCTATCACCAAAAAGATAAGCACCAGCTATATCTATATTTTCCTGCTCATCATTTTCGAACCTGGATGTCAGCCACTTAAGTTTTAATTTTTTATTTGGCTCGTACGTTGCTGACAGGCCAAGCATTGCAGTACTATACTGGTCTTTTTCTCTTCCTTCAAAATAAATGTCTACACCAACATTGGCTGTAAAGAAGGGAGAAAACACACTGGATGTCAGTTGACTAAATTCAGGAACGAGGCTAAATTTTGTCCTGGAAATATTTCCTAATAATTCGGTACTCCACTTATTATTAAGTTGGTAATTGATCAAAGCCTGGATGTCGGCTGAAGAAGGAGTATAGCTGCCTTGAGTTTCCTGTCTTTTTAAAAGGTTTTGATTGCTTCGGTTTCTTAGTCCTACCAGGTAGGAAAGTTTATTTTTTGCACCTAAACCTTCCAAATGAAATCCTTGTTCCAGTAAGCTTATATAAGCTGATCCTCCAAAGGATTTAGGTTTATTGTATTGTATGTCCAAAACCGAACTCATTTTATCGCCATACCTGGCCTGGAACCCTCCGTTATAAAAGTTGATATTCCGAACAAGTTCGGGGTTTATAAAGCTTAGTCCTTCCTGCTGGCCATTGCGAACCAGGTACGGCCGAAAAATCTCGAAGTCATTTACGTAAATCAGGTTCTCATCATAACTTCCACCACGCACATTATATTGAGAGGTTAATTCATTATTTGAACCAACGAAAACTTTTAGCATGCTTTCAACGCCCATTATTGGGGAAGGAATATTAATGATGGTTTTAGGATTAGGCTTAATAAGCCCAATCTCTGTTCGCTCTCTTTGGTCTTTCACTATCACTTCCTGCAAAACCCCACTTCCCTGTTCAAGAGTAATTGTTACATGTTCGGTTTCTGCCTCATTTAATAAGAAGTTTTGCTGGATGGTTTTATAGCCAGTGTATGAAAATACCAGTGCAAAAGCCTTTTCTGCTGGTACTTTTAAGAAAAAGCTGCCGGAATCTGTTGTAGTGACTCCCTGTTGATGGCCAAGTATAGTTACAGAAACATGAGATAAAGGATGTCCTGAATCATCAAAGACCTTACCTGTAACAATTGCACTTCTTTTTTGTGCAAAACATACAGAGGCTAAAAGCAGGGTTACGATAAGGATTTGATGGCGGCGGTTCACAAAAGCAGATTTGTAATAAAAATAATAGATAAACCAGGAAACTATACTATTTTATAATTCTGCCCAGTTTTAAACTGAGGGGAAAGTTAAATACGCGGGTTTCATCTGTAGCCCATTTATCGTAGAGTGCTTCTGAAATTAAGGGTAGCGGCGATTCTCCTTTTTGTTTAATATAGGTTTGTACGGCCGACCAGGTATTTAAATAGCCTAGTAATTCTTCCCTGGTATAAACCCATTGAATATTGAAAGTTTTTGAAGGAAGAGGAGCAAATGCAAATGGTATATTATCATATCCTTCATCAACATGCCTTCTTGCACTATCCCAATAGGGGCCGGTTATATCGTGGTAAAAATGCTCAATGATATTGTTGATAGCATTTTCATCCGAACGTATCAAATTATAAGTCCAGATAGCTACTACTGCATTTGATTTCCCTACCCTTGTTGCTTCGCTGTAAAACTTGTCCCAATCTAGCCAATGATAAGCCTGGGCTACTGTAATAAGGTCAAAGGAATTGGCTTCAAAACCAGTTTTTTCAGCGAAAGCTTTAATGTAAATTATATTAGGTTTACGAATAGCATTATTCAGTTGTGCTGTGCTGATATCAGTGGCCATTACTTTATCGAAATAGTTAGCCAAAATTGTAGCTGCCTGTCCATTTCCTGTAGCACAATCCCATGCAAGTTTGCGGTCCTGAACATAACCTAATATATATTCAAAAAGTTCTACCGGGTAGCCAGGACGGTATTTGAAATATGCTTCAGATTGTTCTGAAAATAGATCTTTGGGCATAACCCAAATTTACACTCTTATAAAGCTTACCTCTTTTAAAATCAATTGCAGCTTGACGTATCAATAACAGGTGATTTACCTGATATGCTTCAACTGGCTGATAGTTTTTGTGGGATCTGAAGATTTAAAAACCGTATTTCCAGCCACCAGGGCATGGGCGCCAGCATCAATAATGGCTCCTGCATTTTCAATTGTCACACCGCCATCTACCTCAATCAATACATTTAGCTTATTATCATCTATCATTCGACGGAGTTCGGTTATTTTATCCAGCGTGCGCGGAATGAATTTCTGGCCACCAAATCCAGGGTTAACACTCATCATGCAAACCAGGTCAATATCACCCAACACATCCTGGAGTAAACTGACAGGAGTATGAGGGTTTATGGCTACTCCAGCTTTCATATCCAGTGATTTTATTTGCTGAATGTTCCTATGCAAGTGTACACAAGCTTCAATATGAACGGATAATTGATCTGCGCCTGCAGCTTTAAAAGCCTCGGCATATCGTTCGGGCTCCAATATCATTAAATGAACATCACATATTTTGGTGGTCGCTTTGCGGATATGTTCTATAATAGGGAATCCAAAAGAGATATTTGGAACAAATCGCCCATCCATTACATCAAGATGAAACCAGTCGGCTTCACTTTCATTGAGCATTTTACATTCTTCTTCTAAACGTAAAAAATTTGAAGATAATAGAGAGGGTGCAATAATTGGCATGAGATAAGATTTGCGGCCGCAAGATAAAGTAATTTACAGTGCGAGCTTTGTCTATGTGGTTTTACTTTTATAACCTGAATAGCTATAATTTTTCTGCTGCTTCTTTTGCTTCTGAAAGCGTTTTGTCCAGGCCATAAGCTCTTAAATAGTTTAATTTGGCTTCAGAGTTGTTACCCAAAGCTTGTTGCGCTTTTCCCATAAGCACGTAAAAGTCTGCAGATGCAGGGGCGATCTTTAAGGCAAGGGAGTATGTTTTAAGGGCTTCCTTAAATTTTCTTTCATTCATCAGCACCTGTCCTTTGTCGCGATAGGCATCTAAAAAGTTATAATTGAGCTTTATGGCATTATCAAAGCTTTTAAGTGACTTATCTGCATTACCGGTATTTGCATAATAAACTCCCTTGATATACCATGCTTTTTCCGGTTCTTCCGTTTTAGAGTTGATCAAAGAATCAGAAAGTTCGATTGCTTTTGATTCTTTTGCATCTGCGTAAGCGTATGCAAGGTCATAGGCAATTACAGGATCGGAAGGAGCTAAAGAATAGGCTTTTTCGAGGCTGGCGAGCGATCCTTTTTTATCATTCATAGCAGCCTGTATTTCTGATTTAATACTTAATGCATCTAATTGGGCCGGGTATTTCCTGATTATATTGTTAGTGATCTCTAAAGCCTTTTCCAATTCACCTTTATTTTGATAACCTCTTGCTAATCCAACCTGTAATGCAATGCTTTGCGGAAGTTTCCTGGTAGCATTTTCCAAAAATAAAATAGCGGAATCAGGAGAGATTTTCTTTAAAACTGTAGTCATGCTTAAGGCATATTCTTCCTGTGCAGAAATTTCCCATGCTTTTTGAAAGTCATTTTTTGCATATCCCAATTGATCATTTTGAAAAAGTAATACACCACGCTTGTAATACAGATCTGCCCAACCAGGAAAGTTTGCAATACTATCTGTAAAGGTTTGATAGGGGGGCTGCGCTAAGGTATCATCATTACCCTTGTCATTGTTTTTGCAGGCAAAGAGCATTAATGTCATTAAAAAAACATACGAACGTCGCATACCCAAAACTAATTAAGTATAACATCATATGATAATTCTCTGACAACTTTGGAAAGCTCAATCATTATTTTTATGATAGTTTAACAACTTATAAATTGGCCATAATGAAAATCACTTTCACAATTTGCGCATTGTTGATTTATATGAATTGCCTGTTTGCCCAGGGAGATACATTGCATTATCCTGAAGAGAAGCATTTCAAAAACATCAGGCAGTTGACTTTTGGAGGAGACAACGCAGAAGCTTACTGGAGCTATGATGGGAAGAATATTGTTTTTCAGAGAACTTCATTAAAAGATAGCATTCCATGCGACCAGATATTTCTTGGTGCGCTTCCTGGCAAAGATGACAAATTTAAATACAGGATGGTTAGCTCTGGAAAGGGAAGGACCACGTGTGCTTTTTTCACAAAAGATAATAAACATATTATTTATGCCTCTACCCAGCAAGAGGGTGATCAATGCCCCCCTGTTGTTGACAGGTCAAAATATGGCAACCGTTATATTTGGCCAGTTTATGCAGGTTATGATATTTATATGACTGATGCGAAAGGCAAGATCATAAAAAAACTTACAGATTCACCAGGTTATGATGCAGAAGCCACACTTTCCCCTGATGGGAATAAAATGTTGTTCACATCCGTCCGGAATGGAGATCTTGACCTGTATTTAATGGAATTGAAGTCCGGGAAAGTAAAACAAATAACCAATACTCTTGGATATGATGGAGGTGCATGGTTTAGCCCGGATGGTAAAAAAATAGTATGGAGAGCAAGTCGTCCTGTTACCGAAGCCGAAGTGAAGGATTATAAGGCACTCCTGGCTGAAGGATTGGTAGCACCAACTCAAATGGAAGTTTTTATAGCAAATGCTGACGGAACAGGAGCCAGGCAGGTCACCAATCTTGGCCAGGCGAATTGGGCTCCCAACTTCTTACCTGATGGGCGAATTATATTTTGTAGCAACCATGAATATAAAAGAGGCTTTCCCTTTAATATGTATATAATTAACCAGGATGGTTCGGGTCTTGAAAAAATTAGCCGGGATAAAGGGTTTGATGCATTTCCTATGTTCAGTCCTGACGGCAAAAAGATCCTTTTTTCAAGTAACAGGAATAATGGAGGCACTAGAGATACCAATGTATTTGTTGCAGATTGGGTCAATTAAATAATGCTTTCTTTGA
>Ga0157371_10004286_pt1 | contig 12514 bp, 8 predicted proteins | sample C45metaG_FD_113462 | JGI IMG/M metagenome (GOLD analysis project Ga0157371, IMG submission 113462) | Corn rhizosphere microbial communities from Kellogg Biological Station, Michigan, USA - C4-5 metaG | ecosystem: Host-associated > Plants > Roots > Rhizosphere > Soil | place: USA: Michigan... | reverse complement strand
CAAAGAAATCTTCTCTGGTGATAACGCTCTTAAAGCACATGATGATGCTAAAAACACAATGAACCAATTCGCAGCTCACTAAGAATTGATTTCAAAAGAAAACCCGCTCACATGAGCGGGTTTTTTTATATTAAAAATAATTATTTTTTCAAAACATAATGCTCAGCTAAAGAGCCTTCAATTTTCTTACCTTCCATATCTAAAGCAGTTGCCGTATTTTCACCAATAAAGAATTTACGGTTTTGTCCTTTATCATCTAACGTAATGACTGAAGTATTATCTTTGTCAAAAGTAAATGTACCATGGGTTTCAAATGGTTTCTTATCACCTTTACCAAGATAAGTTTCAGTCAATTCATAAGTTTTATCTTATCTAGTGTAGTTTTTATATATAAAATAAGATCAGAGAAGATGAAATATGAGTATTTTCCTAATTTTTGAAAAAGTTATCTAGAGTATTAAAATTATATAAAAAATATAACTATTTTTAATTAAGAAAAAATTTTCAAAGTTCATGGTAAGAAGTTTTATTGGGTCAGCTCCAGTGATTGATCTAAGTTACCTAGATCTAGCTTAGAGATTACTTACCAATCTTGTGGAGGAGATGAAAAAAATATTAAAAAAAGTATGGGAGCAAGCCAAGTTTGAAGAATAACATCATAATTTTAGCACTGTAGTTACTCCATCTGTTTGACTGTAAAAGACTTAAGAGAAAAAGGAATAGAGCCCATCATTTTATTCGTTTGTTTGTTTATAGCATGAAGTTGTTAAATAAATTTTTGTTTTGGAAGTCTGGAAAACTTGAATATGAAGAATATATCATTTCATAAAATAGTAATGGAGTTTATTGATCAGTTGAAACTTTCCTTTAAGGGAGATATTGATTTATCAGAAGCCGTAAAACAAGTTTATTCTACAGACAATTCCATTTATCAACTACGTCCAGCAGTAGTAATATATCCTAAAGATATAAAAGATTTACAGTCAGTTGCAAAATTAACTCAACTTAAAAAATTTGAAGAAATTGTGGTTACACCTCGAGGAGGAGGTACCGGTACAAATGGACAAGCATTAACCAATGGAATTGTAGTTGACTTATCTAGACATATGAATCAAATTTTATATGTTGATCCTGTGAGTCAGATTGCAGTGGTACAGGCAGGTGTTGTCAAAGATCAGCTAAATTTAGAACTAAAAAAGTATGGACTTTTTTTTGCTCCAGAATTGTCCACTTCAAATAGGGCAACTATTGGTGGAATGATTAATACTGATGCGAGTGGTCAAGGTAGTTGTCGTTATGGAAAAACACATCATCATGTGCTGGAGTTGAAAACAGTTCTATTAAATAGTGAAATATTAGAATCAAAAGCAGTTCAAGTAGAAGATTTAAAAGACGAAATAGCCCTGAAATCAAATTTTCAGAAAAACTTATATGAGAGACTTTTTGAGCTTGTAGATCAGCATAAGCTATTAATCGAAAAAAGTTTTCCTAAGCTTAATCGCTCTTTAACGGGTTATGATCTTCCTTCTTTATATAATAAAAAAATATTTAATATTAATAATATATTATGTGGTAGTGAGGGGACGTTAGGTTTTATAGTTGAAGCAAAATTAAATTTGACTCCTATTCCGAAATTTAGAGTATTAATAAATATTGGTTATGATAATTTTCAAAATGCTTTAAAAGATGTGAAAGCTCTGATGGTCCTAGATCCTTTATCTATTGAGACCATTGACTCTAAAATATTAAATTTAGCAAAACAAGATATAGTTTGGCAAAACGTTGCTCAATATTTTCCAGATTCTATAGAAGCAAACTCTATTCAAGGAATTAATCTTGTTGAAATTGATGCTAATACTTTTGATGAGTTAGAGGAATTAAAAGAAAATTTCCTATTACATTTGAGGAATGATAAGAGCATTAACCGAATAAGTATTACATTTGCTAATGGTAATAATGAGATTAATGATATTTACAAAATGCGTAAACGTGCAGTTGGATTATTAGGTAATGTAACTGGTGAAAAACGTCCACAGCCTTTTGTTGAAGATACTGCAGTTCCCCCAGAGCATTTGGCTAATTACATTGCTGAATTTCGTGCACTATTAGATGCTAAAAATTTAGATTATGGTATGTTCGGCCATGGGGATGCCGGGGTTTTGCATGTAAGACCTTTACTTGATATGAAAATAGAAGATTCGGAAAATTTGGTTCAGCTGATAAGTGATCAAATTGTTGAGTTAACTCATAAGTATGGGGGAGTAATATGGGGAGAACATGGCAAGGGGTTACGATCAGAATATGCTCCAATTTTCTTTGGTGAATCTTACCCATTAATTCAAAAGGTGAAAGAATTATTTGACCCAAATAATCAATTAAATCCTGGAAAAATTGCTACACCTATAAATAAACCTTCTGCAAAACTATTAAAATTATTGGAAGTTCCATTAAGAGGACAAAATGATAAGCAAGTAGCTGTTAAAGATTGGAAAAATTTTGCTAATACAATGCATTGTAATGGTAATGGAGCTTGTTTTAATTTCGATTTAAATGATCCAATGTGTCCATCATATAAAGCTACTCGTAATAGGATTCATTCTCCAAAAGGGCGTGCGACTTTAATCAAAGAGTGGTTACGACGAGAGAATATTGGAGCACAAAACTTTCAGTTTGATAAAGAAGTCTATAATGCAATGCATGGTTGTTTATCTTGTAAGTCTTGTGCAGGACAATGCCCCATTAAAGTCGATATTCCAGACAGTAAAGCTCGATTCTTACAAAAATATTATCAACGTCATCGTCGTCCTCTACGTGATTATATAATAAGTTATCTAGAATGTTTTATACCTAATATATTGAAATTTTCTATATTATTTAATGCTATGCAGAAGCTTAGTTTTGTTAAAGACTTTCAAAAAAAAATATTAAAAGTAGTTGATATACCTTTATTTCACTCTCAGGCAAAAGTTAATTTATCTGACTTAGGAGTAACTATATTAGAATATGATTTAAATAATTTGCCAGAAAATGATACTCACGGAGTTATCTTAATACAAGATGCTTTTACACGCTATTTTGATACACCAGTTTTTATTGAAACTATTTTGTTTTTGAAAAAACTTGGAATAAGGCCTTATATTTTTCCATATTTACCTAATGGGAAACCTTTACATGTACATGGCTTTATTGACCAGTTTGAAAATAAAAGATCTGAAAATATAAGATTATTATCAAAAGTAGCTAAAACTAATATGCCATTAATTGGTATTGATCCTGCTATGACTTTAGTTTATAGGCAAGAATATAAAACATTTTATGATCGTCCTCTTCCTGTTTTAGATTTTCAAGTACTGATGCTCCAAGAATGGTTAGATCAGTGGTTAAAGAATAATATTAATAATATTCCTAAATTAGTCACGTCTAATAAATTCTATTTGGCTGGACATTGTACTGAACGTACACAAGTACCAGAATCAGCACAACAGTGGCAAAGAGTTTTTAAGTCATTTGGTTTACAGCTAGAGCCTTTAGCATTAGGGTGCTGTGGTATGTCAGGAACATATGGGCATGAAACAGAGCATCGTACTTTATCTGAAACTATCTATAGTCAATCTTGGAAAGAAAAGCTCCATCAATTAGACGACAAAGTTTTAGTGACAGGTTATTCGTGTCGTAGTCAAATTAAACGTTTAGAGCAGAAAGAGGTTAGTCACCCCATACAAATTTTAAATCAATTGTTTTAATTTTATCTAAACTTTCAATGATTTTGGAATTAGAACTTTTTACAGAGATGGGGAATACCTGCTAGTAACTTATGAAGTTTTTATATAATTTATAAGTTAAATTCCTATTTAATTATCGCCTTTAGTGTATTGCTAAGGAGGATAAGAAAAAAAAGAATAGCTAAATTCTTTTTATTCATTTGTCATATATTGATTAGAGGGATTAAATATATATTAGGAACTTGTTCTATTATTAAATTTTAAAATTTAAATGGAGCTAATATATTTTGATAATAGAGTAATTGAATCGTAAAACTTAGTTTAGATGTATTTGTGAGGCTTATTGTTGTCAATTAATTTTTTTATTGATTGATAAATAAATATTTTTTAAATACGTTTTAGCTTTATTTTTATGATTACATAATTCTAGTAAAAAATTTCAAAATATTTATCTAATCAAAGAGATTTTTAAAAGAGGATATATAGTATGACACAGTGGGTTAGTTCTAGTGAAATACGAGCAAAATTTTCTAAAATGATGTCTGAAATGTATCAAAAGGAAGTGCCATTATATGGAGACTTACTTGAATTGGTTGATAATATTAATCAATCTGTCCTTTCTAATAATGATGCAATACATAAACAACTTAAACATACAGGTGAACTAAATCGGTTATCTCAAGAGCGCCATGGAGCAATCCGTTTAGGTACAATTGAAGAGTTAAATAATATGCGCCGTATTTTGGCCGTTATGGGTATGTACCCTGTAGGTTACTATGATTTAGTTCCTGCAGGTGTGCCTGTACATTCTACTGCATTTCGTGCTATCGAAGTAGATGATTTAAATCAAAGCCCATTTAGAATATTTACATCTTTGTTACGCGTAGAATTAATTGATGATAAGGAACTACGCGATTTAGCAGAGCAGATATTATCAAGACGACAAATTTTTACAAATCAAGCATTAGCTTTGACTGAGAAATTTGAACAACAAGGGGGATTAAATATTGCCGATGCTGAAAAATTTCTTACAGAAGTGATTGAAACATTTCGTTGGCATACTCATGCACCCGTAAGTAAAGATTTATATATGGCTTTAGATAATCAACATCGTTTAATCGCTGATGTAGTAGCATTTAAAGGTCCTCATATTAATCACTTGACTCCAAGAACATTAGATATCGACCAGATACAGAATAAAATGTTGGAATGCGGTATTACACCGAAAGCAGTAATTGAAGGTCCTCCTCGCCGGAAGTGTCCAATTTTATTACGCCAAACTAGTTTTAAAGCTTTGTTAGAAAAAGTTAAATTTACTGATCACGAAGGGGGGCATACTGCAAGATTCGGTGAAATTGAGCAGCGAGGAGTTGCTCTTACACCTAAAGGTCGAAAACTTTATGATGAATTGCTCATAGTAGCTCAGCAACGGCTAGGAAAAAGACCTGATGAAGAGAATGCTTTTCAGTATATGCGCATATTAGAAGAGACATTCCAAGTTTTTCCTGATGATTACCGTGAACTAGCATTACAGGGCTTAGCTTATTTCTACTACTTTGCTAAACCAGATTCAGAAAATGGTGTATGGACATATAGCGATCTAAATACATTGATTTGTTCTGGTAAAGTAGAAATTGAGCCAATAGTATACGAAGACTTCCTGCCGGTTTCAGCTGCTGGTATTTTTCAGTCAAACTTAGGGAATAATGAAAATATAAAATTTTCATCTAAATCCAATCGAGAAATTTTTGAAGAAGGTTTGGGTGTGAAAATATTTGATGAAATGCAGTTATATGCGGAACTTCAGAGTAGATCTATTGATATTTGTCTAGAGACATTAAATAAAAAAAATATATCGATGGTATAGTATTTTATTGATTGTCTAAATAATATTATCCTCTAGTTTTTTATTATTGTTTTTTGTTTTTGAATGATAGACAATTCTATCATTCAACATTATTTTAAGAGGTGATGTGAATTTTATTCTTATTAAAAGAGAAATTATTTAATTAAATGATCCTTTACCCATTGCACCAAAGTTTGTACTTTTGTTGTTTTAGTTATTGAGGTGGAATACGACATATAATATGCTTTAAGAGTATTCATCTCATAAGGCCAGACTAAAATTAATTCGCCTGAGATTAACTCTTTTTCTACCAAAAACTTAGGCACAAGTGCAATTCCATATCCGAAAATAGCAGCATGAATACAAGAATAAAAAGTATCAAAACGAGGACCTATAAAAGATTGATCATTTGTAAAGTTTTGCATTTGAAAATACTCATCCCAAGCCCGAGGACGTGCATGTGATTGGATTAATGTGTAATTGTTGAAATTTTCAATTTTATCAAAGGCTTGCTTAAAGGTGGTTGGGCAGCAAACAGCAACACATTTTTCCTCAAACAATTTAAAACTAGTCATATCACGCCACATACCATCTCCATATAAGAAAGCAATATCAGTTTGATGGTTTTCTATCTCTATAGAATCAATTTGCTCTTTGATATCTAAATAAATTTGAGGGTAAATTTTATTGAAATCTTTTAAAATAGGAATTAACCAACGCGCACTTAATGTAGGATGGGATGCAATATTTATGGTAATTGTATTATTGTCATAGGCAAGCATATTTAAAACAGAAACTTCTATCTGGTTTAATATGTTTTGTGCTTCTGATAAAAAAAGTTTACCAGATGGAGTTAATGATAGACCCTTAAAAGAGCGATCAAAAAGAGTAGTGTTTAGCGTGTCTTCTAATTGAGCAATTTGTTTACTAACAGCACTTTGGGTCATATTTAGTACTTGAGCTGCGCTAGTGAAACTTTGAAGGCGTGCTGATGCTTCGAAACATCTTAAAGCCATCGTTGATGGATATCTTCTAGAAGGTATTTTTTCCATATATTTTCTTTAATAAATTATAATTAATAATTCTAATTTTATATGAATACTTTTTTAAATAAAATATTTTTAAAGAATAAATTGCATTAAAAATAAATAATAGAGTGTAAAGTTAATAGGTTAAAATATAATATTTTAATTTATACTTATAGTAAGCATTTATATTTTTAAAATAGTGAAATATTATAAGATATAAATTATAATTAAGCTAATTTTTGTTTTAAAACAATTCAGTAACAAATCCAATTATAAAAAATTATAAAGGAATTGTTACAAGTGAATAAGGAGTATTCATGAAGATCAAACCGTTGCCACCAATGAATAGCTTAATAGTATTTGAGGCGGCTGCACGCGCTCTCAGTTTTACAAAAGCGGCAGATGAGTTAAGCGTTACGCAAGGAGCAATTAGCCGTCAGATTCGCCAGCTAGAAGAATACTTAGGAAAAGAATTATTTGTACGAGCAAATCGAAATATTTCCTTATCTCCTACAGGACTACAGTATTATCAAACAATTTATAGTGCATTATTAGACATTGCACAAGCAACGGCTGAAATTAAGAAATGGCAAGGTGAACATCAAATAACCGTTGCTACCACTAATGCGATGGCTGCTCTTTGGTTATTACCTAAAGTGGCCACTTTTCAACAAAATAATGAAGGCGTAGATCTGAGGATATTAACGACTGAGAATATCTTGGATTTACAGAAAATGGATTTTGATTTAGCTCTTTTCTATTGTCGAATCCCACCAGCGGGAATGAAAGTGACGACCTTATTTCCCGAAGAAGTATTTCCTGTTTGTAGTCCAGATTATCTTGCCCAATTTTCGGAGAATAGTTCCCCAGAAGAAATATTCGGAAAAGCATTGTTATATTTAGATGACTCTCAAAAGGATTGGATTACATGGACCGAATGGTTTAATGCCGTCAATTATCCTGTAGTAAAACCCAAAAATAGGATTAATATTAATAATTATCCAATGTTGCTCCAAGCCGCAATTAATGGTCAGGGAGTAGCATTGGCATGGAGCTCTTTAGTCGATGTCTATTTACAAAATGGTTCACTTGTTCGCCCAGTCGAAACTGTATTACGGACAGAAGCAAATTTTAGTATGTTAGAACCTTCAGATCGAGGAGTTATTCCCTCAAGTGTGAAGCATTTTCGCAGTTGGTTATTAGATCAATTACCGGGACAAGTTGGGCAGAAAGGTTTAAATTAGAATTATTAAAAATATAAAAAGGGCTCAATTTGAGCCCTTTTTATATTTAAGGCTAGCTTTCTATAACAAGAGGAGCTTTGGTTTCTTCTACTGGTTTTTTAATAGGAGTTTTACAGGATTCGGGGCGTACATGTTCAGGCATCATGACCCAAGCTTGGGGATCTTGACGAAGACTTTTCATTAAGGAAATACACATAATGGCAAGTAGTATTGATATTGGAAAACCAGCAATTACACAGGCTGTTTTAATAGCAGATAGGCCACCGGCCAAAAGTAACCCACCACTAATAAGTGGAATAATTACTGCCCAAACCAAACGAATTCCTACTGATGGATTAGTTGAGCCATTGGTATCTAGAAAACATAAAACTAAAGCTCCTGAGTTAGCGATAGTAATAATGTGGATAGATAACAATAAACATAAAAGCGCGCTTAAGAAAATCGTAACTGTATGATTCGTTGAGATATGATCAAAGAATACAAACACAGCACGAGCAGGGTCTTCTTTGGTCGCTTCAGCGATTGTAACTTCATGAGGTTTGACTTTCTCTGCTTGTGCAATCTGAGTATTACTGATTACAACTTCATGAGCTGGTGGTTGATGATTAGCTTTTTCAATTTTAAGAGCAGCGCCACCAAAAGCTGCAATCCAAATAAAAGTTAATAAAGTAGGAGCGGCAAGTGAACCAAGAATGACTTCACGAATAGTGCGTCCGCGTGAAATACGAGCAATAAATAATCCTACAAAAGGTGCCCAAGTCATCCACCACGGCCAGTAATATGCGGTCCACCAACTTTGCCAACTTGAATCTTTTTGCGCATCACTCCATAAACTCATACCAACAATATTTTGTAAGTAATCACCCAGACCCTCAAAGAAAGTATTAAAAATATAACGAGTTGAACCAATCACAATAACTGCAATAACAAGAACATAGGATAAAACCATGTTTCCTTCAGCAATGATTTTAAAACCTTTACCGATCGCGGATAATAAAGACAGGGTTGCTAAAACACCGAGTACAAGAACTAAAACTAATTGAATTTTAACGTCAATATTGATACCAAATGTATGATTTAAACCTACATTAAGTTCAAGAATTCCCATGCTAATAGCTTGAGAAACACCAAAGGCTGTTAAAACAATCGTAAGAATATCAACGAAGTTGCCAATAGAACCATAAATTTTGTCACCAATTAAAGGATGTAATACTGATCGACATGCCAAAGGTAAGCCTTTACGGTAAGAAAAATATCCTAAAGCAACCGCAGATAAGCAAAATAGGCCCCATGGATGAAGCCCCCAATGGAAAAAGGTGAGTTGCATTGCCATTCGAGCAGATTCATCCGAAAGACCTTTTGTAAACGGATTACTTGCATAGTGAGTGATTGGTTCTGCAACCGACCAGAACATCAGTCCAATTCCCATACCACAAGAGAAAAGCATACAAATCCATGCAATATTACTATATTCGGGCTTTTCATCATCTTTTCCGAGTCTAATATGCCCATATCGGCTCATACATAAATAAATCAAAAAACCTAATAAAAAAGTGGCTAAAAATAGGAGATACCATTTTGCATTTTGCAATAAAACATCTGAGATAATTTGAAAGTATTCACCAGCCTGTTTTTCTTTAAAAATACAAAATGCAATAAAAATAAAAAGTAATAACTTCGAGACAATCATCACTGTTGGGTTGAGTCCAGTATGGGCTCCTGATGTATTGCGCATAAATCCTCCTTGGATGCGTAGCAGTTAACTACCTGTTAACCGTTGTATGCGAATAGCAAAAGAGTAGTGATGAGCATAAAGATTGCTCAACCGATTTATTCTCATCTATAGGTGAGTTTTAGTCATAGGTCATTCCTTTTACCTAATATATTTAAAAATTATAGAAGGGGGGAAGTTTTAGGATGCATGATAAAAACTCATTAATACCCCTCTAAAAAGTCGTTTGTCTGTCGCCATTAGGTTTTACACAATCTGTAAAGAAATCGCAGAGAGTGCAAATCATCTCAACGCAGGGAGTTCTGCGTTAGTTTTAAATATATGGAGATCATCAGATGAATAGTCGAGTTAGCCAGCAATTAATTACAGTTCAGCAAGTCGATAATGTTTTAAACCCAATTACTGAATCAAATGGTATGCCAAATTTAGCATATACCAGCAGCGAATATTTTAATTTTGAACGTGACAATATTTTAAGTAAAACTTGGGTGTGTGTTGGTTTTGCTTCTGATTTACCTAAAAAGAGCTATGTGAAGCCTGTTAATTTTATGGGCATGCCCTTAGTAATGATGCGCAATCGTGAAGGGGAAATCCAAGTTTTTCATAACGTTTGTAGCCATCGCGGTATGATTTTGGTGCAACAAGAAGGCACTATTGAAGGTGTGATTCGTTGCCAATACCACTCTTGGAGTTATGACCTAAACGGTAACTTAAAAGGTACTCCACATGTTGGTGGAATTAACCAGCATAAAGATGAACGTTTTAAATGTGAAAAGCATGGCTTAAAAGCTCTTCGTTCGACGATCTGGATGGATATGGTTTTCGTAAATATCTCTGGTGATGCACCAACTTTTGAAGAACATATTGCACCATTGGTTGAACGTTGGAAGCCTTTCTTAGGGGAAAACGGTTTAGAACTTATCCGTAGTAGCAAAGTAGGTTCAACTTTCGAGTTACCTGTAAAAAGTAACTGGAAACTTACAGTTGAAAACTATTGCGAAGCTTATCACTTACCTTGGGTACACCCAGCACTAAACACGTATTCAAAACTTGAAGATCACTACAACATTATGTTCGAAGATCGCTTTGCTGGTCAGGGTAGTTATAAATATAACTTGTCAGCTACAGCGGGTACGCATTTACCAAAATTCCCAAGTTGTCCATAAGATCAATTACGTCATGCTGAATATGTAGCTGTGTTCCCGAACGTATTATTAGGTATTCAAGCTGATCATGCATTTGCAATGATGATTGATCCAATTGCTCCAGAGCAAACAATTGAAAAATTACGCTTGTATTACGTTGGTGATGAATCATTAGACGCTAAATATGATGCATGCCGTGAAGCAACTTTAGAATCATGGAAAGTTGTATTTGCTGAAGATGTATTTGCGGTTGAAACCATGCAAAAAGGTCGTCATTCACCTGGTTTTGGTGGCGGGGTTTTCTCACCAGAGATGGATTTACCAACTCACTTCTTCCAGAAATGGTTAGCAACCCAAGCTAAAACGGCATTGGAGGCATAATATGCAACATTACCTCAACTATGTTGATGGCCAATGGCAAGATGCTTCTCGCCAATTGGAAGTTATCAACCCAGCAACCGATAAAGCTTTTGCAACAGTTGCTCGTGCAAGTATTGAAGATGCAGATGCTGCGATGGCAGCAGCTCGACGTTGTGTGAATAGCGGTGCTTTAACTGATGTGCGTCCTGCAAAACGTACAGCGTGGATGCTAAAAGCAGCAGAAGCAATTCGTGAAATTGCTGAAGAGGGTGCATTAATCCTATGTCGTGAAAATGGCAAAAATGTTGATACAGCACGTGAAGAGTTCGATGAAGCAGCTCGCTATTTTGAATACTACGCTGGTATGGCAGATAAAATTGAAGGTATCTCAGTACCTTTAGGTAAAGATTATCTTGATTTCACCTCATATATTCCAATGGGTGTATCAGTTCAAATCGTACCTTGGAACTTCCCTGTTTCAATCTGTGCTCGTTCACTTGCACCAGCTTTAGCAGCAGGTAATGCTGTTGTAATTAAGTCACCTGAAATTTCTCCTTTAGGTATGGCTTTATTAATTAAAGCAATTGAGAAAGCTGGTTTCCCGCAAGGAGCGGTTAACTTACTTTGCGGTAAAGGATCAGAGGTTGGTACTCATCTGGTTAAACACCCTGATACGAACCAGATCGTATTTACAGGCTCAGTTGCAACAGGTCAACGCATTTTGAAAGATGCGGCTGAGCGTGCAATTCCTTCAGTAATGGAGCTGGGTGGTAAGTCAGCTGCAATTGCTTTTGCAGATGTAGATATTGAACAGTTATTACGTAGCGTTAAAGTTGGCATTTTCTATAATTCTGGGCAAGTCTGCTCAGCGATGTCTCGCTTATTAGTGCATCGTAGCCGTTATGACGAAGTTAAGGCGGCTGTAGTTAATCTGGCAGAAAACCTGATAATAGGTATTGGTGAAAGTAATGCTGAGCTTACTCCTGTCGTGTCTAAGGATCAGCAACAACAAATTCTTGCCATGATCGATAAAGCACGTGAAGAAGGTGCCAATGTTTTAACGGGTGGAAAAGCTGGAGATTTAGAAGGTTATTTTGTCTTGCCTACCATTATTGAAGCAAAAGCTGATATGTCGATTGCTCAAGAAGAAGTTTTTGGTCCTGTGATGGTAATCATGCCTTTCGATGATGAAGACCAAGCAGTAGCAATTGCAAATGGTACCGACTTTGGACTTGTGGCTGGTGTGTTTGGTGAAAATCTAAATCAGACACTTCGAGTTGCAAACCGACTTATCGCAGGCCAAGTCTTTATTAACGAATGGTTTGCTGGCGGTATCGAAACACCATTTGGTGGTGTGGGGTTATCTGGTTTTGGTCGCGAAAAAGGGCAGGAAGCCATCTACAGTTATGTTCAAACTCGCAATATTGGTATCCGTTT
>Ga0157371_10004284_pt1 | contig 12515 bp, 6 predicted proteins | sample C45metaG_FD_113462 | JGI IMG/M metagenome (GOLD analysis project Ga0157371, IMG submission 113462) | Corn rhizosphere microbial communities from Kellogg Biological Station, Michigan, USA - C4-5 metaG | ecosystem: Host-associated > Plants > Roots > Rhizosphere > Soil | place: USA: Michigan... | reverse complement strand
CCATGGATAAGTGGACTAAGCCCAGTTGCGTGGTGATGAGCGAATCCAATTATTCGGATGCTTTTATGTTTCCCTACATCTATAAGGAATTAGGAATTGGTAAATTGATTGGCATGCCGGTACCGGGAACGGGAACCGCCGTTTGGTGGGAAAGACAGATCGACCCAACCATTGTATTTGGTATTCCGATGATTGCCACCAAAGGGGTTAATGAAAATAACTTTACCGAAAACCACCAGTTAGAGCCGGACATAAAAGTTGAAAATCCCTACAGTAAAGTATTAAATGGCCAGGATCCGCAGTTACAAGCAGCGGTTAAAGAAATGCTTAAAACAGTAAGCAAATAGGCATTAAGATTTACAGTAAACAAACAAATAAGACCGGTTTTTATTTTTTTGAAAGACACAGGTGTGGGTGCCATTTGTTTCGCTGCCCGTCACGTCTTCCCGTTTAGGCCGGATCCCTTTCAGGAGAATCCGGCTGGGAGTGAGATTAAGGCATTATTTTTTTCATTTTTACTTTGAGCATGTTTCCTTTTCGCTCATTTCCTAAAATGAGAGGGTGCTTTTAATCGCAATGTTTTATTAAGCTTCTCAGTTTTAATTCTTCAATTATTTACTCTGGTCAACATCAACAACCTAAAATCCATCACTTGGGCACCGGGCATGTGTGTGGCTCCCAATGTCAATGTCCCAATCCCTTTGTCCAAATGGATACTACCAAGTTCTTTCAGTTTCCAATCCTTCACATAGGATTCCTGTCGTTCAACACGATCGTTTTCCATTCCCCTTAAAGGTGGATCAAATGCCTCTGTAAGTTTCCCCGTGATTTTGCTTTTGCCAAATTGTAATTCGATAGTTGATCCAATATCTTTTTTAGGACAAGTATAGTACAGTTCGACTTTAAAATCACCACTGGCCATTACATCTACATTCCATGTTATTTTATCGCTAACATTTATCCAGTGGGTAAAGAACGAGCTATTAGGCCAGCGATTAGATCTCTCAATGGCTCCGTGACCGCTGCCATCTCTTGCGGGTAGAAGGGTATATTTAAAATCCGGGTATCCTATAGTGAAAGGCCGGTCTGCATTCCTATTTATTTCGCTTAATACATTAATTTGCCATTCTTTAAGTGAATCATACAATGTTTGTGCAATATCAGTTTTTTCTTTGGCGATATTATACAGTTGACCTGGATCATTTTCCATATCAAAGAGCTGCCCTTTATCGTCCAATCGATATTTTTGACTACGGACGCTGGACCGTCCTGCCCAAGATGAATATAATAAACGACTTGGCCATATATTGCTATTGCCTAGTAATAGAGGCTTTAAGCTTTTACCATCTAGCGTTTTCTTGGAACTGATTTTAATTCCTGCTAAATCCGCTAAAGTTGGCAATAGATCGATATCAGCAGCAATTTCAGATATTTTTTCTCCCGCTTTGATTTTTCCCGGCCATTCAATAAAGCAAGGGGTCCGAACTCCCCCTTCATCAACTGATCCTTTTTTCCCTTTCATTCCTCCATTCCAACGCCAGCTATTAGGGCCATTATCACTTAAGTACACAACAATGGTATTTCGTGTCAATCCCAGTTCAGCAATCTTATTCCGTATTCTCCCTACATTCCAGTCAAGATTCTCACACATAGCAAGAGCTGCTTTAGTAAATGTGGTATCTTCTTTTTCCGGATCCCTATTAAACATTGTCAATTTTTTATTTTTGAATTTGTTCCACCACCGATCGGATACTTGCATTGGAGAATGCGGAGTATTGTAGGCTATATACACAAAGAAGGGCTTTTCCCTGTGTTCTTCCATAAATGATACTGCCCTATTTGTAAGGTCATTCTCTAAATATCCTTTCCCTTTTACTAATTTTCCATTGTGATCTAAAAATAGTGAACTGAAATAATTTCCCCAATGCCCTGAAGTAAAGCCATAAAATTCATCAAAGCCTCTTGTACTTGGGTGATAGGGAGCTTGTGTGCCGTTATGCCATTTTCCAAACATGGCTGTTGAATAGCCTGCTTTTCCAAATATCTGAGCAATGGTTGTTTCATCCAAATCCATTCTCTCACCTCCCGTTGATGTACTGTACACATTACTTCGAGCATGATAGCGTCCTGTTAGAAATTCTGCCCGCGTAGGTGAACACACGGGGCTCACATAAAAATATTTAAATATAGCGCCACTTTGTGCTTGAGAATCAATATTAGGAGTATTTAAGTTTTTATTGCCATTAATACTTAAATCTCCCCACCCCTGATCATCAGACAAAATAACTACTACGTTTGGATTAGTAATAATCCGCTGACTAAAGGTTGTGGTTATAAAACACATTACGATAATTAAAGAACAAAAAATATTTTTATACTTACGTTTTTTTGCCTTCATTATAATATTTTCTATTACAAATTTTTAATACTCTAAAGTTACGTATGGTACACGTAGGAACATTGTAGATGCTTCACTAATCTCACTTTATTAAACATTTAAAAAACTAAATTTGGATTATTCCGGCTCACTTAACTGGTAAAACACTGAACCCCTGCATTTTTAACTTATCAAGTAAATCTGATAGCTCTTTCACTTTTTCAGGATTTCTGAGGTAGAGATTATTACTCTCCAATGGATCGCTTTTCAAATTATACAATTGACCCTTCGGGCCTCCTTTCACAGGGTTAAGTTTTGCTGGCGATGTAAATCCTCCGGATCCCAAGCCATCAATAAATTTCCAGTCATCTTTTTTAATAGCTAATCTGCCACCTGATGAAATGTAAATTATATTATCTCTTACGGGATCTTCAGACCGTCCACTTAAAACCTTATAGAAGCTAAAGCTATCCTCACCGTATGGCTTTTGAATCGGCTCATCAGTTAACTCCGAAAAGGTTGCTAATAAATCAACTAAACTGACAGTATGAGGATAAGTAAAACCTTTTGTAATTTTTGAAGGCCATTGAATGATGAGGGGAATGTGATGCCCACCTTCCCAGATATCTCCTTTTTGACCCCGATTGCTCCAATTGCTTTGATGCCCATATATTTGATTATCATCTTCAGCCCAAGGCGCCCCATTATCACTTGAAAAAATCACTATAGTGTTCTCATCAATCTTTAATGATTTTAATGTACTGTTAACTTGTTCCACTACATTATCGATCTGCAAAATAAAATCCCCATAAGTTCCCAAGGAAGTTTTGCCTTTAAACTTATCATTTGGCATCCATGGAGTATGAGGACCTGATAGTGGCAGATAAAGCAGGAAAGGTTTCTGGGGATTGGATTTAACTTGATTCTTTATGAAATTAATCCCCTCACTCACAATCGTATCAAGGCAATTCTCTATTCTAAATGATTTTGACATTTCTCCATTTCGCCACCAAACGCCTCGCTCCCAATATATATCATCTATGCCTGTATATTTTCGATCCCATGCCTGTACTGTTTTCTCTAAGGTATTAGGGTAGCGATCCGCAGTTAACATAATTTCAGGATCAATAACCTTATTATTTTTTACAAAAACGTAGGGAGGCATATCTAATGATGCGGGCAAGATAAAGGAGTAATCAAATCCCAATGAATTTGGTCCACCACTAATATTACGACTAAAATCTGTGTTGGTAAAGCCAAGTTTTTTTAAATTTAGAATTTGTGGTTTTGTATTATCCTTCAATTTCCAATTAACACCAAGATGCCATTTTCCGATGCAAGCCGTTGTATATCCAGACCTTTGCATTAATGAGCCAATAGTTTCCCGTCCTGATTCAATAAGTGGAGGTAAATAACCCCAATATGCACTATGTTTAGGTACCCTAAAAAAATACCTCCCTGTAAGCAATCCATACCTGGAAGGAGTGCATACGGCACCTCCTGAGTGAGCATCCGTAAAAATAACACCTCTTTCGGCCATCTTGTCAATATTTGGTGTTCTTGTTCTGGCATAAGGATTATTTGAGGAAACATCCCCATACCCCATGTCATCTGCGAGAATAATTACAATATTGGGATGCTGATTTGCGCTATGCTGGGCATAGGTTGCTGAAAAATTGAAAAACAGGAAAAGAAAAACAAAAACCTTAATGAAATAATTATTAGCCATAATTTATAATTTTAATTGAGAACCATAAAAGTTATCCTATATTTTCAATTCATTTCGTTTGTAAATGTTTGTAACTTCAGCATAAATTAAAGGAAGTAAAAGATTCAACCTTAGTCTGATAGGTATGGGAATCGTTCTTACATTATCAATTTTGCTTAAGTTAAAAACGGATGAAATTTTTCAAAAACTTAATATCCGGAATTTTGAACCAAATTTGGATTTGTTTGAAGTTCTGTTAAAGGGATAGGAAACAATAGTTGCGTTTCCGAATAAGTTTTATTCCAATTGTTGATATATCCAACAAAGTTTACATAATCGCCACTCCTATCGTCTCTGATAAGCCGGGTTCTTACCATATCAAACCAGGTTTTGTTTTCGTAACACAACTCAAAGTATCTTTGATCCCATACAGCTTTTTTAAATTCTTCCAAATCTGTATTAGTAAACGAAGTTAATCCAGCCCTATTTCTTATAGAATTCAAGGCAGATAAAGATTCCTCATTTGCTGATCCATCTGCCATTGCCTGAGCCTCAGCATACATTAGTAAGACATCTGCAAATCGATAGATAGTCCAGTTTAAGCCTGATTGGCCAGCTACATCAATTGCACTTTTATCAAAATATTTATGAATATACGGCGACTTAAAATCCATGAATTGAAGTTCGGGGGCACCTGCAGAAAACTTGCTTGGGTTGCCTTTATAAGTACTGAAAAAGAATTGGTTTTCTTCAGCCCTTTTATCTCCATCCACATAGCTTTCGACAAATTCTTTAGTAGGAATAAGACTGCCATATTCTAGATTGAATGCAGACATTCCACTTCTAGATGGTAATACTAGAGGAACTGTTTCGTTTGATCTTTTATTTATAGAAAATTGTACTTGAAAAATAAACTCTCCCTTGTTATTATTTGCAGGTGTCCATAAATTATTATATTCCGGAAACAATGTGTAACTTCCGGAATTTATAACATTAAGACTGTGCTTGGCCGACTCTGCAAAATATTGGGTGCCGCCTTGAATGGGGTATCCTGCATAAGTGAGATATACATCAGCTAACAAGGTTTCAACTGCGTTCATACTGACCCTGCCTGTTTCGTCCTTTAAGGGTAATTTTGTTTTTTCTGCAGAGAGCAGATCCGGAATTATGATATTATCATAAATTTCTTTGGCAGGTATTCTGGTTACTCGTAATTCACCTAATTCTGTTTGGGGAGCTGTAATTTTGGGAACATCCCCAAAAATTCTAACCAAGTAAAAATAATATAAGGCACGCATAAAATAAACTTCGCCTTTGTATTTAGAGATTAATGATGTATCTACTGAATTTATAAATTCAGGTAGTTTCTTTAATGCCAAATTACAATTTGCTATACCAGCAAAGCAGCCTTCCCACCATTCTTTAATATATGGAGAACGTGAGCTAACTGTTAAGTCATTGAATTCTTTAATGTTACTTTGAGAATTTTCTGAAGTAGCTTTACCTGTCATATATTCAAGGAGTAAAGTGGTATTCCCCCCCCAACTAAATGCCGGCATATCAAAAACAGTAGTGTTAATATAAGCACTATTTGCAAACGCCAGGGCAGCTTGAGGACTTGTTAATTCAGCTTCACTCGTTAATGAACCAGTAGGGTCTTTCGTTAAGAATTTCTTACAGGATGTAATGGAAATAATTAATAACCCGATTATACATAAAATTTTATTTTTCATGTTTTATTAATATTTTAAAAGTTAATATTTACGCCAATTGTATACGTTTTAGCTCTTGGAGCACCGAAGTCATCTATACCCTGACCAAATTGACTGCTTTCATCAAATGTGTCTACTTCGGGATCGTATCCATTATATTTTGTGATAAGTAATAAATTTTGCGCACTGGCATAAATTTTTAATTTATCAAGTCCAATATTGGCAAAAGAATACCCAATCGAGATGTTCTGTAACCGAATAAAAGATCCATCTTGTAACCAATGTGAATCGGGGTATGAATCATAATAGGTCTTCATGTAACGACGTTCTGCAATCATTGTATTTTGATTGTCTGGTGTCCATGCGTCTAGTTGAGTGACCGAACCCTGTGCTACGCCTGAACGATCTTCTCTATTGTGGGTACCGGCATTCATAACATCATTACCTTGAACAAAACGAAAGTCAAATAACAATTCGAAATTCTTAAAATTAAGGATGTTCGATATGCCCATAGTCCATTTTGGTGAGCTATTCCCAATGATGTGATCATCGTTTTGGTCAATGCTTCCATCATTATTGAGATCCGCATACTTCAAATCTCCAGGTAAACGGTTATATTTTGCTGCCTCTGCAGCTTCATTAACGCCCCATGTACCAAGTCTGGTTAAGCCCCAAAATGAACCAATAGGCTCTCCTACTCGTAAGATCTTCATTTGACCCTGGGCATGCTTTGTAGGGAAAATATCTTCATTATTCGTTCCAAGCCTCAGTATTTTATTTCTGTTTGAGCTGAAAGCAATAAAAGATTTCCAATTAAAATTTTTGGTCGTTATATTGTCAGAATTCAATCCTATTTCAAACCCTTGATTTCTAACAGAACCAATATTTTGCGTTACAAAAGTTAGTCCTGATGTAGAAGGGATAGGAGTATTCAACAATAAATCGTCTGTTACTTTATGGTAATAATCAAAAGTTATTTCTAGTCTGCGGTTTACTAAGCTTATATCAATACCTCCATCAAATTGAGTGGTGGATTCCCATTTTAAATCTTTATTTCCAAACGAGCTCCGATAAAGAGCAGTATAATATTGATCTCCGAAAATCACATTGCGAGAACCTAAATTTTGTGAATAAGCATAGTTAGAAATTTCCTGATTTCCTGTTTTTCCGATGCTCGCTCTTATTTTCAAATCATTAATTACATGATTTTCTTTTAGAAAATTTTCTTGCGATAAACGCCATGCAAATCCAAAGGATGGAAAGAATGCATACTTATTGTTTTCTCCAAATCTGGAAGAACCATCATAACGTCCGGTCGCAGTAAATAAATATTTATTGTATAAATTATAATTGGCCCGGACAAAATATGAATTCAACGACCACTTCCAATCATTTGAGGATGATGGCTGTGTGACCGTCCCTGCTCCCAGATTATGCCATTGATAAAAATCATCAATAAAATTTTGCTGTGTAGCACCAAGTAGTTCAGCCGAACGTTGCTGCCAACTTAACCCAGCCATTAAATTAATTTTGTTATTGTCGTCTAACTGTTTATCCCAGGTTAGATAATTTTCATTTTGCCAATAGCGTTGATTTTCTATATTAATAGTAGCAATGCCCCCATTATTTAATCCCCCAAATTGTATCAAATTCTTACCGTTGTAATTATTGTTTTTTTCGTCATTGATATCAACTGCAAATGTTGATTTAAAATCCAAGTTTTTAGTAATATTAAAATCCAAATAAAAATCGGAAACTATTTGTGTGTTAGAAACCTGATTAACCATTTCATATAAATATCTTAATGGTACATCCTGAACTGCTCCGGGAAAATCACGATTACTTCCCCATGAACCATCAGGATACTTTACCGGTATTATTGGAAGGGCTTCCTGTGCCAGTCTTTTAATTCCATAATTATTATAAAGATCATTCCCGGTGTTATAGCTTAACGAAACATTTGCACCTACTTTTAGCCAATTTCTTAATTTGGAATCGATTGTAAAATGACTATTATATCTTTCCAAATAGTTTTTAATCATTAAGGCATTGTGGTGAAGATATCCAAGTGTTACACTATAGGTTGTTTTCTCACTTCCACCTCTAAAGCTTAGCTGATGGTTTTGAGAGATAGCGGTTTTTCCGTAGACTTCTTTTTCCCAGTTTGTATTATAAATCGGCTTTCCATTAGCATCGAACAACTTTGGCAGATCTTTTGGATCTGTCCTTTTGAATTTGCCCTGACTAAAGGCTATAGGATCGTATTTCTCTATATTATCAAAATCTGTATTGTATACCTGCCACCATTCCTCAGCATTAAGAAATTTCAAATTTTGATTTTTCGCCAAAACACCAAATGAGACCCATGCATTATATCCAATAACACCTTTTTCATTTTTTATCCCCCTTTTGGTAGTAATTAAAATCACACCGTTAGCTCCCCGAGAGCCATAAATAGCAGTAGCTGATGCATCTTTTAAAACTTGAAGAGATTGAATATTATTCGGGTCTACGAGATTAATATCTGCAATACCGATCACACCATCTATTACATACAAAGGTTCATTTGAAGCAGTAATAGAATTATCTCCGCGAATGCGAATACTAATTTGTCCATTGGGTCGACCTGAATTACTAAAAACTTCTACTCCCGGGAGTTTGCCAGATAATGCTTCACCAATATTGACAGATGGTCTATTTAATAACCTGTCAGCCTTTAAAACGGAGACAGAACCAGTTAAATCTGATTTTTTCTCAGTTCCATAACCCACCACCACCACGTCACTCAAACCGGTAACTTCCAATTCCAGCGTAATATTTAGTTCGCTTTGTCTTTCATATTTAACTTTCTTAGTCTGATATCCAACGCTCGATATCTCCAATTCAATGTTTTTATTGTTGGGAGCAGATAAAGTAAAGCGCCCATCCTTATCTGTTGTAGTACCTATCTGAGTCCCTGATATTATTACGGATGCATTCTGCAACGGTTCTCCTTTCTCATTAAGCACTTTCCCTTTTATCGTTATATCTGTTGCTTCTAAAAGATTATTAGCGGATTGAAACGAAGTGGTAACAGAAGTTTTTTGTTTAATTACAATGCTATTATTTTCTATAGTATAAATAATCGGTAGATTTTTTATACTATTATCGAGTACTTGCTTGACTGTAGCGTTTCTTCCAACTATAGAAACCGGAGGAAAGTCATTTAAAAAATTTTCGTCATAAATGATTGACATTCCCGTTTGTCTGGAAACTTCTTTAAACACTTTTTGAATAGGCACATTTTTAAAATTCAGGTTAACCTTTTGTGCAATTCCTTTTGCATGAATTTGTAAACAAGTAATGAATAATAAAAATGCAGTGATCCTCATAATCCGAAAAGTTTTAAGAAGTAACTTCTGCCGGTTTTGGCGAGAATAAGAAGCAGGTTTAAGTACAATTTGCATACTTTTGTAGTTGTTTGGGTGAATAATAATAAGTCCTCGAAAGATTTTAATTACCTGACCCAAATTTGGCCGGAAGTGTTAGAGCACTATCCGGCTTTCTTTGAATCCAGAATATCTGATAGTTTTACAATTCTTATTTTATATGTTTAAGATTTATGATTAAAGTACTGTAATTTTATTTCCTTCCAATTTAAAATGAACACCATTCCTTTCCAATAAATTGAGTACAGATGTTAAGCTAAGATTCCTGCTGATACGTCCACCAAACTGTTTTTTATGATTCGGAAGTTTATACACTACTTCTACATCATACCATCTTGCTATCTGCCGCATAATATCTGGAAGCTGCATATTTTCAAATTCAAAAAATCCTTCTGTCCATGCAATTACTTCATTTACATTTACCTCTTTATTCATACTTATTTCACCAGAGCTGGCGATTTGAGCTTGCTCACCGGGGTTAAGCTTTATAGATGCATTTGCTGAATTTACGTTTACATATCCTTCAACCAGGGTTACTTTAATATTGGGTTCATCGTCATACGCATTGACATTAAAATGTGTACCCAGTACTTTTATTTCGTTGTCACCTTTTTTTACTTTAAAAGGCATAGCTGTATTATGAGTAACTTCAAAGTAAGCTTCTCCGGTAATCTCTACCTTTCTTTCATTGCCAATAAATGCTGTGGGATATCTTAAAGAACTTCCGGAATTCAACCACACCTTACTGCCATCTGAAAGCAATAGTTTGATTACTCTACTTCCTCTTGGGTTTGAGAGTGTATTGTAAATGATTTTATTATTTGTGCCAATGTAACTGATTTGGCCGTCTCCATTCTTTACTACTTTTACATTGCCTTGCAATACAATAGAACCTTTTTGCGTGCTATCTAAATAAACTATTGTTCCATCGCCTAGCGTTAGCCTCGCTTTTGAATTATTGGGTGCAGAAACATCATACTTTGTAGCTTTTGCAATTGGACTTTGTTTAGCGTTGCGATTAAAATAGATAAAATAACCTCCCACACTAAATATTAAAACAAGCATTGCCGCCGCCGCGACCCTCCACCAAATCATTTTCCTGAGTCCTGCTTTAAATTCAGTTCTTTGGCTGGCTTCCTCCTTTAATATCGAATCGATAATTAAATTTGATTTCTCCTGTGGCATACTGTCCCGGGGAGTAAAGTTGTACCAAATTTTTTCCAATAATTCTTTGAAATCCCTATCATCTTTCGCCTCCAGGATAAAACGAGATAGTTCTCTACGTTCTTCTTCTGTGCAGGTTTTTCCAAAGTAGCGTTTGAGTAAATATTCCAGCCTTTCTTCCGGCATAACAATTTTTATTGACGATGATAGATTTTAAGAAAAGGAAATAAATTGAGCAACCGTTCAATTATATAAGACAAATTAAAAACAAGATAGGAGTAGTGAGAAAATATTTTTTTTTAGAAGTGTGTGGTTGGAAATGAAAGCACCATATAAAATATCAGGCCGTACAAACCATACGATGTATGAATATTTTCACGGATTTTACGAAGGGCTTCGCCCTTATGTTTTTTTACTGTAAGTATGGAAATATTCAGCCGCTCAGCAATTTCTTCTTGTTTTAGCCCTTGATTCCAACTCATTTTAAATACCAACTTTTGCTGCGTTGGCAATTGTTCAATAGCCTTGTTCAATAGTTGCTGCACATCTTTATGAATAACACTCTCATCTGCGCTATTATAGCTTTTGGCCTCCTGTTTATTGATTTCTGCAAGGGCCAACGTTTCTCTTGCCATCTGTTTTAATCCGTTAATCGCATGGTTATGTGACATGCGATACAAATACGCATTTAAGTTTTGAACTTGAATTAAATTTGCCCGATTGATCCATAACTTAAAAAATATATTTTGCACTACATCTTCAGCAACATCTTCCGATTCAGTAATTTTTAAAATGTAGAAATATAGTTTATTTTTATAAGCATCGAACAATTGCCGAAAAGCTTCCTCATTACCTTTTGATACTTGTTGAAGTAAATTTTTTTCATTAATAAAGTTATGTTCAGACAAAACAGGCACAGTTTATATAATTTCAAAAAAATCAAAAGGTAATATTTTATTCACATTATTCTTATCTTAAGAAGCTTTTTATCAAGGCAGTGAGAAAAGTAATTAATGTATCTAATCTTCTATCACATTAATTTCATAACCTCCCGATTCACACATTTAATAATTCAATAATTTAATAATTGAACAATCAATAATCATTCTCAACTAAAATTTATCTTAGCTTCAAAATAAAAAAATGCGCCCATCGGAAAGACTAACTGATGCTCAGCAAAAAGCTGCATTCGCACAAAATCATTCGTTACTGTTTTTCATTTTATTTCCTGCTGTATCCATGTTGCTCGGATGGGGATTACGTGGCTTTATTGGTGGCGGCCCTTTCGGAGCCATGATTCCGGGCGCTATGGTTATGCTGGCCATCTGCATGTTACTTGATATTCCGCTTAGGTTTGCTGCCATAGCAACCGTTTTTGGAACCGCAGGAACCGCTATGGGTGGAGAGATGACTTATGGGCAAACAATTGGCTTTCTTCGAAACGCTGACACAGTATGGTGGGGCTTTGCCGGAACAAGCCTGAAGGGTGCCGTGTGGGGATTACTCAGCGGGCTGTTTATTGGTCTGGGCCTGATTTTTCAACGGATTAAAGTTAAAACCATCCTCTTAGGTTTTTTGATATTTTTGATTGCGCTTGTGATTGGTTTGAAAGTGATAAACGATCCAAAAGTGCTGTATTTTTCAAATCCTTATTCGCATCCCAGGAATGAATCGTGGGCAGGATTATTGTTTGCCGCAATTGGATTATTAATTTTCCTGAAAATAAAAACCCGCGCTGAAGATTTCAAAATAGTGTGGCGGTTTGCCCTATATGGATTAGCAGGCGGAGCCCTGGGCTTTGGCCTTGGCTCTCTTTGGATTACAGTCGGCGCTCAGTATGGCCCGCAGCTTCTCATCCTCGACTGGTGGAAGATGATGGAATTTTCATTCGGTTTTTTATTGGGTGGTTTTCTTGGCTTTGCGGCGTGGAGAAGCAATCATATCGACTGGCGGCTGAATCCAAAAAAATTAATTACCATCAATAAATCCTTTGCATCAGAATTGGTTTCCGTCATGTTCATAGGTTTTTTGATGTACGCAGCAATATCATGGCTTGAATCGTACCTGGATATAATTAACACCCGTGACGGAATATTCTACGAATCACTAGCTACTATCGGAAGGGT
>Ga0157371_10004283_pt1 | contig 12518 bp, 11 predicted proteins | sample C45metaG_FD_113462 | JGI IMG/M metagenome (GOLD analysis project Ga0157371, IMG submission 113462) | Corn rhizosphere microbial communities from Kellogg Biological Station, Michigan, USA - C4-5 metaG | ecosystem: Host-associated > Plants > Roots > Rhizosphere > Soil | place: USA: Michigan... | reverse complement strand
TGAGGTTGCTGCAGCGCAGCAGGGGAAGTCCATCGTCTGCCGCAGTGGGCAGATTAAGTCGAGTAGGCATCCATCACTCTTGGGGAGTGACCGTGCGAGCCGCCGGACGCTAATCGCACTTCGAGAGATCCACCACGCAAGTGGCGTAGCCTTAAAGGTTCTGACTACCTGGGCTGGTGCTGTCAACGACAGCGATCCGTGCGCCAATTTTTATACCACTTGAAAAGGCGGTCAAGCGTCACGGCCAATGCGCTCAGAAAGTGGCGAATGTCGCCACTTTTGTCGCCATGTTCCAGGCCACGTCTTACGTGGGTTGTCGCCGGCGTCGCCGCTGTCGCCACACCTAAATCCGTGCCCAAAGAAAAGATCCGCACTTACACTGAGATGGCGCTGCTCTCGATAGAAATCGCGAGGAGTTACTGAAGGGTGAAGCAGAGCGTGGCGCTAATCAAATCTGAAAATGGGAGGGTGGAGCAAGGTCGCTGCGAGAAAAAGCGAGTGAACCCTCCGATCAGCGCGATCAAAGATCGCTTGATCGGAGGGTTTGGCGGGAAAAACAAATCTCAGACGTCAATTACAGACTCAGGCATCAAATCGGGTTGATTGGGAGGTGACGGCCTCACGTCGCATGATCAGCATCTGCTGCAAACGCAGCAAAAAACCTGTCTCAAATGCGTCTTGTGGATCACCGGGACGATGACGTTTTCGGTTCTGAGACAGTGCCCACCATAACGGTAGTGATGAGCCTTCAAGCCAAGTCTCTGCGCAACGAACACCCTCCTTTATCACCGGAGCGAACTCATCACTCCACGGTGTTTGGATCGCCGGAGCCCCTTCAGCGGATGGGACAAAGACATACTCATGGATCTGTTGATGAACGCTTTGAGCTGGGATGCCATTCAAATTCCGGAACGCCTTGTCGCTTATGAAGGCATTGGTCGAAAAAACTCACGACGAATGCGAGCAGCTGTTGTTCTACGTCATGACAATGAGCGAACACCAAAAGCATCGGCGATTCCTGTTTGATATTCAGGGAAGGCGAGATAGACGGCATGCGCTGGTTTGTAGTAACCAGCGCCTACCCGAGCTCTTAGATACCGCATATCCGCTGACGGCGCGCCAAGATGAGCTTCACTGGCGCCGTCGCCGCCCGATCAATCTCTCAGGAAATACTCATGACGCTCGGTCATGAGCTTGCGCCCCATCGCGCTCTCCTTGAAAACCGTATATTCACAAGCCAGACGCAGCATTAGCTCAAGTCTGTCAGCTCTCAGGTGTGGGTGGCCAAGTGTCTGCAGATGCAGAGTCAGCATCTCCGTTATGTCGTGACCGCGACTCAACGCCCATAAACCAGGGGTAGCCTTGTTGATAAGCTCTGCTTCGTCAATTAGATCATCTACGTGCTGCTTATAGTTTGTCCATAGCGGCAGATGCTCATGCAGCGCCTTCATATCGACTGTCAGATCCTTGGCCGAGAAGAAAGTGTCGATCTCAATCCCGTTCAGGATACTTCTGGACAGCCCAAGCTTGCTTGGCAGTGAAAGGTCTGCTGCGCGCAACGCGCCGATCTGACGTGACGCTGCTTCAAGCTTAACCCTAAGCCCTTGAGCCATGCTCGTCTCTAGGTCGTGATTTGCGAGCACCTTCTCGAACGCAGAGCTATTGATCAAGAAGGTTTCAAGGTCGTTGAATTCAACGGTTTTGCTCTGGTGGCAGTAGGCGTTATAGATGAATCGTGCGTCGATCACCAAAGCCCTGTTGTTAACTTGGTCGTAGTCAATGTCTGCAAAGAAATAGAGAAACTCGCTTCCTGAATACGGAGTGCGTTTTGACGCCCGGTAAACCTCCTCGACATGAGGTTTTCCCTCGAAGCCAGCAAACCTGATCTTGGCGTCGGGCTTGCACCACTGACTCAAAAAACGTTTGTCTGTCTGACCTTCAACCACAGCCGTCTGCATTCCTGTCGACCTATACATCTGAAAAGCAGTGGACAGCAGATGGTTTGGATTGGACTGGTATTTCTTAAGACTGTTGTGCTTCATCTTGATCCCGTCCATAGGAGTGATTGTTGTAAAGTTCAGCCAGCTCAATTGCATCGTCCCAGCGGTCACCGATCACGATTGGCGAATGGGTAGCGATGATGGCGGTGAAGTCGTTTACGGTTCTGATTCGCTCCAGGATGTCTAGGAACTTCTCCTGCCATTCCGGATGAAACGAAATCTCGGGTTCATCAATGAGAACCATGGAACCAGGCGCTGTGTTGAAGACAAGCTTGCCGATGATGACGATCAGGTGCTGCTCGCCCGACGATAGGGTGGACAGGGCCAACTCAGATTTCTGTCCGTCCTTGGTTCGTATGATGATGCCTTTTTCGGAGGACGGCGCAGCTGTGGTGAAACGAAACAGCTCATTAACAGAGCTTGTGAAGACGTCCAGCTTGTTGGCCACGTCATCCAGTTTTGAAAACTTCTCAGCGATATCATCCAGATAGGTTTTGAGTACAACCAAAGTTGCGGCGTTGTCGATCTGGTTATGGTTGTTCAATTGCTGTGTGGTCACTCCATGGGGGAGCAGGCCTAAGCGTGCAAGACGAGATTCATACTCCTGCAGCTGGCCAATCAGCGTGGCAATCGTTTCCTTGGTGGGCGGTTGCTCAGTGTTCAACGACTCAATAATACGTTGCGGAAAACTCGTTTCTTTTTCGCGTCCAATCTCAAATTGCAGCTGAATCGTCTCCTTGATCAATTTCGCTATTTCGCCAGCAATCGCGCCTACCATCAGGTTGCTGTTGTCTTCAGACGCTTCGGACTGATCAGAAGGCGTGAGTCGATTGGTCGGGATTGAGTAGACTTGAACCGATGCCCTGATTTTCTCCAGCCACTCAGCTTGCTTGATATTTCGTCTCAGCGCTGGGTGGGAGCCGTAGCGTGATACCACCTGCAACGCATCAAGAACCTCACCGGAACGCACGTGCCGCCAGATGCGGGGTCCAACCCGAGTCAAAAATGGAAGCGCACGGTCAATGAAAAACGCGCTTTCCTCGCCATTTTCTTCAAAGGGGTCTCTGATTTTCGTCAAGTCGCCTGAGCGATTGAAGGTGACCCTGTTGTTGATGATGTCTTCGGGGGATTTATAAATTACTAATGGTTCCCCTTCGGAAAACGTAAATTCGATCTTGTGAAAATTTTCCTGAATGAAGTAGTAGTACTCGCCTGAGGCAAAGCTCTGAAGGATCTTCAATATTGTCGATTTTCCGTAGCCATTCGGCGCCGTCAGTATCGCAATCCCCGTGGGAGGGGTGAGCTCGATATCGTAATTAAATCGGCCAAATAATTTGCTGACAGAAATCTTGGTAATGCGCATCGAATTTCCTTTTGAATGCACTTTAGCGGTGCAGCATGGATAGCAGTAATTCTACGTGGGCTTCAGGTCTAGATGCCATCTTCAGGCCGTTATGGATGCAGTGCTTCCTGGAGGGCGATGATCCCAACAGTGCGTTCAGCCACCTAAGTAACTGGTCGTCCTACAGCAGCCAAACCTACTCCCGTTAGCACATCTGTTGCCGCCAGGTTACTCGCCCATGGTTCTCCTGTGATCCCCAATGAACAGAAGTTCAAACCCAACGCTTCGGCAGCCAGACCAAGCGTTGCAGACAGAGCCCCTGCGTCACGCCAGATCAGGCTCGATGCATGATCATACTTGGCAAAGCTCTTACCTGGCTCTGCAACAAGCAGAATCAACGTCGCGTGACGGCAGTCCATGATCGCCTCCACTTGTGGGCGAAGTGGTAGCAAGGTCTGATGGGCCCCCTCGATCTCGAAAAGAGCATGAGCGTGTGCGTCATAACGGCACCAACCGCGTTCCCCTGGCAGGTTGATCAAGATATGGATGGGATGGATGGCACCAGCCGAAGGTGTTGGGCGCAGCTCCAATTCGAACCCGTAGCGGGAGGTCGTATTCGCCAGAACCCCCGCACAGCTCCAGAGAAGCAATGCAAGGTCGTTTGTCTGCAAAGCGCTAAAGGCCCTTCGGCTTCTGCGGGCCTGCAAGACTTCGAAAAATTCCCTGACGGCATTGCCTGTCTGAGCGTCGTCATTGCCGTTTTTTCCTGGAGCATTAAAGAAGCGGCAATGGCTGCTTTTCCACACGTGTGGCGTATAAGCATCCGGCTGACTTTTAGGGGTGGGGTTACCTGAGTCGATCCAGTTCATGTCCGATCTCATCCCAAACCTCAAAGTACTTGTTGCAACCTCTGCAGTTGCCACAGACAACATTCGCCTTATGGCAACTGTGGGCCCACGCCAGCATGTTTGTTGGCAGTCCAGCAATCTTTATGAGTTCAGCAGTGCTGAGCTCAATCGCAGGAGCCTCTATGGTCATCGCTCCTTCCTGCAACGCCATCAGTCGACTGATGGCATCGATGAACTCAACAGTGCCGTCCTGGTGAGCCCCATCCGATTTCACCGTGCCCAGATACATCGTCTGGACACCCAAGCTGATGGCTTTCATGGCGGCGAGAGTGACTAGCATCTGATTTCGGTATGGCCACCAGTCAGTCGCCGGGGCATGTGCATCGGCTTGTGCGCCGGCCATGTCCCCTGAGCCCAACGAACGACAGTCGACGGTCACGATATGATGATCGATGCCTAGCTCGCGGCAAATCGCGCGCGAAGCCGCAATCTCTGCATCGGCCGCCAATTGGCCGTAATTCACTGTAATGGCGACCGCTGGACGTTTCCACCACGCAAGTGCGAGAGAGTCCATGCCCCCTGATAAAAGCAGTGCACGTTTCATAGCGCGATCGCCTGCCACACGGTTGAGTAGATCGCGGTGACGAAGTCATTGCACAAGATGCAATGTGAACCCTCCATCATCTTCTTGTCTTCCTCGGACTCGTTCTCGGCGTACATGATGACTTTCTTGTTGAGCGCGCGGGCATAACCGATTTCGTAAAGCGTCCCCGCATCGAGGCCATCCCCAACGGCAAACATGAGCTCGCACTCGTAGATGGCATCAATGTCTTTCTGCACAACCTCAGCCGCTGTGCCATGGCCCACATCGTGGTATGGCGAAAATACCTGTAGCCCCATGCTCAGCAAGATGTTTCGCGCTTCCTCAACCAGCCAGAGCTGCGCCAGCGAGAAAAATGGACCAGCAAGATAGACCTTCGGGCGTTTGCCATGACGGTAGTCTTCCGAAACCATCAGCGGTGCAGGTTGATATTCTTTCAGTCTGCGTCGAGATGGAAAGCCTCTGTGCTCGCAGTAATACGCTGTCGCACGTGATGCCATGTCTGCCGCATCGTGTGGGCTCAGTCCGGCTTCAAGCCAGGCATGGGCGAAATGTGCGACAAAATTATCTCCTGAACCGATCTTGTGCACCCGCGAAGTGGAATAGGCAGGCACGGAGGAAAACTGGCCTTCGTAGTAAACGAGCGCTCCCAGAGGGCCCTGTTTAATGATCACGATCTCGGCGGCTTCTGCATTGGCAAGCTCAAGCGCAAGTTGCTCGGTAGTTCCTTTGCAATTGGGGAGAAGAGCCTGCGCTTCGCTTCGGTTCAGGATAATCGCCAGGTGCTTGGCGGATGAACCGTTGGCCGAATAGAGTTGAGGAGTGATCGCATTCTGTGGGTCGTAGACTGCGTAATCCGCTTCGATCTTGGCGTCACCTTCAACCATTCCGAACCGAACTATCTTTTGTGCCTTTAACTCGATAGCAGGAAGGTCAGCAAACGGTCGATGTACTCGGGGCGCAGACAAGCCGTGTGTGTATGAGAAAGCAGCCGACTCCGGTGTTGATACAGGTGAGAGCCTAAAGCCCTCAATCAGAGCACGCTGACCAATGACAGCAGCCACTGTTTCGTCAACATAAGCGTGGAGCTCGACCTCGGCACCCATTCGGGCCAAGGCAGTCGCTGCTCGTCCACCGGAGCCATAGATTTCTTCCCAATTGGGAGACATGCAATGTTCGCGATATACACCGCCGATAACACTGATCATCAAACGCGTCCTTGCAGTTAGGGTTTGTAAGGCGAGATACGGATCCGGATCTCTCCACCACTCTTGTCAGTGACCGTCGCGACATAGATCACGCCGTCTGCGAGGCATCGCTGAAGTGTTTGAATTTCAGGAGACGCGATCCCACCTGCAAGCTCTCCCCGCCACAGAACCTCTACGGTGCTGAAACCATTGATCGTATTGAGCACGACTTCCAAGGCATCGCCCAGTTTAATTCGATCAACGACGTCTTCTTTTGGAGAAGAAAGCTGAGTTTCGAAATCCAGGCTGAGGCAGGAGAGATCCGCAGACATGGATCGGCCCGCGAAAAAAGTTGATGAGCCAGACATTTAACGTTCCTTGTGTTGGCATTAGGAAGCTTCCAGTACCAATATTTTGAGCTTCCCGCGTGTGGGCAGTGACACTTTGCCACCAATTTATCACGTGTCATACGCACCCGTCAGGACTCAGTAAAAGTTGACATCATCGTCATTTCTGACGATGATTGGGTATGAAATATCCTGGTGGGAAGGGCAAGTGCTATCAGCGCTTGATTAACCTGATGCCTGCGCATCAGACCTATATTGAGTCACACTTGGGCTCGGGTGCTGTGCTGCGTCACAAGAAGCCTGCACTGCGCAATATCGGTATTGACCTGGATCCGACGATACCTAAGCGCTGGGCTGCTGAACCGGTGAGGCCAGAGTTTGAGTGGGTCAATGCGGACGCTGCCACATTCCTGTCTGACTTCCCTTATTCGGGGCATGAGCTTGTTTATGCCGATCCACCGTATCTTGCGTCGACCCGTCGCCGAGAGAAGGTCTATCGGTATGACTATTGCGAAGGCGACCACCGGCGATTGCTCGGGGTTCTCAAGCGTTTGCCATGCAGCGTAATGATCTCGGGTTACGAAAGCCCACTCTACGATGAATTGCTTCAGGGTTGGCGCAAAACCACTTTCGCTGCTAAGACCCATGTGGAAGTGCGTCAGGAATGCGTATGGATGAACTTTGCACCGCCTCAACACCTTCATGACACTCGGTACTTAGGCCATACATTTCGTGAGCGGCAAACCATTGCCCGCCGCCAAGAGCGTCTGCGTACCCGGATAGACGCGATGGATCCTGTCGAGCGCAATGATCTTGTTCGCTGGATGACCGAAACCTATGGGCAAGAACAGGGGGGGATGCGATGCAAACAGGGGTCGTCGTGACTGACTCAGTTCTCCATAAGGCACAATTTCCAGCGCCGGATTCGGAGGTGGTTCCCGGGGTTCGGTGGGGTCTAATCGAGGCGTTTCCCTCCCCGGCGTACTGGGCTTATCAACTGTGGGCAAGCGCCTACAGTGAAAAATCCATTGTGTACACGTTAGGTGCGACGCTTGAGGAGGAGGTTGGTGCCTGTTTGCTAGGCGGTCATGGGATTCCAGCAAGCGTGGGGTTGGCAGCCTTTGCTCATCTGCGCGACAACGGAGTGTTCGAGCAAGGCACCGTTCCCGAGCAACATATTTATGCGTTGTTGTCCGAACCTCTAACCGTCAACGGGCGAGCGGTGAACTATCGATTCGCTCGTCAGAAAGCGCGGTATTTATCAGGTGCCATCGCCTTGTTGAGCTCGAAATCTGCGCCGTTGGGTTCTGGGCGGGAGCTACGAGACTGGTTACTTGCAGCGCCTGGCATCGGCTACAAGACCGCCTCCTGGATTAGCCGTAATCACCTAAGAGCGGATGATGTTGCCATCCTCGATATCCACATCCTGAGGGCGGGTCATCTGGGGGGATTTCTTACGCCGAAGCTGACGGTTGAAAAGCATTACCTCCAGTTGGAGGACGAGTTTCTGCGATTCAGCCGCGGACTCGGTGTGAGAGCCTCGGATCTGGACGCGCTCATATGGCTGCAGATGATGTCATCCTCGAACATAGTGCATGGCTTGTTAGGACGCCAGTCGACCAAGGCTGCCTGAATTGTGGAAGAGCGAAGGCTATGCGATAGAAAACTATCCTATGCCTAGTGGGGATGGTTGATGCTCGATTGGCCGACCTTTGGTAGGCCTCGCCAGTTTGCTAGGCTTAAGCTTTTTCAAAGCTGCTCGCATGCAGACGGTTAACACACCTTGCATATTTAGTATTTATCTATGAAGCACAGCATCGGAGCGTTTGGGCAAGGCAGACTGTAGGTAGCCTCGAGACTGCTGCTGTGAGGATTAGATCACATTAAGCATCCATTACCGTCCCCTCAATAAGTCCCGACCTTCTCTCATTGTCTCCAAAGTAATGATTTGCCAACTTTTAAAGTTGGATTTGCGATCAAGATCGCGCGCGTCTAAAACTCAAAAAATTCCAACCAGACTCATTTAAATAATGCTTGATGTGAGCAAGGCTGATGGATTTTTTCATTGCATACCGTGAAGCAAACGGGTAAATCCAGGTGACGCCAGACACAATCAAGGGCCGGTGGCGTGCAGTATTCATTTCCATGGTTCGAGATGTTGTTCGTGACTAAGCAATTAGGAGCGTCAAACCTGCAAACCCAAAACTCAGACTTAAGAAAATCGCAACTCTAAAACGCTTCAGGTAAGGACGGTAATGGGAGCTTTCAATCTCCTCGAACTCTACGTGTCCTATAGCAACATCGTTACTCGCGTATATGGCGGTTTGCAGGCTGCGCCTAGTTTTTTCAGGATCACGCTTCGCTTCGATGTAGCGTGAATAGTTCAAGTACGAAATACAAAGCGCCACTACGCACAGGGTCCATATCACAGCCTGGATAATATATGTTGCCATTTCGTTCCCTTGGTCAGTTGACGGGCCACTGTCGTGCATTCCAGTCCGCGGTTACTAATAATTGGCGAACCTGTTTACGTGTCGCTGGCTCGTCAGTTCCAATAGTGTACTCACAATTTGCGCATCGCACCCAGGTTTCGCAAACTACCCACATAACTGGAGGTCTGTCGGTGATCAACTGCATAATTGCGGAAGTAACAAAGGATGCTGATCATGTTCAGAAGGTAGTTCCACCGAATTTTCCCTCTTAATCTGGCTTACAGAGCAGGCCTATTTTCTTGACCTCTCTTGGGGCAGCCTTGTATCCATCGGATGGCCGACCGCGACAACGAGCGGGCTCAGCTCTACACCCAAATCCAGACGCGAATAGATCAGCAGGCTGTGGTCAGGGAGCAGTAAAGGGCTAAGATGACTGCTGTTCGATTACAGAATTGAGGGTGATCAACATTCGATGCGATTCCTCTCCAGTAGGTATCCCTAAGCCTGCGGAATAATGCGATCTCCGACGGATTTGTTCGGCCAGTTCCCCGGCTCGCTGGATGTATCTATGATGGGTAAGGCGAATGGCCACTCCCGCTGCGCTCCTTGAGAGCCAGGTGAGGCGCTACAAACGGATTTCGCCTCACTCATAGATGACGTTCAGAGGATACCGGTCGGTGAAAATCAGAAAGATCGTGATCAAGAACTTTCGAGGGGTGAAAGCGCTTGATTGGAACGTGCCAACAGCCGACATTTTTTGCCTTATAGGCAAGGGCGACTCTTCAAAATCCACAATCCTGGAAGCCATCCGGTACACGTTCCATCCCCAGTGGAATCTGGCTCTCAGCGACTCCGATTTTTATCAATGCAAGATCGCTGATCCCATTGTCATAGAGATCACAATCGGGCATTTGACAGCGGACTTCTGTGCATTCAATAAGTACGGGCTTCACCTACGGGGCTGGGATGCGGCAGCTCAGAAGCTTCATGACGAGCCAGATGATCATTTTGAAAGCGTATTGACCGCCCGGCTTACCGTCGAAAAGGACCTGGAGCCGAAGTGGACAGTCGTGTGTGATCGCAATCCCGACGGAGTGCCGTTCAAACAGGCAGACAGAAGCAAGGTCGGCGTGGGCCTAATCGGAGTATTTAGTGAACGAGAGCTTTCCTGGGCAAACGGAACTGCTCTTGCCAAGCTGACCGCGGCGCAGAGCTTGAGCGAGCTATTGGCCAATGCATCGCGGACCGCCAGAAGTTCGCTTGATGTTGATCGGGCTGTCACCCTGACAAATTTCGACACCGCAGCAACCAAATCGCAGGAGATTGCGAAACTGTTGGGTGTCCCGGTTCTTGACGCATACAAGGCACATCTCGACCTAGCTTCCATCAATCTGAAAATCGGCGGCCTGTCCCTGCATGACGGCGAAATCCCGTTGCGGCAGTTAGGTCTCGGGTCTCGCCGCATGCTTCAGTGCGGAATCCAGAAAGCAGGGCTGGAGGAAGGTCACATTACCTTGTTCGATGAGTTGGAGTTTGGCCTGGAGCCTCATCGAATTACACGTCTCATCAAGCACATCAGAGAGGACAAGCGTGGGCAGTATTTTCTGACCACTCACTCGCCCATGGTGCTTCGCGAACTTACAGTGCAGGACCTTCATGTCGTCCACAGCAAGGGCGGTGTTGTGACGATTATTTCCGCTGCCAAAAAGGGTCTAGAGGAGCATGAGATTCAGGGGAAGATCCGCTCAAACGCTGAAGCATTCTTGTCGAAGAAGGTCATCGTGTGTGAGGGTGCGACCGAGGTCGGCTTTCTCAGAGGCTTTGACGATCATCAAGTTGAGAATGCGCGAGACCCATTTTCATACCACGGTGTGGCTCTGCTGGATGCTAGAGGTGCCGGAAATCTAAAGGGTATCGCAAAGGCTTTTCAGTCGCTGTGCTACGACGTGTCGGTACTCGCTGATGGCGATGCGGAAAAGCTTTTCTCACCTGCCGATGCGGCTAATCTTGCGGCTATCGGAGTTCCAACGTACCTATGGAGCGACCAACTTTCCCTCGAAGAGCGGGCGTTTCAGGATCTACCTTGGGCATATGTTCTAGCCAGTTTGAAGCTTGCCCAAAATGAACTCTCCTACCCTGTGTACGACCAAGTGCGGACCCAGTATCAGGAAGCGCTTTCCGAAGACCTGGGCGCGTGGCCAGATAGCCCTAAGCTGAGGGCTGCCATTGGTGCTGCAGCCAAGAATAAAAACGCGGGTTGGTTTAAGGACACGACCAGAGGCGACTTGTGGTTTAAGACAGTGTCACCGGCGTTCAAGGATCCGGTGTTTGGAAAAACGAATCTCGCCTTGGAGTTGGGAAAACTTTGGGAGTGGGCAGAGCGTGTCTGATGATCTCGCAATCAAGCTCAACGACTGCATCACCAAAGGCTATGTGATCGCGCCTGCTGGGTTTGGAAAGACCCATCTCATCGCGATGGCGGTGCGAGCGTCCAGTGGTCGGCAGCTTATCCTGACGCACACTTTTGCCGGCGTGAACTCGATTAAAACCAAAATGGCGTGCTTGGGCGTTCGTGCTTCCCAGTACCAGGTCGATACGATCGCTAGCTGGGCACTTCGAATCTGTCTGGCATACCCGAAGGCATCAGGGTGGAAAATTGAAAACCCGACCAGCAAACAGTGGAATAAATTGTACGAGTGCTGCTCCCGTTTGCTGGAGAAAAGGTTTATTCGCGATGCCGTGTCGGCCAGCTATATAGGTCTTTACGTCGACGAGTACCAGGACTGCTCGGACTTGCAGCATGACTTGGTCTGTAGCCTGGCAGAATTTCTTCCAAGTCGACTCTTGGGCGATCCCCTGCAAGCCATATTCGATTTTGACGACGGCAAGCCCGTTGATTGGGAAGCCAGCATCTACCCCGAATTTGTTTGTTTGGGACAGCTGGAGGTCCCTTGGCGGTGGATCAATGCGAAGAGTCCTGCCCTTGGCGAGTGGCTAAAAGAGGCAAGGCGAAAGATTGAGCTCGGCCAAAAGATTGACCTTCTGGCCAAACTGCCACCGAGCGTAATTAGTGTTCACACTCAGCCCGAGTATCTAGCCGCTAAACAGTACTCAGCGCTCTGTGGGCTGTTGAACCATAATGAGAGCGTCATCGCTCTGCACGGTGGCGATCAGCAGTCCAAGAACAAAACGCATCTCTTGGCGAAATCCATGGCCGGACGCTTTTCGTCAATCGAGGAAATCGAAGGGAAAGATCTGCACTTATTCCTCAAAAAGCTTGGGGCTGTAAAAAGCGCTCAGGATGGCTTTCTGCTCGCCGTGACGTTTGCGATGAAATGCTTCACAGGTGTACCTGGCACGCTAACGGCAGGCACAAGACGAGGCGAGGTGACCAAGCTTCGCCAAACTACCAAATATCCGCTGGTACTCCAGGCGGCGAATGTCTATTTGTCTGACCCGTCGAGCAGCTATCTCAAGGCATTCTTTCAAACCTTGAAGAGCAACCCTGAAACTTCAGCCTATCGCCGCGACTTACTCTATCGTTTCTTGAGCGTGCTCAATATTCATGTTGATGGCCAAGCCGCGACGCTCGTGGAGGCCGGTATTCTTTACCAGCGCGAGATGAGGCATTCGGGTCGGCCGATCAACCATCGTAAGCTGATTGGAACCACATTGCTGGTCAAGGGCCTTGAGTATGACCATGCCGTCATTCTTGATGCCGGCTCGCTTGATGCGAAGGATTTGTACGTCGCGATGACCCG
>Ga0157371_10004282_pt1 | contig 12519 bp, 10 predicted proteins | sample C45metaG_FD_113462 | JGI IMG/M metagenome (GOLD analysis project Ga0157371, IMG submission 113462) | Corn rhizosphere microbial communities from Kellogg Biological Station, Michigan, USA - C4-5 metaG | ecosystem: Host-associated > Plants > Roots > Rhizosphere > Soil | place: USA: Michigan... | reverse complement strand
CCCAACAGATAATGAGTACGAATAAACCCGCAATACCAAATACTACGGTTACTAGAAATGTTAATGATCTGGATCAAAAAACCGGAAACATCTATGAGTCTTTAGTAATTATTTCTAAAAGGGCTAATCAAATTTCTAATAACATGAAAGAAGAGCTTCATGGCAAATTAGCCGAGTTTGCATCTTCTAATGATAATCTTGAAGAGATTTTTGAGAACAGAGAGCAAATCGAGATCAGCAAGCACTATGAGCGTTTACCAAAACCATCATTAATTGCTATCGATGAGTTTCTGAACGACAAAGTTTACCACAGAAATCCTACTAAAGAACAATAATAATATCGTGCATAGGTATTACCATGCTAAAAGATAAAAACATTATTCTAGGCGTTTGCGGCAGTATTGCAGCATACAAATCGGCAACACTGGTAAGACTACTGGTAAAGGCTGGCGCAAACGTCAAAGTAATTCTTACTGCAGATGGAGCAAATTTCATTACCCCGCTCACTCTGGCAACGCTATCAAAACATCCTGTTTACACCCAGTATTTTGAAGAAGAAACAGGTGTTTGGAGCAATCATGTAGAGCTAGGCCTTTGGGCTGATTACATGCTGGTTGCCCCAACAAGTGCCAATACCTTGGCAAAAATGGCCACCGGCCTGTGCGACAATCTACTTACTGCGGTTTACCTTTCGGCAAAGTGTCCGGTACTGGTTGCTCCGGCAATGGATCTGGATATGTGGAAACATGAATCTACTCAAGCCAATATAGATAAATTGTTATCATATGGCAATCTTCTAATCGCTCCTGGTAAGGGAGAATTGGCGAGTGGCTTGTATGGCGAAGGCAGAATGGCAGAACCTGAAGAAATTGTTTCATTTCTATTGAAAACAATAAGTAATGACCTTCCCCTATCCGGCAAAAAAGTATTGGTAACGGCAGGTCCCACTTATGAGGCCATAGATCCGGTACGCTTTATAGGAAATCATTCTTCTGGTAAGATGGGGTTTGCCATTGCAGAGCGCTTTGCTCGTTTAGGGGCTGAGGTAACTTTAATTACAGGTCCAACTGCCGAGAAAAGTTCAATGCAACTCAACAGAATAGATGTTGTAAGTGCTGCTCAAATGCTGGCCGCCTGCGAAAAAGAATTCCCTAAAGCCGAGATTATGGTAATGAGTGCTGCAGTTGCCGATTATACACCAGTAAATACTGCCAGTCAGAAAATAAAAAAAAACAGCTCAGAGTTTAACCTGGAATTAAAAAAGACTGAAGATATTTTAGCTACTCTGGGTAAACTAAAAACAGAAAGTCAGATACTTGTTGGCTTTGCTTTAGAAACTGAAAACGAAGAGGAACACGCCAAAGATAAGCTGATCAGAAAAAACCTTGATCTGATTATCCTTAATTCTTTAAATGACAAAGGAGCCGGTTTTAAGATGGATACCAATAAAATAACTATCTTTAATAAAGCATTTGAAAAGACGGTTTTTGAGATGAAATCGAAAACAGAAGTTGCCAAAGACATTTGCGATGAAATCTTAAAGCTTGTTTAAGCATGAAAAAACGCTACTTAGTTCTCCTATTTTTCCTATTTATTTGTAGACCTTTTGTTAATGCACAGGAATTAAACGCCCGGGTTCAGGTTCAGGCTCCTACTGTTCCAAATATGGACAAAAGAAATCTGGAGGTACTTGAAACCACAATAAGGGAGTTCTTAAATAACAATAAGTGGACTAATGATACTTACAGCCCTCAAGAGCGTATAGAATGTAATTTTGTAATCACTATTACCGATTGGGATGGCAGTGCTGCGTACAAAGCAGAGGCGCAGCTTCAATCGAGCAGACCGGTTTATGCATCAGCATACAATAGCACACTTCTCAATCTAAGCGATAAAGACTTTGATTTCAATTATGCTGAAGGCCAGTCATTAGATTTTTCTGATCAGACCTATATTTCTAATCTTAGTTCTTTACTAAGCTACTATGCTTATACTATTATTGGTTTAGATAAAGACAGCTTTAGCCACCTTGGTGGTACTCCTTTCTATAAAAAAGCATCTACCATTCTAAATAATGCTCAGGTTTCCGGAAATAAAGGCTGGAAAGCATTTGATGGGCTGCGCAACCGTTATTGGCTAAATGAGAATCTACTTAATAAAACCTTTGAGGACTTGAGGGTATTTATTTATGATTACCATTTTAATGGACTTGACCGTTTACAGGATAATACAGGGCGTGGGGTAAAAAAAATGATCACCTTGCTTTCCGGACTAAAGCAAATGGACAAACAGAAATTAGGTTCAATTTTCCCTAACTTCTACTTTTCCACTAAAGCAGATGAGGTTGTAAATGTATTTTCTATTGCAACCGGAGATCCATCTGATCGCATAAAAGCATACAATCTGCTTGTGCAGATTGACCCTGCCAATATCAATAAGTACGAAACGCTTAATCAGGCAATCCTTCCTCTTAATCAAGGTCTTAAAAAGAATTAATAAAAAAATGTTAAAAATATTTTGTTTATACGAATACATTCGTACATTTGAATACGAAACAATTCGTACAATAAAATATGGGAACATCATCAGACCTTAAACCTACAGAAAGCGAATTAGAGATCTTACAGATATTGTGGGAAAAGGGTAATTGTACGGTTAGGGACGTTCATGAAATTTTAGAGAAAAGCAAAGATTCTGGTTATACCACTACACTTAAACTAATGCAGATTATGCACGAGAAGGGGCTTGTTGCACGGGATACTTCTTCTAAAACACACATTTATACTGCCCTTTTAAATCAGCAAAAAACGGAACAACATCTGGTAAACAAAATGATCGACAATGTTTTTAACGGGTCAACAGCGAGATTGGTAATGCAGGCACTTGGAAACCACAATGCAAGCAAGGATGAGATTGATTCAATAAAAAAATATTTAGATGAATTAAGCAAGTAATAAACCTAAAGAACCAACTAAAACACATGGAAGCAATAGTAAACAACCTGATTAAAGCTACCGGATGGAGCATCTTCCACTCTTTATGGCAAGGCGCCATTATCTATGGAGTATTGGTGGCAGCTATAAGTGCGTTTCCTAAAATGAATGCAAAAATAAAGCATAACATGGCCTACGGAGCATTATGTCTTATATTTTTAGGATTTTGCATTACCTTCTTTTCATTATTTAAACTCCCTGTAAACAATATTGAAATTGCTGCAGGTCAGGTTTCTCCGGTTAAGCAATCAGAATACCTTATCCATTTACCTCAGGATATGAGCAGCATAACAGAAAACTTTTTCCCCTATCTGGTAAGTATCTATAGTATAGGTATATTATTTCAGCTATTTATTCTGGGTATTGGATATAAAAAATTGCTGGATTTAAAATGGGCTGACCGAACTTCTGTACCTACCCAGTGGGTTCCTGTTTTTGAAGCTATGGTGGCTAAATTACATCTACGTCAGAATATTGAATTTTACTTATCATCCAGAGTAAATGTGCCTCTGGTTATTGGTTACATAAAACCTGTAGTATTGTTTCCAATCGCATTGGCATCTCAACTGGATATTAAACAAGTAGAAGCAATATTAATTCATGAGCTTTCGCACATTCGAAGAAACGATTATCTATTAAATCTCATAAAAACCGGTATAGAGACTATACTTTTCTTTAACCCATTTGTATGGTTGGGTGGCCGACTTATAAATATTGAACGTGAGCATGCATGTGATGATCTGGTTTTAAAATTTACCGGCAGTCCCCTAACCTATGCACACGCTCTTTTAAAACTTGAAATACTGAAAAACAAAACCACTCCTGTGCTTTCTATGGCCGCTACAGGAAATGAACAACATTTGTATCAACGCATTAAAAGAATAACAGACATGAAAACGAATTACATGAATGCCAAGCAACAGATTTTGGCTATAACATTAACAATAGCAACAATAATATCCTTAGCATGGATTAGCCCTGCAAAGAAAGCCCCGGCTGTAAATAAGCAAGATCAACGCAGTAAAAAGATCGATGTTGAAGGGATCGCGATTAAATCAAAAATACAGACCTTGTTAGCTCCGATTGTTGGCGAAGACTGTGATAATGACCATATAAAAACAGATACTACAAAGAAAAAAACCAAGTTTAAAATTGTAACTGTTGATGCCAAAGGAAATAAAAAAGAATACAATTCTATTAAAGAAATGCCTGATAGTTTAAGACAGGAGGTGGTTAACGAATCATTTATAAATGACTTTAAGTTTGATTACAAGTTTAATTTCGACTCGGCAACCAATGCAAGTATGGCCTTTATTAAATCACCTGAATTCCAGCAGCAAATAAAAGACGTGCAAAAAAATGCTGCTGAAATGGCTAAACATTTTAACTCTGCAGAATGGAAGAAACAACAGGCTGAGATTAGGAAAAACGTGGATGAGATGAGAGAAAAAATGAATTCGAAAGAATTCAAGGCAAGCCAGGAAATGGCTATGAAGATTGCTATGGATATGCGTAAACAGTTTAATTCTCCAGAGTGGAAAAAACAACAGGCTGAAATTCAAAAAAGCGCTTTAGAAATGAGCAAAAAGTTTAATTCTGAGGAATGGAAAAAGCAACAGGCTGAGATTCGGAAAAACGTAGATGAAATGCGAGAAAAAATAAATTCTCCAGAATTTAAAAAACATATCGAAGAGATTAAAGAACTACAAAACTCACCGGAATATAAAGAACTAAAAAAGAATTTCGAAAAAGGAATTGATAGTATTAAAAAGAAAAAAGGCATTAAATCAGATTCAGATTGGATTTAAGCATATCAAAAACTGAATACTACCAAGTACTAAACCACACAATAAAATTAGATTGAGGGCAGAAGAGAAATCTTCTGCTTTTTTTGTTTCTAAGAATAAACATCCATTGACTAAGTTTTTATAATTTAGCAAAGTAATATGCTACAAAAACTTTCAATTCGGAACTATGCCTTAATAGATAGTGTTGATCTTGAACTTGATAAAGGTTTAAATATCATCACTGGCGAAACAGGTGCAGGTAAATCTATCATGCTTGGCGCGCTCTCTCTTATTTTGGGTCAACGTGCAGAAACTAAATATTTCTTTAATCAGGCTAAAAAATGTATTATCGAAGGTCAATTTCTGCTTAATGATATTACATTACAATCATTTTTTGAGGAAAATGATATTGATTTTTATAACGAAAGTATATTAAGAAGAGAAATATCTACAGATGGAAAGTCAAGAGCTTTCATAAACGATACACCCGTTACCTTAACCGTGATGAAACAAGTTGGCGAGAGGCTTATTGATATCCACTCACAACATGCCACTTTGGAGGTAAATGATCCAGGATTTCAGCTATTTGTTGTTGATACACTTGCCAATCATCAAACATTGCTTACTCAATATCGCGAAGAATATAAAGTTTATAAAAAAGCACAGCAGCAACTGTCAACATTACAGGGAGCTATGGCTGATGCGCGTAGTCGTCAGGATTATGAGCAATTTCTCTTCAATGAATTAGAAGCAGCATCCCTAAAATCTGGTGAGCAGCAAGAGCTTGAGGCCGAGTTGCAGATGCTCAGCAACGCAGAAAACATTAAAAGAAGCCTGGTAAATAGTAACAATATATTGAGCGAACAGGAAGTTTCTGTTCTACCTTTGCTTAAAGAGGCTATTAATCAGCTTCAGGGCATTGAGAAATTTAACGCTGATTACGGCGCATTAAATGAACGTCTGCGCTCATCTCTTATCGAGATTAAGGATATTGCCCAGGAAGTTGTTGCATTCGAAGAAGGAATAATTTTTAACCCTTCTAGAATTGAAGAAATCAACTCTCGTTTAGACACGATTTACAACCTCCAGCAAAAACACAGGGTAAGTTCTATTGAAGAATTACTGGCTATTGAAACACAATTATCTAAAAACCTAAATGAGTTATTAAGTGGGGATGAAGAGATTGAACGACTTGAAAAAGAAATAGCAGAAATGAAGGAAATGCTTACTGGCAAAGCCACCGAACTCTCAGCAAATAGAAGTAAATCTATAACCAGTACTGAAGATGAGGTAGCTAAAGTACTTAAGCAAGTTGGCATGCCTAATGCTAAAATTAAAATTGAACAAGGCAGGCTTCCAGAATTAAATGTTGATGGGAAAGATAGCATTACCCTATTATTTGCTGCCAATAGTGGACAAGCACCAGCTCCTGTTGGAAAAGTTGCATCAGGAGGAGAATTATCAAGACTCATGCTGGCAATTAAGTCCATAATGGCAAAACATACCTCATTGCCTACTTTAATATTTGATGAAATTGATACCGGTATCTCGGGTGAGACGGCCGTTCGCGTAGGTAATGTAATTGGCGAGCTGGAACACAATATGCAGGTTATATGTATTACGCACTTACCGCAAATTGCTGCCAAAGGTGACGCGCATTATTTTGTTTACAAAAACGAAGAAAGTGAACGTACTACTACCGGCATCAGAAAATTAAAATCGGAAGACAGGATTAAAGCAATTGCCGAAATGCTTAGTGGAAAAGATCCAGGCGCTTCGGCTATAAAAAATGCACAGGAATTGCTTGGCATAAACTAAATCTTAAAAAAAAACAAAACTAAAAAGATATGTATAACTTACTAAAAGGTAAACGTGGTATTATTACTGGTGCATTAGACCAAAATTCAATAGCCTGGAAAGTTGCAGAAAAAGCACATGAAGAGGGTGCTGAATTTGTTTTAACCAACGCCCCTATTGCTATGAGAATGGGTGAAATTAATGCATTGGCAGAAAAAACAGGCTCTCAAATCGTTCCAGCCGACGCTACCAATGTAGATGAGCTTACCAATCTGTTTACACAATCGCAAGAAATATTAGGTGGTAAAATCGACTTTGTGCTTCATTCAATCGGCATGAGTGTAAATATTCGCAAAAAAATTCCATATACAGAACTCAATTACGACTACTACCAAAAAGGTATTGATGTTTCTGCTCTTTCATTTCACAAGATGCTAGCTGTAGCCAAAAAACTTGACGCAATAAATGAAGGCGGTAGTGTTGTTGCCTTAACTTATATGGCAGCTCAACGAACATATCCATTTTATACAGATATGGCAGATATTAAAGCGATGCTTGAATCAATTGCACGCAGTTTTGGTTATCATTATGGCTTGGAGAAAAAAGTCCGTATCAACACTGTGTCTCAATCACCTACCAAAACAACTGCTGGTTCAGGCATTAAAGGTTTTGGCGATTTCTACGACTATGCAAATGCGATAGCACCATTGGGGAATGCTGATGCTGAATCATGCGCAGATTATTGTATCACTCTTTTCTCTGACCTAACGCGTATGGTAACCATGCAAAATCTTTTCCATGACGGAGGATATTCATCAACTGGAGTTAGTGATATTGTTATGCAGAAAATGGGATTAGAAGAATAATCTTTTAGCCTGACAACTATGATCCGCCAACTATTTTTAGCCATTTCACTAGTATGTTTTTCCATTGCCACTTACGCACAAAATTCATTTTCAATTAGTGGTGTTGTCAGAGATCAGAAAGAAACTTTACCTGGTGCAGGTGTTTACATTAGCGGCTACAAAATAGCTACCGCTGCCGATAATAATGGCCGCTTTAAAATAAATAACCTGCAACCAGGAAATTACGACATCCTTGTCCAAATGGTTGGCTACCTACCCTATTCAAAAAATGTTGTCATTTCTGACAAATCAGTAGAGGTAGAACTAATCCTAAAAGAGAATACCGTTCAGTTAAACGAGGTAGTAATCAGGGCGGATCCTAACAGGGCCAAATATATAGAGCAGTTTAAAGAGTTCTTTATAGGTAAGTCACCAAATGCAGCTCAATGTAAGATATTAAACCCTCAGGTTCTTAATATTGATTATGATGGTAGCAAAAGCCTGCTCACCGTAAAAACAGATGAGTTCCTAATAGTTGAAAATAAGGCACTTGGGTATCGATTAAAATACATGCTAGATTATTTTGAGTACAATTCAAGAACACACATTATTTATTACTCCGGCCATCCGTTTTTTGAGGAGCTAAAGGCGTCATCAGCGCGAAGGAAAAAATACGTAATCAATCGCGAAGTTGCTTACTACGGTTCTTCGCAACATTTCTTTAAATCCCTTTATCAAAACAAAACTAAAGAAGAGGGTTTCATTATTAATAAAATGGTAAAAGTTCTTAACCCTAACCGTTATCCGGATAGGGTGATAAACGAAAAATTAACCAAACTAAGAACCACCCCTCCAAAAACAGGTATCTTTAAAACTGCTGCCAAAATAGATACAGCTCAAGTTAACTTTTGGGAAAAGCAGCAGGATATGCCTAAATATATAGATAAACTTGACCGTGCCGAGGTTCTTCCAGACACATTGGTTCACTACTATAATCAAAACTTAAGGCTTCTTAATTATACCGATGCACTCTGTGTGATATATACAAAGGAAAGAGAGTCTCTAGCTTATTCAAAAACCGGATTCTGGATTTTCAGGCCACTGGATTTACCAAATTACGAAATATCTGTAGCCAATTTAACAAATGGTCCAATTCGATTCTATGAAAACGGGGGCATTCATGATTCCAGATCTTTTTTATATGAAGGCTATTGGGCTTATGAAAAGGTTGCCGACATGGTTCCTATGGATTACATTCCATTACAAAAAAAGTGAAAAACTTTTATTCATAAATACTAATATTTTTAGTAATTTTAACTAATGATATTAGACACCGAAACACCCGACAATTATCACAAAGGAAGAGGAGCCCAGTTTAACCCTCATAATCGTTTTGCAAAAAATGACTATGTAAAGGAACATGATGAAGGGATTGACGAATGGCAGGAAGAGGATCAAAAAACTACTTTCATTTTTGGCAAATCAAAATCTATTGTAAACAAAGTAGATAGTCCGGATGTGGGCATGCTTTATTCTTTAAATCCTTATCAGGGATGTGAGCATGGCTGTACATATTGTTATGCCAGAAATGCGCACGAATACTGGGGCTTTAGTGCAGGTTTAGATTTTGAGCGTAAAATCATAGTAAAAACAGATGCACCTGTACTATTTAAAAAATTTCTGGAACGTAAAGGCTGGAATGCATCCGTTATTTCACTATCTGGCAATACAGATTGCTACCAGCCTGCCGAAAGAAGGTTCAAAATTACACGGCAGCTATTGGAAATTGCGCTTAGCTACAAACAACCCATTGGTATGATTACTAAAAATGCGCTCATACTTCGTGATCTGGATATACTACAGGAAATGTCTAAACTTAATTTATGTATGGTATATGTTTCTATAAATAGCCTAAACGAAAAACTTCGCTCTAAAATGGAACCAAGAACAACTACTGCCAAACAACGCTTAAAAATTGTTGAAGAGCTAAGCAAAGCAGGAATTCCAATGGGTGTTATGGTTGCACCATTGGTACCAGGCTTAAGTGATCACGAAATTCCTATTATCTTAAAAACAATTGCTAACTGTGGGGCAATTGCTGCTGGCTACACTGTTGTAAGGCTTAATGGAGCAATAGGCGGGATATTTGAAGACTGGTTACGTAAGAACTACCCAGACCGTTTTGAAAAAGTATGGCACATGATTCAATCTTGTCATGGCGGAAATGTAAACGACAGCAGATTTGGCAATAGAATGAGGGGCGATGGCAATATAGCCCAGTTAATAAGAGATAGTTTTAAACTTCATTGCCGCTTGAATCATCTAAATGAGAAAAAAATCGAGCTGAACTCCGGTTTATTTAAAATCCCGCAAGCTCAACTCGGTCTGTTTTAAATTAAGCTAAAAAGTTATCTACTTCTCTGTATGCCTGTATTACTCTAAGCTCACCTTCTTTTCCTGGTTTAGAATTGCCATGCTCCATACCCATAACGCCTTTGTATCCTTTTTCATGAAGGTGTTTGAATAAGTTTTTATAGTTAATTTCACCAGTTGTCGGTTCATTTCTTCCTGGGTTATCGCCTATTTGAATGTAAGCAATCTCATCCCAGCATCTGTCAATATTAACCATTAGCTGACCTTCTGTTTTCTGCATATGGTAAATATCATATAGAATTTTACACGAAGGGCTCTGCACTGCTTTACAAACAGCATAGGTTTCGTGCGTTTGCTGTAAGAATAACTCAGGTGTATCACTTAAGGTTTCAAGTACCATAATTAAGCCATGTGGTTCAAAAATTTCAGCTCCTGCTCGCATTGCATCAATAACATTGGCAAATTGATTTCCATAAGGAAGTCTGCGCTCGTAAAATCCTGGAACAACGGTCATCCATTTTGCATTACATCTTTTTGCGGCCTCTACAGATTTCTTGCAGGTTTCAACAAATTTATCTTTAAATTCTTTTTTTCCGGTTGTTAATGATGTTTTCCAGTTATCGCCACCATCAACTACAAAAACACCCATTCTCATGCCCAATTTGGCAAGCAGATCACCTATTTTTGTTTGTTCTTCAGTAGATCTTCCTAAAAAGCCATTGTCTTCAATAGAACGAAAGCCCTGATCATGCATAAATCTAATCTGATCCAGAAAGCTATCACCAGCATTATTTTTAAACATACCCTGATGAGGAGCATAATCAAGATTAAAAGTTTTACCCGCCAAAGCTGGGCCTTGCCCTGTAGAAGCTTTATCGGCAGCCAGCCCATTTATTGATGACCCGGCTACAAGTGCACCCGTGGCAACAAAACTGTTTTTTAAAAATTCTATTCTGTTCATATTTTTGGTTTTTGGTTAGGTTCTTACTTTAATAATTGGTTAATCGGTTATCATTTTTTTAAATCCGGCGGTGAGGGTATCCGTAACACTCCCGTCCTTACGGTGATAGATAATATAAGCTTCCATATTCTTTTTTGCTGCTATAAAATCGAGTGCTTCTTTAACATTCATAGCCATTATTGGGCTATCGTATCCATCGGCAGTAATAGCATCCTTGGCATAAATTGTTACACTAATTAATGAATTATCTAAAGGATATCCGGTTTTAGGATCTATGAGGTGAGCTATTTTTTTGGATCCTTTTTGCAAATATTTTCTATAATTACCTGCGGTTGTAATTGCCCCTTCCTTAATACTGATAACATGTCTCACAACTGGTTCAGCATTTGGAGAATCGGCAGGCCCTTCAATTCCTATGTGCATTGATGTACCATCGGGTTTTGGCCCTTTAACCCTTAGCTCACCACCAATTTCAACTACAAAAGATGCTATTCCTTTTTTAATTAAGTAATCAGCAACAACATCAACACTATATCCTTGTGCAATTCCATTAAGGTCTACATTTATGCATTGCTTTTTTTTCTTAAGAAAATTACCTTTTAAGCTCAGATTATTCATACCAACACACTTAAGCAGCTCCTTTACCTGGCCACTGTCCGGAAATTTATCTATTGGTTTTGCACCAAAGCCCCATGCTTGTACCAAGGGCTCGACTGTAATGTCAAATTTCCCTTTTGTAGCTTTATAAACCTCAAAGGATTTTATAATTACTTTAGTAAAATGCGGATCTAAAATAATCCCATCCTTAGATGCATTAAACTTATTTATTAAGGAATATGATTTGTAAAGCGACATAGATGAATCTATGACTATAAGAATGCTATCTATATTTTTTTTGGTTACAATGCTATCTCTTGCAAAATACTTAATGGAATAATCAGTGCCCTGAGCATATCCGTGTATAGCATACTGTCGCAGATCGTCCTTCTTAAAAAGAAGGAAAATTTGCGACAGCAGCAATAAAATGAAAACTTTATTTATAGAAAACATTACGTTAGTAACGTTTAGATCACCTTAGTTTGACCTGGTGTAGGAATTGGATACAATCCGTTAGCATCAGGTAATAACTTAGGTTTTGCAGTCCAGCTTAATTCATCAGGGAACAAACTATTATCGGCTTTTAATGCATCATCCCACTTAATTGTTTTTCCTGAGTAGGTTGCATAACGACCAATGATAGCTGTCATACAGCTTTTTGCGCCACGCTCTGCATCCCAGAATTTATATTCTCCTTTAGCAATTGCTGCAAAAAGCTCATCATGCTCAGTTTGATAAGGATTAGGATTTACTTTTGAGCTATAGTTATAGATTAGCTTATTCTTGCTATCGTATAATCTTCCTTCATTACCTGCAGATAAGAAAACACGACCTTTGGTACCATGGAAACTTTCGTCAACACGGTTATCTATACCCTCAAAGTGACGGCATTGACTGTTAATTACTGATCCATCTGCATAAGTTAATTCTACAGAGTGATTATCATAAATCTCACCATAATCTTTTCCTGTTCTCCAGGCACGGCTACCAGTACCCTGAACAGAAACCGGATAAGCATTTTTAACCCAGTTTGCAATATCTATATTATGAACGTGCTGCTCAACTATATGATCTCCGCATAACCAGTTAAAATAATACCAGTTACGCATCTGATATTCCATTTCCGTTTGGTTTGCTTCGCGCTGTTTTACCCAAACACCACCACT
>Ga0157371_10004281_pt1 | contig 12521 bp, 10 predicted proteins | sample C45metaG_FD_113462 | JGI IMG/M metagenome (GOLD analysis project Ga0157371, IMG submission 113462) | Corn rhizosphere microbial communities from Kellogg Biological Station, Michigan, USA - C4-5 metaG | ecosystem: Host-associated > Plants > Roots > Rhizosphere > Soil | place: USA: Michigan... | reverse complement strand
CATAACTGCGATCATGAGATATGCTGTCCACAATGCATTGATTGAGCAAAATCCTGCCTATGACCTCGCTGGTGCTGTAATTTCTAAAAAAAGTATTCACCGCCCTGCCCTTCCTTTAGAACGACTACCAGAGCTCATGCAACGTATAGAAGCTTACAACGGCAAAGGCATCACACAGATTGCGACCCAGCTTACACTCCTGACATTTGTTCGTTCGAGTGAATTAAGATTTGCACGTTGGTCAGAGGTAGATTTTAAAAACGCTCTATGGACTATACCCGCAGAGCGAAAAGTACTTACTGGGGTTAAATATTCAGCAAGAGGGGCAAAAATGAAAAGCCCTCATCTGGTGCCTTTAAGTAAACAAGCAAAAAAACTGTTGTTACAGCTGCATGCAATCAGTGGTGGCAAAGACCTCATGTTCATCGGATTTAGTAATGACGACAAACCGATCAGTGAAAACACAGTCAACAAAGCCCTTAGAACCATGGGATACAATACCCAAACTGAAGTTTGTGGGCATGGTTTCAGGACTATGGCTTGCAGTGCATTGATTGAATCCGGGCTTTGGTCAAGAGACGCTGTAGAGCGACAAATGAGCCATCAAGAGCGTAACAGCGTTAGGGCAGCTTACATTCATAAAGCACAGCATTTGGAAGAGCGAAAACTGATGTTGCAGTGGTGGGCTGACTATCTGGAAGCTTGTAAAGAAGAAGCACAAACACCTTTTTACTTCTCAAAAAAATCCCATTCTACAGGGACGTAATTTTTTGTGGATAGTTTTTAATTAATAAGCATAAAACACTTAGAGTTACTAAATTCTAATTCAGACAGTTATTCTTCCTGCACCATAAAATACATCAAAAAGGTCAGGATATTTTTCTTCTTTTCCAAATATCAACTCATGTCTTACCTGCTGGTGCAGATTTATAACCATAGATTCAAAGCTTGGATAGTTTATATTCAAATCTCTCGAAGCCTTACTTTTTAAATTGTTAGCTAATTCAATTGCTGTTTGGTTCATTGAGAGCGATAAATTTAGTGCTGCAACACCAGCTGCTACCGCGCAAGCTCCGCTTGTGCCTTTAAAATTATGCGTATATTTCTTCAGGTCTGCGGAGAGCGTAGTAAGACCTAAGTTTTTAATTTCTCCATTTGAAGAATAGGCATCATGTGATGGAGCACAAAGATCAATACCAGGTCCAAAACAAGAATAAGATGCTTTCCCATAAAAAGGGCTAATAGCTGATACAACTAATACATTGCTGAGAGTACTTAGATTATTGCTAAAATGAGATGAAAACTTCAGTTCACCATTAATATTTTGTGAGTATACTATCTTCTTATCCCCGTCATAGTTAATAGGGCAATTACTATTACCAGCTGACCACAAAAAAAGCACGCCTTTACCTCTTCTCCCTCCTTGAGAGGATAAAGAAGAGATCAAATCAATACTTTCATTATTAAGAATAAAATCAGGAAGCTTTGACCATGTATTTACGAATATATCAATTTTATCCGAGAGAGCCTTAACAAACTGCTGAAATCCAGATTGGTTTATGATAAATCTGTTATCGTAAGGCCATCGGATCGGTAAAATCTTTACCGTAGGGGCAATACCTACAGGAAGGCTATTGCTCAATGGCCCAGCTATCAGACCACAAATTGCCGTTCCGTGCTTGAATTTATCAGAGAAAACTCTATCAGCTTTCGATTTGTCTTTAGTAATATTAAGCTTACCGTTTTCAATGTAAGTAAATGCTTCAATATTATCTGAGTAATCATTACTAAAATTGTCAATCAAACACCCATCATCAGCTACTGCAACAACTATGTCACTATCACCAAAAGACTGATTTGAATTCCAATAATATTCAGCATTAACTGAACATAAAGAGCGTGATGTAAAAGAGGGATGCTTACCATGCAAGTGCCATTGGTGATCATAAAGAAGATTATCTTTTAAAAGAGAATTAAGGGCATCAAATGATTTCACTGAGCATCCTCCAGAGATACAGTTTCATTTTCCCAATGCTGTTTATATTCTTTACAACTTATCAAAAGTTCATGGTGCTTCCCTTCCGCGAATACACTACCATTTTTTATGAAAATCACTTTATCCATATCATTAATGATATCAACACTATGAGATATACATATTACTGTTTTATTCGAAAAAAAGTTTTTGAGATTTTCCAAAACTTTCGCTTTGGTATTTGGATCTAATGCTGAAGTTACTTCATCAAGTAAGAGAACATTATGTTTTTTAATTAAGCCACGAGCTATATTTAACCTCTGCAATTGCCCACCCGACAAAGTAGAACCTTTATTCCCAATTTTTGTATTTAAAAGAGAGGTGAAACTTTCTTTTTCATTCATAAGGTCTTGCAAACAAACCGAACTCAGAACATGCTCAATTTCATTAATAGATAAGCTTTCCTTAGAAGTGCAAATATTATACAAAACCGTATCATCAAAGAAATTTGCGTCCTGAGATACATATGAAATGTTCTCTCTTAGACTTGAGGTATTGAAATCATCCAATTCAGATGTATTAATCAATATAGAGCCATGACTTTCATAATCATATAAACCTAACAATAACTTTAAAATAGTTGATTTCCCACACCCTGTAGCACCGACTAAACCTACCTTTTCTCCTTTTTTAATTTTGAAGTTAATTTCTTTCAGGACCAACTTTTCGCCGTGTTTCATTGAGACGTTTTTAAACTCAATCAATTCGATATTATTTAGACAGTGACAACCTTCTTTTTCTTTTTCATTCTTTATCAGTGTGTTTAAGCTTGTATTGAATAAAGCATATGCACGAAACAAGGCAGTAAATTGGTCCATTAATGTCGAAAAAAGTCCCTCTAGCTTAAATATCAATGCGTACACAACAGCCACTTCACCTGAAGAAATACCTTTTGAGATCCATAGAAACAAGATCATCAGTGTTATGATAGCCATTATGAGTGAACTTGTAATAATCATTATCGTCTCTGATCTCGTAATTGACCTTAAATACAAAGCAGATTTATTTATAAAATCCTTTAGTGAAACCACTATCCTGTTAGATTCATTTACATCATTGTATTTAGAAAATAACTTCAGAGTTAAAACGTTATTGAAACTATCGCTAATTACTCCATTGACGTTCACGGATTGATTTGCCGACTCACGAGCTAGTTGTTTTGTTTTAGGAACATAAACTTTAGCAATAAAGAAAATCGCGAGCATCCACGTGAAAATTGGAGCAAGCAAATACAGGTTAATCGACGCCATAACAGAGAAGGAGAATATAAAAAAAGCGGTTGTAACCCAAATATTCTGGAAGAACAGAGAAGACATTTCATTGACAGCCTGACCAGCCTGCCAAATAGAAGATGTTATTTTACCAGGATTATTACTGTCAAAAAAAGCCATCTTATTTTTCAAGGTTTCTTTGTAGAGCTGAACTCGAACTAATGCACTTAATTTCGAGTAAACTGCTTGATTTATTGTTAGTAAATTTAAGAACCTTAATAGAGGCCTAATAAACAAAAGCATTGCCAAGAAAAGAATAATAAAAATTTGGTTATCGCTTAATGCTTTAATGATAGTATCGCGATCCCGACTAACCTCACTAATCAGATCAACAAGCTTTCCTGAAGAGTGAATTATAAAAACCTCACAACCAGAACATAATAAACCAAGTATGAAAAGTGAAGAAGCTAAAATCTTATGATCTAATGCAAGTTTAAGTAACACTCTTACAGAATTCTTTTCTTTTAGAAAACCATTATCCTCTTCAAATGGCTTAATAAAGCTCTCGAATTTTTTTAAAATAGAAGTTAGCATTTTCTATCCTTATTTAAGCAACAGCGCATAAGCGCTGTTGCTTATCCCTATTGATAATTAAGACCTCATTTAGAAGTGTCCACCAACACCCGGTCCGCCACCACCAGCGCCTACGGCACAGCAAAGAAACTCAAAATTACCTTCTTCATCTTCAGGATGTTTTGAAATAAAAGTAATTTCAACATCTTCATCCTCTACACTAATACTGTTTTCACTTTGATGCAATTTCGAATCAAGACTCATTTTACTCTCCTTTGATTGGAAAAAACACTACTCACACATCATTTCGCCAGAGACTGCTGTACTCCAAATTTTAGCAATTCCCTGGTGATATGACATATCGGGCCATGTTCAGCTATGCCATCCTTATCATAACGAGCAGATAAGCATCCTGATGCACAACTCCATCTGGCAAAACATTTAGAACAATCACTAAATGAAGTGTTGTTAATTTGTCTTAAAGCGTTAACTTTTTTCACATCAAATTTAAAATTATTATCTTTGAATGTTCCAACATGGAATAAATCATAACCTTCATTTTCACTACGACTATATCGGTGACAACCTGCTACCTCCCCTTTTGGAGTAACAGCAAATTCTACGTTACAAAAACGACCACCTCTGCGATCTACATTACCCATTAATTTGTTTGTGACATCAATGCCATTTTTTTTAGCTAAAAAATAGGCTTCTTTAAATTGATCTATGAACTCTTGTTGTTTAGGTTTTGAAAGTTCACTATCTGTAGCTCGGCCAATCTCAGCCATTGGTTCCATGCGAACTTCCTTGGCTGATGTATAGTCCCTTATGTATTCGACCATTTCAACTAAACGTCCTGTTGATTCGCTAGATAAAGTTGTCCTAAAATGATATGGAACTCCATGCTTCGTTAATAACTCGCTTGTTCTAAGTAGCGCTTTTTGTGAACTTTTTCCATTCGGGAAAGAACGGTTCAATTGAAGGTCGGGTAATACGTCAAATGATAAAGTTACAAAGTCGATATTTTTTTTGAGCCACTTTGCCTTTTCATCATTGATCAACACTCCATTAGTTATTAATCTGATATAAGTATTCACGCCAGCCTCGTCAGCTTTATACTTGATGTAATTATTTATCCATACAATCAATTCCCATTCCGTTGTAGGTTCTCCCCCTCCAAGGTATCTGAACTCTGCGGTGTTACTTGAGATTGATTTTGCATTTTCAATAGCAATGTCAACAGCCTTTTTAGCTATTTCTTTGCTCATTGCTTCACTCTTCTCACCTGTCGCCCTGGCATAACAGTAGTTACAAGCCAGATTACATGTTTCAGTAAGCAGCAAAGTGGCCTCAAACGGCTTAAAATCTTCAAGATCTTCTATTACAGGTAACGGCTTAATATTTTCTCCAATAACATTCCACTTGGACAGTTTTTTTATTATCGGATGATTTATTTCTTCAGCATTCAGATTAACATGATTTGTAAGCTTTTCAATTAATGGTAAAGATGCCTTACTACTTTTAAACGCTATACCTCTTAAAGGCAAATGTGAGTATATAAGCCCATCATCTCCTTCAAAGTGATACATAGGTGTATTCAATACTTTATGCTCCGATGAACTCATAACTCACCTCACTTTATTTAAAGTAATATAGTTTTTAATTTCTCTTCAAGTTCTACTTCTAAGTTAATTTCGTACGCATTTCCTTTATCAAGAAAATTTGAGTGCCTTTTATTAAGAAGTCGATGCAAGTGGTAGTGAGATGGTTTCTTGATTAAGATTAATTTCATTCCATCGGGAAATTCAACACCACAGTGTCTTGTTTCATTCGCATACTTATCTGAAACTAATTTGGATTTATGGAATTTAAGGTTTAACTCTTTCTTCCAGACTCTTATATGTGGATTAATTAGCTTCTTGCCATACATGTCTTTGTACATTTTTGAATTTACAATATAAGACGAAGTAGAATTCAATGTATAGCATTCAGTCATTACGGCTTGGTGTTCAGCATAATCTGTGCAGATTTTCTCATAGAAAGAAAGATCATAAACATCATCCGCATCATGTTGCATAACCCAATCAACATCTTTTTTGTACAAAATGTCTAAGGCAGCATTGCGAGCTGATATCTGATCATAACCCCCATCTCGGATCGAAGTTTCATAACCAGAACCATAGTTCCCACATTTAACTTCGAACTTATGCGAAAAACACTCTGATGATTCCAAAAAGGCATAATTTTGATTTATGTTTTCGTTATCAGTGATCAGAATAAGAATGTTAGAAACAAATTCAGAGCGTGCTGCAAAAGATAGTGTTTTAAAAGCCAGCAATAGCTCATCACTACTGACCGTGCAAAAAATCCCTACAGAACACCTATACTTAGCTTGCTTACAATATGCTGGATCAGTATTAATGATGTGTTCACTCACTACGCACCTCCATGGAATTCCAAGAAGCTAACTCATCAGTAACGTGAAAGGTTAAAATCAACCTAACACTACTTTTGTGAAGTTATATTCATCAGAAATGTTTCAGAATAGGCGGTTAGTATGTAAGTTTGTTAATTTTATGTTGCGTGTAAAACTTTGCATTAGCTCTGGGCTATATGAAAATATCACTATTTATGGATGGACTCCCAACCATAAAACAGAACTTTCAACTACAAATATCACTTTTATTTATTAACTAAATGGCTTTTCCATATTAATAAGTTACATTTATTAAAATCTTAATACTCCTCTATATTTTGCTAATAATTCAAAAAAATATATTTATCATGCTAATTATACATGTGTTAGTAATCAAGAATTTCGTTTCTATATTTGAATGAAGTTTCCAGATTATTGCTCACATGTGAGTGAAAATTCACATCATGCCGTCTCATACGAGATGTGTTGTCCAGTCAAAACAATGAATGTCTTTTTGTATCCATAACCGCAGCTCTCGCTGGGCTTCTCCTTGGGCTTGATATAGGTATTATCTAAAGTGACCTGCCACTCTGGGAGCTGCGATAGGAGCAATCTGTAACGGCTGGGTTTCAAATCGACTGGGAAGAAAGTACAGCCTTATGGCTGGAGCCATACTCTTCATAATGGGTTCCCTTGGATCAGCCTTCGCCACAAGTGTTGAAGCTCTGCTTACATTCAGGGTTTTACTCGGGCTGGCCGTTGGTATCGCCTCCTATACCGCCCCACTCTATCTGTCAGAGATGGCAACAGAGAATGTTCGTGGAAAAATGATCAGCCTTTATCAGCTCATGATCACCTTTGGTATTGTCGTAGCTTTCCTGTCGGATACAGCATTCAGTTACAGTGGCAATTGGCGGGCAATGCTGGGTGTTCTCGCTATACCAGCAGTTGTTCTTTTCGTCATGGTTATTTTCCTTCCTAACAGTCCCCGCTGGCTTCCAAGGGCCTGCACGTTGAGGCGGAAAAAGTTCTGCGAATGCTTCGTGATACCTTAAAAAAGCCAGACAGGAACTCAACGAGATAAGGGAAAGCCTTCGTATGAAGCAGGGAGGATTTGCTCTTTTCTGGCAAAACGGGAATGTGAGACGCGCCGTCTACCTTGGTATGTTGCTTCAGGGTATGCAGCAGTTTACGGGCATGAATATCATCATGTATTACGCTCCTCAGATTTTCAAAATGGCTGGCTTCAAGAGCACTCAGGAGCAGATGGTTGCAACCATAGTAGTTGGCCTGACCTTCATGTTTGCTACCTTCATTGCGGTCTTCACAGTTGATAAAACGGGAAGGAAGCCAATCCTTAAAATTGGATTCAGTGTAATGGCATTCGCCACTATGGTTCTGGGCTACTGCCTCATGAAAGCGGGTCAGGAAAATATCAGTTCCGGTCTGTCATGGGTGTCAGTGGGTATGACAATGTTGTGTATAGGTGGCTATGCCATGAGTGCTGCCCCGGTGGTCTGGATACTGTGTTCAGGGATACAGCCTCTGAAATGCCGGGACTTCGGGATTACCTGCTCAACGACTACTAACTGGGTTGCCAACATGATATTCGGAGCAACCTTCCTGTCACTTCTGGGAAGTATTGAGCCTGCAGGAACGTTCTGTCTGTATACCGGCTTCAACCTGATCTTTATCGTGATAACTTTTCTCCTGATTCCCGAAACCAAAGGAGTCACTCTTAAGCATATCGAAAAGAATCTTATGTCTGGCAAGAAGCTACGTGATTTAGGTCAATAAATTTCATTTTTTAATAAAAGCCAGTAAATAGTGACTGGCTTTTTTTTGCATTGAACCATGGCTCGTAGTGCATTAATTGAATCCGAACTTTGGTTAAGACACCCTGTAGAGAGACAAATAAGCCATCAAGAGCGCAATAGCGTTTGGGAAGCTTACATCCATAAACCAGAATATTTAGAAGAGCGAAACTCATGTTGCAATGGTGGGCTGACTATCTGGAAGCCTGTAGGGTGAGAACGCTAACGCCCTAAAACTTTTCTAAAAAAGCTATGCATTAATTCCTAAAATCACTTGGGTTAAAATGGGCCTACCCCTAATGATTCGAACATTCTGATTAGCTTCATATTTCATTATCATTTTATGTGTTCTATTGAAATACCCCCCTTAAAACATCTTTAATACTAGGCAGTTAAAATTCAGTGTATTTTTAAAACACTAATATTTTATATATTAGTGTTAAAATAAAATAATCTTATATCATGCAAGATAAAGACTCAGAAGAATTACTGATCATTTGAATTTTTTTGGCGATGTGCACGGAAGCGTTCTTCAAAAAAAACCATTATACCAGGATAGTGCTTCCTATTAAGCGAGTAATTGTGATTACCTAATTTAGGGAAAACATAAGCATAGTTAGCATTTTTCATAGAGTTCTCAGAAAAAATATGATGGCCGCTTAACCAATCGTTGACAGCTTTCTCTACTTTTTCAGGACATACCTCAGTATCACCAACCTCTTCGTTAAGAACTTCATTTACTGGTATATAGGGAACAATAAATGTTACAGCAAATCGACGATACGCTTCCTTTTTACTCAAGTCTCCAGAATCCTCCCAAGCCCTTCGCATCGCACGAGCAATATAAGTATTGCCATCGGAACGAGACCCAATAGACTGCACAGTTTGCTTTGCTTCAATTGCAAAACTACTGTTTGGGGACTGAACAAACAAATCACAACGACCATGGCGCAGAGACCCGCTATCAACCCCAGGTACAAGAGTGCGGTAACGCTTCATCGTAGAAAACTCTTCCAAAGCGAGCCAATTTTTCAGCGTCCATGCGGCTCCAGCCAAAACACTTAGCGAAGCCCTTTCATTATACCACCATGGGTTATCGTACTCATTAGTTGAGGTATAACGTATGATGGCATTAATCCAAGCATTTAGAAGGTTTTGTAACTCATCATCACTTTTATAAACCTGAATTGCTTTAATAGTTTTCACTTATTTTAAGCCTTGCATCTAAAAATTAACGATAATTTTATTATTTAAAAAACCAAAATCGATATAAAATATTATTTATATGGTTAACTAAAGGTCAATAAGTAACCACCTCTTCTTGTGGAATTTTGAAATGCAAGCTTTATGGCTTAACTGACGACAAAACGTGAAAGTTGTGTGCTGCCACCTCAGCTAAAAAAATAAAAATCGGGATACTCATATACTGGGAAAGGCCTCCAGGAAGATTACCAAAATATTTTTCAGGAAGAGTATTTTTATTAAACCACTAAGATAACTGGATTCAATGCGATAACAAAGTTGATTTTAACGATTTCTTTCGGACCACTACATTTACATATTCGTAGGCATAACTCACTCCTGAAGGAAAAAATCAATCTAAGTAAAGAACATAACCTTCATCGATAAATAATAAGTTAGGCCTTTGTTAAAAAAAACCACATAATCATCTAAATTTTTATTATACTTTAAACAAAAAAAGCCCCGCAAGGCTTTTAATTGTTACTAGTTAGAAATTACTAAGGTTTGGAATTTTTACTAGGTTTTACCTTTGGGTTATTTCCCGGAGTTTTTTTGTTATCACGTTGACGCTGATCAGGTTGTCCTGTTGAATCAGCAATTCGTTTCGGACCAGGCTTAAGTGCCATAGAAATTCTCCTGTGAATGTTTGAAAAGGAACCCTTCTGTTCAAAATATGATCAATAGTTGGCTATATCAAGAGATCTTTTGACAAACTGATAGGGATTTGATCAAGGTCTAATTTTTAAGAGTTCATAGCAAGATGAACATAGATACAACTAATGCTAAATCTCGTTCTGACCGAGATACTTTCTGAGTGTCGTATTGCTTGGCTGGAGGGTTACACTCGAATCCAGCCGGGTTTAGACACATAATCTGAGTAGTGAATAAACATTACTGGAGTCATACGTAAATCGCTTCAAGCACTATTAACAGTATTTAAAAGTCACCCATCATAATTCTATGATAAAATCAAGTGCTTGTGCAGATTAACTTTAGTTATATCTGGAAACCAGTTCTTGGTAGCCACCTAAAGCATTCAATAGATTACCTAATAATGTACCTGTACCTACATTAGGCATAAAATTTTCTAAGCCCAACCAAACCTTTTTCACAACGTTATGCTGTGTGGGTATAAATTACCTGCAACTGGGCTACCTATTTTCTGACCTTTAAAGCACCAAAGCATCAATCTTACTTATATCAAACTCCTTTCACCTTAGCTATGGCTTTAACGGCCTTATTTAAGCACATGATTTTTAAGAAGTAAAAAATAACAACCAATATTAATTAGAAAATTCTTAATTTTCTCGCTGAAACATTCTAATATGTACAGAAAAATTGCAGTGATTTAAAGCTATTAGCATAACTCACTGATTAACTGATAAATTTTCAATTCAAGGTTATGCGTAATGGACGAAATTGAAGGCTCGCTTTACAAAAACTCCAATCTGTCACTCAGCCAGAAACTTGAAAAGTCGCGAGCAGAGTTACTCGATCTGACAGCTAGAAATCGTTTACTTAACATACCAAAATCAAAGACTACAAAATTTTTGGAAGTAGTTAATGAAAGATCTGACATTTTGTTCAAGATGCTTTTTGAAGAAGGCAAGCCGTTCACTTTTCTTCATGGTCGAGAAGATAAAAAAACAGATGAAAGCAATGAGAACAGTGAGACAGACTCAGAGTCCGAAGATATTATTTTCTTAGATGACTCCGAAACCAACCACAATGATACAAAACTCCAGACCAAGCTCACGCCAAAGACATTACAAAAAAAGTTATTAGATTTATATTATGACTCAAAGACCCTTGAAGAAGAACAAGGCGTAAACATCCTGTTTCTATCGCTAGGATCGCTTAAATGGATAGATCCTAATAACAAAGCAAACATACGGCATGCCCCTCTTTTATTGTTGCCAATTGAATTAATGCGAGCTAAAGCAGGAGAACGCTTTAAAATTAAAGTCAGGGATGAGGACATCATTAGCAACCTGTCGCTTGAGACATTCCTCAGCCGTGTTCACCAAATCACCCTACCTCCCCTAAGTATCGATGAAGATTTTTCTTTAACGAATTACTTCGCAGAGATAAAACAAGCTGTATCATTGAAAGAAAGCTGGGAAGTATTAGAAAATGAAGTCAATCTAGGTCTGTTCTCCTACGCTAAATTTATGATGTATACAGATTTAGATCCTGATAACTGGCCTTCAGATTCAAAGATCACAGATCAGGAATCAATAAAGTGTCTTTTAGAAACAGGCTTCTCTGGTGGAGAGTTAATCTCTGACGACATTGTAATTGACTCAGTCATCCCCCCACGAGAAATGCTTCATATTTTGGACAGTGATAGCTCACAGACTCTTGCCATTCACGAAGTACGTAATGGTAAAAGCTTGGTTATTCAGGGTCCTCCAGGAACTGGTAAATCTCAGACAATCGCAAACATCATAGCTTCAGCTGTAGCAGACGGTAAAAAAGTATTGTTTGTAGCTGAAAAGATGGCGGCCCTTGAAGTAGTTAAGCGCAGACTTGATCAGGCGGGTGTTGGAGATGCTTGTTTAGAGCTACATAGCAATAAAACCAACAAAAGAGCATTCCTTGAAGAACTGAAGCGAGTCTGGGAACTCGGTTCACCTCGGGGAGAATTTCCAGATACATTAGTCAATAATCTCACAGAAAGCCGAGATATCCTCAACAATCACCCGGCAAGAATTCATAAAACGTACATGCCATCTGGCTTAACGCCATACAAGGTTATGGCGCAACTGGTACGTCTCAGACAATCAGGTTTTGATCCTAATGATTATAAGCTTAGCGGTTATGAATCATGGAGTAACGACGATTTCGCCAAAAGACATGCACTTATTGATGAATTAATTGAGAGGATAAGTGATATTGGCATTCCTGATTCGCACCCATGGAATGGTATCGATAGAACTGAGATACTTCCTAGTGAAGTTGAAAGACTCACTGCCTCATTAACGAACCTGAAGTCTGAACTTTCAGATTCTATTGAAGAGTCTATCAATCTTTCTAAACTTACCAATGAAGCCTATCATATAGGCTCATTAAAAGAGTTACAGGAATTCATTCTAATAGCTGAATTAATTAACTCAGCGCCTAATTTATCACCTGAATCATTAAGTTCGCCATTATGGGCCACTTCTAAAGATGAGACAAAGACGTTAATTGAAACTGGATTCTCATTTAAAGAGCTCTACAGCAAGCTT
>Ga0157371_10004278_pt1 | contig 12527 bp, 5 predicted proteins | sample C45metaG_FD_113462 | JGI IMG/M metagenome (GOLD analysis project Ga0157371, IMG submission 113462) | Corn rhizosphere microbial communities from Kellogg Biological Station, Michigan, USA - C4-5 metaG | ecosystem: Host-associated > Plants > Roots > Rhizosphere > Soil | place: USA: Michigan... | reverse complement strand
TCGCGGGCGCGGCCGGCAGATCGACGAACCGGCCCAGCAAGACGCCCAGACTGGCCCCACTAACGGCCGGCGCCGTCTTGGAAGCGGCGGTGAAGACGCCATAGATCAAGCCGACCTGACTGCGATCGCCCGCCGCCGCCTCGTCGGCCACGGTCGCCCAGATCAATATACTCAGTCCGCCACTGACCACGCCGATAAGGCCCGCCGTGAGGGTGGCCGCCCAAGGCGTTTGCGCCGTCAGGCCGAACACCAGGGCGCCGACGAGCAAACCCGCGCTCAAAACCGTGAGCGCCTCGCGGCGTCCAATCCCTTTCAGGACTCGCGCCCAGGCCAGTTGCGACAGCAGGACTCCCGACGCGCCGGCGGTCGCCAGGGCGCCCGCCCAGGCCGACGAGTTGACGACATAGGCGACATAATAGGGCTCCAACTTGGCGAAGGCCGACATGGCGAAAGGAAAGGCGAAGGCCATTCCGTACAAGGGGGACAAGGCCGTGATCTGGGACCAAGCTCCCGGTCGCGCCGCCTGCGCCGACGACGGAGCGGCCATCGAACGCGGCGCGAACTCGACGGACGCGACCCCTCGTCCAAGCCATAGCGCCGTGACCAGCCCGATCGCCGCCATGCCCAGCCCGAGCGCCGCGAACAGGGCGATGCGCTGCGCCGATGATGAGAAGGCGTCGGACGCCAGAAAGGGCAGGATCACCGCCCCCAGAAAGAGCGCGGCCAAACCGCTAACCGCCACTCTCAGCGCAGCGACCCGGGATCTTGAGGGCGCATCTCGTGTGGCCAGGGTCATCAGGGCGTTCTGCGGGGTGTCATAGACGCCGTAGCTGATCCGAAACGCCAGCAGCGCCGCCACGACGCATTCGAAACGGACGTCCACAGGCGCAAGCGGGACCGCAAACAGCGCCAGCAAGGCCAGACTCGTAAAGACGCAGCCCCACACCTGCAGGGCGGCGGCCGAGGTCGCGCCCGACAACGCCCCTCGAAACACTCGGCCGATGACCACATCGGCGGCCGCGCTGACAAGCAGCCCGCCCCCAAGCACCATCCCCATGACCATGGGAGAAAGACCCGCCACCTCCGTCAGAAAGAAAGCCAACAGCAGGGCGCCGCAATTCCAGAACAAACTCTTACCGAAGTGGGCGGCGCAATAGGCCCAGGTCAATTCGCGGTCCTGACCGATTGCTGGCGCCTGCCTCGACATGGTTTTCTCGATTGAAGGCCGCCGGAGCGGCGGAAACCCTTCCGGAACCCTAACGCCACAGGGATGATGGGCGCATGACAACGCGCCGGATTCGCAGAGGCGCCTTTCGCAGCTGCGTCGACGCATACACCCCCGATCAAGGCGACGCTTCCATCGCGTCTAGATCGCTCTGCCTCCATCAGTGATCTTCCCCCGTCTGAGTGGACAGCCATCCTGGCTTTCGGAGCCGGAGAGGAGTGTCCGATGAGTGTTCAACGCCGGGTGTTCCCGGATACTTTGAAGCAGGCCGTTGATCGGGTCGCCAACAGTGGACTGAGCATCGGAGCGGTGGCCAGGGAACTGGGGCTGCCCGAGACGGTGCTGCGTCGATGGATGACGCAGTTTGGGGTGCAGGCGACGAGGGCGTCGCGGCGCCCCACACAACGCAGACGTCGTCCCCGTCGCGTCGGATCTGGCTGCAGAGGGGCCCGGTTACGACGGGAGAACGGTCAGCTTCGGATGGAGCGAGAACCGCAGGTCGGCGCGTAGCAGCCACACCCCAAGAAAGCCGCGCTCATCTTGGCTTCGCCGCCCTTCGGGTCGGCGCGACCTCCTGATGAAGTTTGGGTTCGTCAATGGGCATCGTCAGGTTTAGCCGGTTCGCGTGCTGTGCGCGGTCCTCGGTTTGTCCACCAGCGGATACTACGCCTGGCGCGGTCGCCCCGAGAGTGCGCGATCTGTCGCCAATCGCGAGCTGGCCGAGAGGGGGTGCTGTCAGTCTAACGCTAACTTGTCTCCACTGAAGGCTGGCGCAGGCGTTGACGCCGTTATCATTCAAGCGCCATCGCTTTCCAGCGGAGGTCATACGCCACACTGTGTGGCTTTACTTCCAGTTCAGCCAGAGCCTTCAGGACGTTGAAGAGCTTCTCGCGGCTCGAGGCATCGATGTCAGCTACGAGACTATCCGCTGTTGGACGATCAGGTTTGGACCCCAGATCGCAAGGGGGCTGAAGCGGCTCCGCCTTCCACTTCCCCTCGCTGGCATCGGGACGAGGTCGTCTGTTCGATCGGCGGAAAGCGCATGTTCCTGTGGCGCGCGGTTGACGATGAGTGAGAGGTGCTGGACCTCTTTGCCCAGCGCAGGCGAGACACAGAGGCGGCGCTGGTGCTGTTGAAGCGATTGCTGCGGAACCAGCCTGTCGAGCCAGGACGCATCGTCACCGACGGTCCTCGATCGTATCCGGCTGCTCTTGAGGCGTTGGGCCTGCGCCATCTGCATTCACCTGGCCGGCTTCGGGAGACCAATCGGGCGGAGAACTCCCACCTCCCGATCCGACGACGAGAGCGACAACAGCAGTTGTTCAAGTCCCAGGCTTCAGCCCAGCGTTTTCTCACTACCCACGCAGCGATCTACAACACCTTCTACATCCAGCGTCACCTCATCAGCCGGCCTACGCGCCGAGGCCGCCTCCGCTTGGGCGGCGGCCGTTTCTTCGAACTACGATGGCTTAGGCAAGTTTTGGCCGACAGCAATTAATCTGACAGCGCTGAATGGAGCGCTCATACTTCCAATAGGCCGCCCGTCGGCGAGACTGCAAATGCCTTCACCATCTTGAGACGATAGGGTTTGGCGGCGATGGTCGACACCGCCCACAGCTCGCCCACCACCCGATCGCGCGTGACATTCAGCATCACATAGCCCTTCGACGTCTGGTCGCAGAACTTGACCTCGGGATTGGCTGCCGACAGCGCGGCGCCCAGCGGCAGGCCGCCGACATGGTCGCCCGGCGACGGGCTGGAGATCGAGGACGTGCCGAACTCAACCGCCCGACGCGCGCCGGCCTTGTCGTGCAGTTCGTTGACCCAGAAGGCGTGGCTGTCGCCCGACAGCACGATGGGGCTCACGCCCGCCGCCGCGAAAGTCTCGTACAGACGCTCGCGCCCGGTCGGATAGCCGTCCCAACTGTCAAGATTGAACGGCAGGCCCAGCTTGAACAGTTGGATCGCCGCCGCCACCTGGGGCCGAACGTCTTCGGGCAGCGACGCAATCATCTGGCGAAGCTGTTCCGGCGGCATCATACGCGAGATGTCTGGTCCCTTGACCTTGGCCATCACCACCTGATTGCCGAGTATCTGCCACGGACGCCCCGCCGCCTTCGAGCGTGCGAGCGTCTCGCCGATCCATTGCCGCTGACCGTCGCCCAGCAGGTCGCGATCCGACGACTGACGCAGGGCCTCGAACGCCGCGACATCGGGCGCTCCCTCCGCCGTCTTGGGAATGGCGGCGAAGGTCATCTGCTCGCCACGCGCGAGCAACCGCGTCTCCACCATCGTCAGCGTCGCCAGGTCGCCGAAATCGAAGCTGCGGTTGATGGCCTCGTTCAGCGCGCCGGCCTTGGGCTCCCGGATCGGCATCCATTCGTAATAGGCGCGCAGGGCCGACGCCTTGCGCGTCGCGAAGTCGCCCTCGGTCGCGGGCTGATGGTTCTCGGCGCCCATCATCCAGGCGTCGTTGGCGACCTCGTGATCGTCCCACACGCAGATGAAGGCCGCGCGGGCATGGGCGGCCTGAAGGTCGGGATCGGTCTTGTACTGGGCGTGACGCGTCCGATAGTCGGCCAGGCTGACGATCTCGTGCGCCGGCTGCGGAACCCGGCCCAGGGCCGCGCCCGACGCCATGCCGTAGTCGTCGGACTCGGCCCCGTATTCGTAGATGTAGTCGCCCAGGTGGACGACCGCGTCCAGCCGATCTCGCTTCGACAGGGCGTCGTAAGCGTTGAACAGGCCGCCGGGATAAAGCTGACACGACACCACGGCCAGGGCCAGATCGGCCGTCGGACCCTCTGGCAGGGTCCGCACCCGACCGACCGGCGAGGTCACGCCATTGGCGACGAAGCGGTAGAAATACTCCACACCCGGCTCCAGACCCTGGCCGTCCAGATCGTGCTTGACGGTGAAGTCCCGCTCGGCCCGCGCGCGCAGGCCGGTCGCCTGGCGCACGATGTCGCCGAACGCGGCGTCACGGGCGATTTCCAGCATCACGGCCACCTCCCCCGCCGCCGGATCGGCCGGGGTGACGCGGGTCCAGAAGACGGCCGAGCGGGCGGCCGGATCGCCGCTGGCCACCCCATGCAGAAAGGCGACCGATCCGGTGTTGGCCCCCTGCGCGACGGCCGGCGACGCCGCCCCCGCACCAAGGAGCCCCAGAAGACTGCGGCGATCCATTTTCATCGTCGGCCCCTCAGAGCTTGAGCTTGAACACGAGGCCGTACGACGCGGGCCGTCCGGCGATGAAGGTCGGCATCCCCAGGCCGTCGCCGGTGTTGCCGGCGTCCTTGATGTATTCCTCGTCCAGCACGTTCTCGCCGAAGGCCTCGACGCCCCAGGCGCCTGAGTCCGGCGTGTAGCGAACGCGCAGGTTCAGCAGGCCATAGGCGTCCTGATATTCGTCCTGGATCAGGTCGCGCACGATGTTGCGGCTCTGAAGCGCCGGGATGTCGTTGTCGTCGCTGAAGAAGACCTTCGACTGCCAGGTGTAGGTCGGCTGAACCGCGATTTCGCCGCCACTGATCGGCAAGCGCCAGGTCGCGCCGATCGAGGCGGCGTTATCCGGCGACAGGCGGAACTGGTTGCCGTCATAGATGCCGTTCTCGAACCGCGAGTGGTTGTAGGCATAGGTGGCGAACAGGTCGAAGTTCGAGGCGACCGCAAAGTTGGCCTGAGTCTCGAAGCCATAGGACTTGGCCTCCCCGGCGTTGGTGACGATGAAGGTCGTGCCCTGCTGGACCGTCGTCTGGAAGTTCTCGTAGGTGTACAGGAAGATCGCGCCGTCGATCCGCAGACGGCCGTCCAGCAGCGACGACTTGGCCCCGATCTCATAGCTGTCGACCGTCTCCGCCTCGACCGGCGCGAAGCGGGGCGCGCCCAGCGGGGCCGACGGCGCCGAGGCGCTGATGACCTCCGGGCGGCGGCCGCGCGCATAGTTGGCGTAGATGTTGGTGTCGTCGCTCAGGGCGTAACGCGCCGTCAGACGCCAGGTCACGCCGTCATCCTCGGAGTCGAAATAGGCGAAGTCGCCGTTGTTGGCGGTCGGCTGCGAGATCAGGCCGAACAGGGGGAAGGCGCTGGCGGGAATGGCCAGATAGGCGGGGTTGGCCAGGGCGCCGAGGAAGGTCGGAACCTGAGCCGCCGGGATCGCGCCGGCTTGCAGCGCCAGCAAGGCGCCGAGTGTCGAACGGCTCTGGACCGAGCTGGCGAAGCCGGTGGTCTTGTCATCGCGGGTGTAGCGCACGCCCGCCGACATCTCGAATCGGTCGGTGAAGGCGTAGGTGGCGTCGGCGAAGACGTCGTAGGACGCCAGTTCCGAACTGTTGATCGGCGTCTCGATGTGCGCCGGCTTCAGATTTGCGGCGATCGGCGCGGCGAAGGCGCCGGCGCCCAGCGGCGTCAGCAGGCCGCCCAGCGCCGCCTGGGCGATGGCCGGATAGGCCGCCAGCGGAAGGGTGCGATCTCCGACCGTTGTGGGCGATCCATCCAGCAGCCCCGACAGTTGCGCCAGGATCAGGCGTTCGTCGAACTGCGTCGGGGTGCGTTGATAGCCCTCTTCATGGAACCAGCCGGCGCCGACGAAGCCGGTCAGGCGGCCGCCGTTGTCGAAGCCCAGACGCAGGTCCTGGCTCCACTGTTCGCCATGCGTATCCTCGGCGGCGGTCAGCAGCGGCAGAGACACGCCGTCGGCGTCGAAGGTCTCGTAGTTGGTGAACTCGCGATAGGCCGTGGTCGAGTTCACCGTCCAGGCGGCGTTCAGGTCGATGCGGGCCAGACCCGTCACGCCCCAGACCTCGCGGTCCAAGCCCAGCGACTTGCCGCCGTCGAACGCCGCGCCGCGCGTCAGCGCTGCGCCCTCCCACGGTTCCTTGCCGCCCAGGACCACGCCTGTGTTCGGATCGGCGGGCGCAAAGGCGATCGACTTGAACGAGGTGCCCGAAGCGTTGTCGTTCTGATAGTTGCCGATCACGTCGAACCGCATCGCGTTCGACGGCGTCCATGCACCCGACAGACGGAAGGCGCGGGTTTCGATCGAGTTGTAGTCCTCTCCGCCAAGCAGGTTCTCGACCGAGCCGTCGCGCGTCTTCAGGCGCGTCGCCAGGCGCAGGCCGGCCGTCTCACCGACCGGCAGGTTCAGCGCCCCCTCGACCATGCGATAGCCTTCGTTGCCCGCCTCGATATTGGCATAGGCCTCGGTCGAGCCGGGACGGGCGCGGTTCTGCACCAGGTTGACCGCGCCAATCAGAGCCCCGCGCCCATACAGGGTGGATTGCGGTCCCTTGGCGACCTCGACCCGCTCAAGATCGAACAGCTCGACATAGGAGCCGCGCGACTTGGAGATCGACACCCCGTCCTGGAACACCGACACGCGGGCTTCGGAGGTCGCCGCGCCGGAGTCCGATGTGATGCCGCGCATCACGAAGCCCGGATTGTTCGGCGACTGGTTCTGAACCAAAAAGCCAGGCACGAAGGCCGACAACTGTTCGAACTCCTGAATACCCAGGTCTTCCAGGAACTGGCCGGAATAGGCCGTCAGGGCGAACGGCACGTCGATGGTCTTCTGTTCGCGCAACTGGGCGGTGACGATGACGTCGTCCACACTGCTGACCGACGCCGTATCCTGCGCCCAGGCCGCCGGGCCGGCCGCCATCGCGCCCGTCAAGGTCGCGGCCGCCAATAGGCGAGCCTTCAAAGTGGTCTTAAACATCTGATCCCCCCAGATTCGACTAATCTGGAGCGGTGCCTACGACGGCCCGATGTCGAGGCGACGACATTGCCACATCGCTTTGACGACGAGGTCTGGACAATCTAGCGACTGTTTATCCGACCTCGGATCTGTGGGTGCGGTCGGAAGCGATAGGCTTTCGAAATATAGCCTGACCACCGACGACGGGGGTTAGGTGAGCAATATCCGGGTATCTGTGGCGTGTCGTTGATGACGAGGGGGAAGTCTTGGACGTCCTGGTCCACAAAGCGGCGGAAAAGCACGCAGCGTTAAAGCTGTTGCGCCGACTGCTTCGCAACACAGGAAGCCATCCCGAAACGATCGTCACGGACAAGCTCGCGTCGGATCGAGCGGCGATGAAAGTCCTTCATCTTCATACTCGTCACATGCTTGGCGGAATGCGGGAGAACAATAGAGCTGAGAACTCGCACCTCGTGATCCGACGACGGGAACGGAAGCAGCAGCGGTTTAAATTGCAGGGTTCAGCCCCAAGATTCCTCTCCGTCCACGGCCCGATCTACAACGCCCTTAACCTCCAGCCCCACCTGATCTCGCGAACTGGCCTTTCGTATTCGGCGAGGCCACGCCGAGGCCGCTTGGGCGGCCGCGACCCAGACAGCCTGACAGCGGGTAAGGCGAAGAGCATTCTGCAGCCAAACCAAGTTAAGTTGTCAGATCCCTGAAAGCGACGTTGTCTCTTCAGGAGAACGCGGTCCACTATGACCTCTGGATTCTGGGTCCTGTCGACTTCCACGCCAGCTTCGTCGGCGTCGCCTCTACCTAGACGCGCCTGAAGGCGCCCCCGCTGCACGACAGCGGGGGCTTTAGCCGCAGTCAGTAGCGGAACAGAGCGCCGACATAGAAGGCGCGGCCGTTATCCAGTTCCTCGCGGAGCAGCCCGAAATCCGGGCCGAACATACGTTGGCGCCGCGTATTCGTCAGGTTCTTGGCCTGGGCCACCACGGTCAGGTTGGGGGTGATCCGGTAGCGGGCCTGGGCGTCGAAGCGGTCGTTGGCCTTGACGATCCGGTCCTGCGTCGGATCGCTGTTGGACACGGAGTAGAGCATGTCGCCGACATGGTTCCAGGCGCCCTGAAGTGTCAGGGGGCCGAAATTGTAGAAGAGTTTGACGTTGCCGATGACGTCGGAACTCTCGAACAGGCTCGGAAGGCGACGCTCGGTAAAGTCGCCCATCGTCACGCTGGGCGGAACGGCGTCCAGCAGGGTCAGGTTAGCCGAAGCGCCCAAGCCCGCCAGCGCCCCAGGCAGGAAGTCCATCCGTCCCACGACCAGGTTCAACTCCAGCCCACGCACCTGGAAATCGCCAGCATTGACGGGCCTGATCCGCGTGACGGACTCAAGCGCTCCGTTGTACATCTCGTCGGCGGTGGTTCTCAGCGTCAGGATTTCGTCAGCGATCCTTTTCTGGAACGCGCCCACCGACATCATGACGTCGCGCCCGCCGTAGTATTCTAGACTGAGGTCCAGATTGTCGGAACGCCTGGGCTTCAGGTTCGGATTGCCGCCCCGAATGGTGAAGTCGCCGTCGGTGTTGACCGAGACAGTCTCACGCGCCGCCAGATCGTCGTAGTCGGGTCGTCCGATGGTTCGGCTGGCGGCCGCGCGCAGTTTCAGCCTGTCGGTCAGGTCGTAATTCGCCTGAAGCGACGGCAGCCAATCGTCATACTGCGACGTCTGCGCGCCATAGACATAGGCGGAACCGACCAAGGCGGCCGATCCGGTTTCAAGGCGCGTTCGTTCGAAGCGCAGCCCGCCCAGAATCGTCAACCGATCGGTCGCGAACCGCGCCAGGGCATAGCCCGCGTCTATGTCCTCCTTCACGTCGTAGTCGGAGGAGATACTGTTCGCCGTATTGGTCGTGGTCGCCGAGAATCCGGCCTGATTGGCCTCGAAGAAGCTCTGCGCCAAGCCCGGATCGACGATCAGCATCCGTGTGCCTCGTCCGTTATAGGGCGCATAGTCCGACAGCCGCCCGACCGCCGACAAACGATAGTCGCTGGCTGACAACGGGCGGTAGTTGTCCACCTGCCGATCATAAGCCCGCTCCAGACGACGCGCGTAACCGCCCAGTTGAGCCCCCCATCCCCTATCCTGAGACTCGACGTTGAAGCCCCAATCCAGATTGGCCGTCCGGGCCTTCTCGCGAGAATCGTCCAGGGCCGTGCCGTATTCGAACTGGCGATAGTTTGCGGGAGACAGAAGGAAACTGGGATTCGCCGGCGCGAAATAGGGAAAGTCGCCCTTGGACACCTCGTAGGTGAAGGCGAGATTGGGCGTGTTGGCGATGCGATAGGTCGCCAACCGCGTATCCTGGCGATAGGAGGCGACGGCCGTGTTCACGCCGAAATCCAGAAACTGGCGCGGACCCGGCGTCCAGCGCGCACGGAAATCGACGTAGTGGATGCCCCGATCCTGATAATATTCGGACAGATCGACCTGGGCGTTGGCCGAGGCGACCGAGCCGCCGGTGGCGGTGATCGATGTCGCAACGGGATTGCCGTTGGCGACCAGGATGTTGGACTGGCGATCCTCGTCGTTCGTATGGCTGAAGTCGGCCGCCGTCAGTCGGGCCTCCAGCGGGCCATGCCGATACTCCAGCTTGCCGAAGACGCCCTTGCGTTCGCGCACATTGTCATAGGCCAGCCAGCGGCGACGCTGCGGCGAGACGTCGGCGTCGGCCAGACCGGGATCCCCGGCGGCCAGGCGCGCATGCGTCGTCGGATCGAAGAAGCTGTAGTTGTCGACCGCCGAGTTCAACGAGGACGAGTCGCGCACATAGCGGCTGGCCGACACCACGAAACCGAAACGCCTGTCCGGGCCGAAGGTGTCGGACACGACGAACTCGCCCTGTCCTGACAGGCCGCTGCGGGCGAAGTTGCGCTCATTGCCCCAATGGCCCAGATCGACGCGCCCAGCCACGAACCGACGGCCCCGACCGTCGAAGGCGCTGCGCGTCACCAGATTGGCGACGCCGCCGATGGCGTTGCCGTTCATCGCCGCCGTCACCGACTTGGCCACGTCCACCCGGCGCGCCAGGGACGAGGGAATGACGTCTAGCGACACGTTGCGGCGCCCAATCTCATTGGCTGGCAGGGCCACTCCGTCCACTTCCACCAGATTGTAGTCGGCGTTCAATCCACGGATCGACAAGAATTGCGCCTCCCCGCGATCGTTGTTTTGAACCGTGGACACGCCGGGCGCGCGCTCCAGCGCCTCGCCTAAACCGAAGTCGGGCAGGCTGCCGATCTCGTCCGCACTGATGGAGTCCTGGATAATGGCGGCCTCGCGCTTGGCCGCGATCTCGTTGCGGGCCTGAAGGCGGGCGCCGGTGACGACCACCTCGTCCAGTTGGGCGGGCTGCCCCCCCGTCCGGAGGGGCGCTGGAAGAGCGGTCTGGGCGGCGGCGGGGGTGGCGACGAACAGGGTCGTGGCCAGACAGACGGAGCGGAAGGAGAACTGACGACGAGACATGATCACCTCTGAAAAGAACCCCTTTGGGGGCGCAAAAACTTCAGGCGGCTATTTACTCACCCATAGTGAGATAATTGTGACATACGGATCGGTTAGAGGGTTTTCCATCCTAGGAGTTCTCGATGATCCTTCCGCTTCTCGCCGCCTTGTCCGTCTCCTCTTCCGCCGCGCCTGCCTTGCTGGCGTGCGGCGACGACGAAGTCAGGCGCTATCAACTGACCGCCGACGGCGCCCGGGAAACCTGGCGCTGGGAGGCGTCCACGGCGGCCGATCTGCCGGCCGACTATCGCGCGGCGCTTCTCGAAAGGATCGACGAGTGCAAGCCGGTCGGCGGCGACCGGATCCTGGTCACGGCCTCGACCGGCGGCGTCGTTCTTCTGGACGCGACGTCCGGCGCCGTTCTGTTCCGAACCAACGCCCCCATGGCCCATTCGGCGACCCTCCTGCCGAACGATCGGGTCGCCGTGGCCCTGTCCATCCATGAACAAGGCGACCGCCTCGACGTCTATGATCTCGCCGACGGGGACAATCCCGTCATCACCCTGCCCCTGCCTTCGGGCCACGGCGCGGTTTGGGATCCGGATCGCCGGGCGCTGTTCGTCCTGTCGCACGATCTGGTGCAGGTCTTCGCCCTGGCGGACTGGGACGGCCCCGCGCCCCGACTTCAGGAAACGCAGCGATGGACCCTGCCCGGCGAACGCGACGGCCATGATCTTTCGCGCGCGGCGGACGGCTCGGGCTATGTGGCGACGACCCATGACGGCGCCTGGCGCTTGAACCCCGATGACGGAAGCTTCACCCCGCTGGAGCCGTTGAACCCGGCGCTGCAGGTCAAATCCGTCGACATCGACGCCGACGGCCGCATGGCCTGGGTCAAGGCCGAGGAGCGCTGGTGGGCGTTCGGCTTCTTCGTCCGTCACGACGGTCGCGTTCTGCGCGTCCCGACCGGCGATCTACATCTCTACAAGGTGCGTTGGCTACGTCCGACGGAGTGAGTTTGCGACAGGACGCCGCCCTGTCCTGACGCTATGATCCAAAGGATGGGAGTCGGTTACGGAAGATTCGCGCCGCAGTTCTTGCGGGACGACGGCGTGCGCACGGCGACGACCAACGAACGCGCGATCCTGTCCGCGCTGCGACGGGGCGGCCCCAAGACCCGGGCCCAGCTGTCACGCGCCCTGGACCTGACCGAACAGTCGATCACCCGGCTGATCGAACCGCTGGTGCGGCGCGGCCTGGTGGTGGAGGACCGCCCCGTCGTCTCCGGTCGGGGCAAGCCGGGAGCGCCGCTTCGGCTCGACGCCCGCGCCGCCCATGCGGTGGGCGTTTCGGTCATGACCGACGCGGTGGCGGCGGCGATCATGGATCTGAGCGGGGCGGTTCTGGCCCGGCGCGAAATCCGGTTGCAAGACACCGCGCCGCCCTCCGCCTTTCGCAAGATACTGGCCCTCGCCCAGGCCTTGGAGAACGAAGTTGGAGCGGCGCCCGAACGCCGGCTCGGCTTCGGCGTGGCCGTGACCGGCTATTTCGTCGGCGACGGCGCCCAGGTGAACCCGCCGCCCGGCCTGGACGCCTGGGCGCTGTCGCCGCTGGATCGCCTGCTCTCGGACGCCTTCGCCGGACCTGTGTGGATCGAGAACGACGGCGCCGCCGCCGCGATTGGCGAAGCCATGATCGGGGCGGGACTGCGCTATGACAGCCTGGCTTATCTTTACTTCTCGGCCGGCTTCGGCGGCGGCGTCATCCTGAACGGCGAACCGATGCGCGGCGTGAACGGCAACGCCGGCGAGTTCGCCTCGATCCTGCCGTCCGACTGGTTCCAGCCCAATCTGACCCAGCTTTTGCGGATGATTCAGGAGCCGGGCGGCGGTCCCGCCACGATCGCGGAGATGCTGGCCGCCTTTCCGAGCGACAGCCCTGCGGTCGCCCGCTGGGTGGCCGCCGCCGTACCTTCCCTGAACCTGGTCGTCTCGGCCGTATCCGGCGTTCTGGATACCCAGGCCATCGTCCTGGGGGGACGTCTGCCGGCGCCCCTGGCCGAAACCCTGGCGTCCCGCCTGTCTTTCACCAATCCCG
>Ga0157371_10004277_pt1 | contig 12529 bp, 12 predicted proteins | sample C45metaG_FD_113462 | JGI IMG/M metagenome (GOLD analysis project Ga0157371, IMG submission 113462) | Corn rhizosphere microbial communities from Kellogg Biological Station, Michigan, USA - C4-5 metaG | ecosystem: Host-associated > Plants > Roots > Rhizosphere > Soil | place: USA: Michigan... | reverse complement strand
AAGATCGGTTAAAATGAAAAGGTTAGCAAACAAGGTGGCTATCATCACCGGTGCTGCCAGTGGCATGGGAGCAGCAGAAGCTTTATTATTTGCTTCAGAAGGGGCGAAAGTATTCATTACCGATCTCCAGGAAGGAAAACTGAAGGTAGTGGCAGATGAGATAAAACACCAGGGCGGCAACGTCGGATATGCGGTTCAAGATGTCAGTTTGGAACGAAGCTGGATGGAAGTGGCTCAAAAAACTGAACTGCTTTTTGGCAGAATCGATATTCTGGTCAATAACGCAGGCATAACCGGAAACCTGCTCGGTTCTATTGAAGAGCGCACAGTTGATGAATTCAACCGGGTGATCGGCGTGAACCTTCTGAGCCAGTTTCTTGGGGCTAAGACTGTCATACCCTACATGAGAAAGAACAAAGCAGGCTCCATCATTAACATTTCTTCTATTGGTGGAATTATTGGCTCGGCCAATGCAACCGCTTACACTGCATCAAAAGGAGGTTCGAGAAGCTTTACCAAAGGAGCGGCGGCAGAATTCGCCAAAGACAACATCAGGGTTAATTCCGTTCATCCAGGCTATGTGGCTACACCGATGACCAAAGAGATGAATGGGGCAACTGATTTCGAGCATATGGCCGTTGGCGCAACACCTCTGAACAGGGAAGCCAATCCCAATGAAATTGCCTATGCTGTTCTATACCTTGCTTCGGATGAATCAACTTTTACTACAGGAGCCGAATTCATTATAGATGGAGGAGCTACCGCACTTTAATAAATAAAAACTGTTATGATACAATCATTAAAGAAAATATCACTTGCCGCACTTGCCTTTGCAGGTTTTATGATCGCCTCCTGTTCAGAAAAAAAACAGCATCACGGTACTACGGCCGGAACCGATAACACTCTGTTGGCAAAAAAATGGTACCAGGCATTCAATACGAAAGATACAGTGATGCTGCAAAGCCTCCTTGATGAGCATTGGCAGGATCTGCCCGCAGACCCGAAACATCCAGTCGGAAAGAAGGAAGTGGGTACACTGCTGATACACCTGACTACCGTATTCCCGGATTTCAATTGTGAGATTAAGGATATCCTGCAAGATGGGAATAAAGTAATTGTTCGCTCGGTGCTATCTGGAGAACAACACTTCCCTTTTATGGGCTTCCCTTCAAAAGGAAAATCGATGAGCATCCAGGCTGTTGACATCCACGAATTCAAAAATGGAAAAATAACACGCACCTGGCACACTGAAGACTGGCTTACCGGACTAAACCAGTTAGGACATATGCCGATACAACCCTGAAATTCAATTATTTCGACAACATCTGCTTTCTGACCCTGCTCAACGTCTCTGGGCTAAGTCCAAGATACGAGGCCAGCATATTCTGCGGGAAACGCCTGATAAATTCAGGATGGGTTTTCATGAGCTGCTGAAACTTTTCCTCTGCCGTAAAACTGATATTTGCCTGTATCCGATTCTGATTGGCAATATAATGGTTTTCATCCAATACATGCGCCATCTTTAAGAAATGCAGCGACTGGTATTTCAGGTTGGTGAGCTTTTCCTTTGTGGTAACCAGTACCTCGCAATCCTCCAGGGCATCGATGTTATATATCGAAGGGGTGAGCATACTGAAACTCTCCCGGTCGCTCATCCACCAGTTTTCCATTCCGAACCGTACGATATGCTCTACGCCTCGGTCATCGATCGTGTACTAGCGCATAGCGCCTTTTATGATAAAAACCATATGTTGACAAACGTTGCCTTCATGGGAAAGGAATTGTTTCTTTTTTATCGTTCTGGGTGTAAACGCCGCCTCAACGAATTTGAATTCCTTATCAGGGATTTCAAGCCCCGTTTTGCTGTTTATAAATGCTCTTAATGCCTCGTACATATCATCTGATTGATAAATTATTGCTTAGGCCCGGCACTTCTCCAACCAACTATCCAGCCCGAAATATAAAGATAATCAGAAATTTCAAATGACAGGAATCCAAAATAGATCACCGCTATGGTTGACATAGATCAAGCCGATTTCATGACCTGGCTCATTTGTGATCCGACGTCAACTAACCAACTTTACAGTAAAGAAAACAACCATCAGATCATAACTTAAAAACAAACAAAATGACTACACAAAACAACAAAGCAGGCCTTAATGCCCTATTGACACCAGACAACTGTGCATTGATATTAATTGACCACCAACCATTCCAGTTTGCCGGACTTCGAAGCCACGATACCCAGACCATTGTCAACAATGTTGTGGGTTTAACAAAGGCTGCAAAGGCCTTTAATGTACCGACACTTTTTACCACCGTTCTCGAAGAGCGGGGTGGCCTGCTAATTAAACAACTGCAGGATATCTTTCCTGACCAGCAGCCGATCAACAGGACGTTCATAAATACATGGGAAGATCAGCGGGTTGTAGATTGGGTAAAAGCGACAGGCAAAAAGAAGATCGTTATGGCAGCCCTGTGGACTGAAATCTGTCTGGCAATGCCAGTGATCCAGGCTTTAGGCGAAGGATATGAGGTTTACATTGTTACAGATGCATCGGGTGGCGTAAGCCTTGAAGCGCACGAAATGGCTGTTCTGAGAATGATACAGGCAGGTGCAGTGCCGATTACCTGGGGAGTTTTTTCGGCAGAACTTCAAAGAGACTGGGCCCGTACCGAAAGTGTACCCGCACTGGCGGACATTTTATTTGACCATTCTGGCAACGTAGGAACGAGTCTGAGATGGGAATTGCAATTACTGGCAACCCCTGTCCAGTCATAACAAAAAAATCTCTATAAATAGCAGTGACCGGTGGCAGGCAGATCAAATGATTTCCTGCCATTTTTTTTAACGATAGCAATTAAAATCTTAAGCTGGCATTCCCGAAATCTTGCATTTTGAAGCCAGATTTGATATCTTGCTAAAGATTAAACGTCATCATAGATGAAGCTCAAACTACGAGAGGAAGATACAAATGGCGAATTGCTGATTTTTAAGGATGAACCAAGTTTCAGCAGGTTGTTTTATACCAAAGATCGATTCGACAAGTATTTTACCATTGCCTGGAATCCAGGAGAAAGCCAAGCCATTACGATCGACGGAGCCGAATATGTTTTTCCAAAGGATTCATTGGTAACTTTGCTGTTCAACCAATCCTTCAGCTTCGAAAATTCTGAGGGCATCGTTGCCTGGCAGTTTAACCGCGAATTCTATTGCATTATTGATCACGATAGCGAAGTAAGCTGTGTGGGGTTCCTATTCAGCAGTACAGACCATTTGTTCATCCAGCTAGGCGACGAGGCAAAGCTAAAGCTGAAACTGCTCTGCGACGTGTTCATTGATGAGTTTAAGATTTCCGATAATATCCAGAACGAAATGCTGCTGGTATTATTAAAGCGTCTGATCAGCTATGTGACGCATTTGGCTAAAGCGGGGCACGTTCCAGTAAAGAAACTGCCGGACGAACGGTTCCATATTATCCGAAAGTTCAATCTTCTGGTTGAGGCAAACTTCAAATCGGAACATTCCGTTAGTTTTTATGCCGGACAGCTTTGCAAATCGCCCAAGACATTGTCTAATCTTTTTGCGATCTTCAACCAAAAGACCCCTTCGCAACTTATCCAGGAAAGGATTATCGTAGAAGCCAAACGGCTTTTATATTATACTGATAAATCTGTAAAACACATCACTTTTGAACTTGGTTTTGAGGACATGGCCTATTTCTCCAATTTTTTCAAAAAGAATATGGGTTTGTCGCCCTCCGACTTCAGGAATTCGCCAAAGGATTCCAAAGAAGGGAAATAACCTCAACTTATCGGGAAATATGGGTTTCTCATTTAGATGGATCCTGAATGCTTTCCTCATCTATTAAAAAAGCCTGTCTCATGAAAATGATGACAGGCTTTCTGAATTATTTTATGTTATTATACTAATCAATTGGCGGGAGCCACTGAGGGAAATAGCTTAGTCGCGTCTCTAAAATCAGTAGCTGTATTGCTATACCAGTCAGCATAGAGTGATCCACCACTGGTTGCCCAACTCGAAAACTTCAAATAAGATTCTAAGATACCTATTTTCTCGTATGGATATCGGAACGTTGCAACAGGAATTTCAATACCCCAAGGCAGTCTACCTTTAGTGCTATAATAAACTCCCTTTAAGGAATTATCAGCGTTTGTACCAAACAAAGATTTATCGGCAAGTTTAGTTGGATGCTTTCCAAATAAGTGGGTTTCATAACCTCTGATTGCGTCCTTTGTACCATTAAACAAAAAGGGGTTAAATGCACTTACACCCAAGGCTGGGAAACTTGGCCCATCGGTTAAGTCAAAGCTAAAAGTAAAGGTTTTGACTGGGGAAAGCGACTGATTAGGCATGGTATTCCATAATACCTGCTGATCCCGTGCATTGTTAAACAAGATTACAACTAAGCTATCATGACCATCTTCCCGACTTACCCCATCTGATGACTTGAAGTTCGTTGCCATGTTTTTTGGCAAAGGGAACTGGACAGCTGCACCGTTTTTATAACTAGCTCCACTTGCAATTAAATTCCATTTACCCTCAATCCGTACTGCAACGTTTTTTGCGTTGGTAACAACCAAATGCTTGTAGGTCAAAACAACATCATTCAAATCATAATCTCCAAGCACTGGCCAGCTATCTTCGAATGCAATCGTTGATCCTCCTTTATGATAATTAACGGAAAAATTGTCAAATGCCTTCGTTTTGTCATTTGGATAATCATCTTGCTCATCAATGATACCGTCCCCGTCTGTGTCAGGCTTAATCTGTACGGGTGGAACGCCATTACCAAGCGTATTGCAATCATCCTTGATGATATATGCACCACAACCCTTTATCGCACCATCACTGAAGTGCTTTTTGTTATTTTGATTTACTTCCAAATCCCTGGTACCACAATATTGTAAAGCACCTTTGAAATAACCACTATTATTTACAACATTATCGCCAACTGTGCCCGTAGTTTTAAATAAAGATACTGCCGGGCCACGGCCATAAACCACACCATTCATATTAGACATGTTAAGCGTTTGATGCATTGCACCATCAATTAGGTTGATCGTACCGCCGCTATTTACATAAGTGTCACCTTTAACCAGAACAAGCTTATAGTTATTTAGCGCACCAGTATTAACTGTTAGAACGTTATTCACCGTAAAACTGCAGTAATTATTAAGTGTACTGCCACTATTAAATGTAGCATTATTGAAAGTCATGTTCCCAGAATTGGTTATTAGGCCATTAATACTTGGATTCTGGCTCTGAACTGCCATAGTGGAACGATTTGTAAGTTCTGAACCAGAGTTTAAGTTAAAGTTGCTCCCGGAAAACGTTGCCTCTCCGTTGTTAATAAAGATTCCGGCGCTGGAAAGATTCCCTGCAAGAAGCTTTCCGCTGTTGGAGAAAATTTCACCACTTTTAATGTTTAAATCTCTATTGAATCTAACCGTAGTTCCTTCAGAAATAAATACTTTTATACCTGTGTGATTAAAGTTGTCACCAAAAGTTATCGTTTTTCCAGGTGCATTTATCTTTAGTGTACCTCCGTTATTAGCTTCAACATTAATCGTAAGGTCAACCGTCGAAGTAAAACAGTATACGTCTGTGCTGGTATTGAGTTTGATGTTTGAAGCCGATGTTTTAGTTCCGCATTCCGGTTCAACTTCCGTAACCATCAAAGATTTGCCTGCCATAAGAAAACTTAATTTATTGTCCTTGTTAACGGAACTTAGGGCAGCGGACACTTTTGTTGAGGTTAAAGACAGCTTTTCCGTAACAGAAGATCCGTCTGGTGAAGTCTTCACAACATAAGCTTCGTTAACCGTTGAGGGAATAGACAGTGTCGCAATGAACGGATTAGTCAATGTTGCAGATCCTTTTGCTATTGCAATCGGTTTGGTTACCGGATCGGCCAGGTAAATTGCGACTACGTGAATTTTGTTTTGAAACCTGGTGTCTGTAATGCTAATGCTGAAATTAACATCTCTGGCACTCTGCCAGGTAAAACCAGCAGGTATCACCAAGTCGGTTAATTTTGTAGGGCTGGTAATGACAGGATCTTTTTTAGTGTTGTCTTTGGAACATGATGCCGTTAAAATGGCCAGACCTAAAGTTAGGATAAGTAGTTTTTTATTCATAGAGTTTATTAAATGGCGTAGCAAAAAATTTGATTTTGAATTACTTAAATGCAAAAATAGGTTAAAATTATGGTTAATTATTGAAGTTTAGAACAAATGAGATAGTCCTCATTTTGGGGCCATGTTTATTGATATTCAATATGCCCTTGAACAAAAAAAGGCCTCAAATCATAGATTTAAGGCCTTTTTAACAGAATTTGTGTTTCTGTTCGTCGTCTTCCCTGTACTTATTTCGAACCTTTTTCTGCATGATTTGAGGTTATTGGCAGGTTTAGTGCTTCCAGAACGCTAATAAAGAAAATTTGAAATCGGAGTAAGTACTAAAACTATAGACGCTCTATCAAAACAAATCTTGTTTAATTGTTTTGACTGCATTTCCTCGCTCAAGCACATTATGCTCCTGCCAATGACTATGCTGCTTTTCCATCAACTGTGCTGTTTGCCAAACCAATAGTTTAGCTTCAAGCCTGGCCATGCAAAGCTTCTTGTTTTCCAGTTGCGAGCGGGTATCCATTGCAATTACCTGTATTCCGGAGGGTAAATGAGTACCTCTAACTGCGGTCTCTACTTTGTTCACATTCTGACCACCGGGACCGGATGATCGGCATGTTTCCAGCTTCACATCCTTAGGATTCCATTGCATCAAATCCTGAACATCGAAAGCAGCGACACCAACAAACCAGTTCTTACGCTTATGGTACTTTCTGTATGGACTTTGTGCTATCCATTGTATGGTACCCGCCCATTCGGCGATGTAAGCATCCAAGTTGTTGCCTGTGGCCACCATCGTTGCAGACAATAGCGTTCTGTTTAAATTACCAGCTTTACTTTCAAGCACCTCCAATTCAACACCTTGTTGTTTGGCCTGTTTCATCATCAGGCTTTGTACGCAAGCCACAACACGGCAGCATTCTGCCGGGCCTTTGCCTGATGTGATTTGTATCATGATCTTTTTCATAGTTAGTCCTTGTTCATTCTAACGATCCGTGGAAAAAACTTACCTTGAATATCAACGAGCTCACGTTGAGCAGTGATGACAGCCTCGATGTCTTTATACGCTAAGGGATTCTCTTCAACCGTTCCCCCAATTAAGGTAACACCGGCTTTAGCAAGCAACTTTTTCATGGCAGACACAGTCATACTATCCTTAGCCTTTTGCCTGCTCATCGCACGACCTGCACCATGCGAAGCTGAATACAGAGAGGCCGCCGTACCTTTACCCGAAATTAAATAAGCAGGAGTAGTCATGCTGCCCGGAATAATGCCCAACTCGTTCTCATGCGCTGGTGTTGCACCCTTGCGGTGAAGAATCACTTCTCTGCCGTCAGCAAGTTTGTCCTTCCAAGCAAAATTATGATGGTTTTCTACAACCTGTAAAGCAGTTAATCCTAGTGCTTTTAACAAATTCGCATGTATGCGTTCATGACAGGCTTTTGCGTAATCTCCAGCCAAAGTCATTGTGAGCCAATATTCCTGTCCAGCTTCGCTATCCATGTCCAGCCAGGCCAATTGTTGTGCATGGCGTGGAAGCTTACAAGTATTCATGGCAATCTGGGTATAGTGCCTTGCAATGGTCGAACCCAAACCTCTGCTTCCCGAGTGCGTTAATAAAGCCGTATACCTTTTTGCTGGTAATCCCAAGGTATTATTAGGGAGCATTCCAATCTCACCGAACTCTACAAAGTGGTTTCCATTGCCAGAGGTTCCTAACTGTCTTACCGCCTTTCCGCGTAAGGGTTTTAAAAAAGGAATCTCATTAAATAAATGGCTATCTAAAACCTCGTGTTCCTGCCTTACATCCAATCCACCTTCCATACCGAAATGAGTATGGTTTTTTAAGGCCTGTTTGATCTGGTATTCATACCTCTTTAGAAAACCATCACTCTCGTCGATAATAGAGAGCGCCATCCGACAGCCAATATCCATGCCCACTGCATATGGGATCACTGCATTATCTGTAGCCAATACACCACCAATCGGTAAACCAAAGCCCAGATGTGCATCTGGCATTAATGCACCCTGTATGCTGATTGGCAAGAGGTTGGCCAACTCCATTTGCTTTTTAGCCGACGACTCAATATGCTTAGCGCCATATGTCTTACAGAATACCGGTTCATCGCGTAACTCGTAAGTTTTAAACGATGCCCCTTCTACTTTGCCTATTATCTTCTCAGCTATCTTGCTTGTTAATTCATTATTCAAAAATGCTTGCGGATCATTGTTAATGTTCACCAACAGATCCAGCAATTGTTGTTTACTATGGTGTTTGAAATTTTTGGAGGCTATGCCAATAACCAGGCTTCGCAGCTGATCATTATGATAACCTATTTTACTTAAATCTTTTGTTCTTAAATTGCCCATGTGGGTTTATGTTTCTAATTCCAGATAAGCTTCTTTTGGGCTGTATCTGGGTATGTTTTTAATTTTATTAATGTATTTATTGCGCTCGTAAAACCATCCGCTCCAATGGTACCCTCTGCCTCGCGTTAGCAAGTTAATGCGTGGTTCCAGGTTATGATTATCAATATGATCGGCTATATATGATAGCTCTCTTTCAATATCCAGATCCATCAACTTTATATGCGTAATCATATGGGGTGTAACTTTTAACTTATATCGCCAAAGCTCAGTAAATACGTATTTTATATCTACGCGTCTAGTTTTAACATCAAAGGTTTCAACGCATGTAAAGCAAGCCTTTTCGTCGTCGGTTAAATTCACCTTTTTAGCATCTCAGCTATAAATGGAAAACTCACGCAATAATTGTTGCTTCACTTCGTACCCATAGCGCTTTTTAGGTCGCTTCTTCCGTTTGAACGTCTTATCGTAATGGTATTCAACGGTGTTTATCTTCGCAAGCAGTGTTTCATAAAACGCTATCCTTGGACTATGTTTTAAATCTTCTCGAAGTACAAAAAAACGTTTCCAGCCACGTTGGTAGGGGTGTTCTAATGGTACCAGTGGCAAAAGCCTCTTTTGTTGCCAAAGTTCTGCGCGTCGTTTGTCAAGCTGTATCAGCTGCTTATCACGATCTGTTTTAACGAGTCGTCTTTTCTGACGTACCGATTTAATACGGTACGACCATTCCTGTGTGTTCATCACACTTTCATTTTAATTTTTTATTGAATTGGATTTCTAATCTCAGTTCGTCCTTGTGTAAGGATATACCCATTTAAAAGTGCTCAGAAAAACCCAATGAATTGGTGGAGACAAACATTGCAGAAATTACTTATGCAATTGTTAATTGTTTAATAAAACAGGGGTTTGACTGCCTTATTAGGCAATGAGCGAAAGGGGCGATATGTAGATATGCTCTGTCATGATTCCTTGATATTTTAAAGGTTAACAAATCAGGAATTGGATGCAAAGATATAAAATTATTTTAATCCATAGAGAATAAAAAAATCCTGTAAGCTAATAGCTTACAGGATCTAATAATTGTGTCGACTTGGCTGAACATTTTTCGAACCATTTTTTGCAGGATTTGAAGACGCTGGCTAATTTGTGACAAGTGAATTAATTCATTGTACTCCAACCAAGTGCCCCCAGATATACTCCGCACGCACCAATTCCTTGAAGATTTGAAGGTAGTTGCCGATATGAGCAAGTATATTGATGATATGAGAAATACGCGTTTGAAATTTCCTAAAGGTTGATTCTTGTTTAATCAAAGGGAAGTAAGAAACCAAAAAAAGGTTATCCCATGTGGGAAATCGCCGAAGTAGCTTATTCCCATATGGGATAACCAAAATACAGTTATAAATAGATGCCGATCCATGCCCTTCTAGCCAAACGTCATCGACAAGTTATTGCAGAACAAGACACCGAAAAATTCCTAGCATTTTTGTCTGGAAAAGCGCCACGAATGCTTTATGCCTATTGTAACTTGTAAAATTCCCCACCTGAAAAATATCCACTTCCGGGCCACAACCAAAACCACTCATTAGATTTTAACGAACTCTACCCTTCTGTTTTCCGCTTTTCCTGATGCGGTTGAATTGCTACCAACAGGTTCGCTTGCGCCTTTTCCATCTGTAACAATCTGGCCGTCATCTATACCAAATTCCTCTGTCAATACTTTTTTTACAGATGCAGCGCGTTTTTTGGAAAGCGCCAGGTTTGTCTCTTCTGATCCCTCATTATCAGTATGTCCAACAATTTTAATTTTAATACCTGGCGATTCTTTAATTGCAGCGGCAATTTCTTTAATAAGACCAAACGATTCAGGTTTGATTTTATCAGAATTTGTATCGAATAAAATACCATTTGTTACAAAGCGCCCCTGTTCTAATAATTTAGACCTTGTATCCGGCTGACCGGCGCCGATACGCAGGTTGCTTAAGAAAAAGGCTGGATAGCCCTCTTTCGTTTTGGCTCCGCTGAAAAGTAATTGATTAAAATTGGCTGCTGTTGCCACTGCAGTTGGTACATCAAGCACCTTATCAGCGTTGTACCAAAGTCTTAGGCGCTCCTTTTGTATAGCAATTGCCACATGAATTACTGAGCCATAGTTACTCTGAAACCCTGTCAGGAATATTTTGTCTGATTTTAATTTCTGCTTGGCATTTTCCCTGGAATCAAGAGAAACGGTCGCTTTGTCACGACTAAAGGACGTAGAGAAATAAAGAATATTTTTCAGCGCATAATTATAAACATCCAACCTTTTGGCCCTATCTCCGCGATCGAAAACCTCAAACTGAAAGCCAGGAAAAACTGCTGAAGAATTTAACGAAAGATTAAGAAAAACATCGAATTCCACGGTGAAATTCTCTGGTAATTTAATTGTAGGCGATAGGAATTGTCCAGAATTAAATTGAAGCCATTTACCCTGTTGACCGTCTAATTTTACGATCTCGGCAGATCCAGTTGTAAACCATTTCAGCGGAAACTCACCAATGACATCCTGCTCGAAATTATCATAAAGCAACGTTTTCTCACCTGGTATAAAATCAAATTTGGTATAAGAGGAAGCCAATTTTCCTGACTTGGAACTCTCTGAAGCTTTCTCTCCTTTAGTCCCATCCTGCGCAGCATCTTTTTTTGCCTTTGTAGAACCGTTGCCATCAATTGCTTTCTCAGCTTTCTGCGTGCTTTTCTTAATCAACAGATCACTTCCTGCATTTGCCGCTTTTTCGCCCAGTCGTTTGAGAAATCCCTGACTGCGGGCACTCAGGGTCATTGCCTGAATCACAAGCGCTACTAAAAATAATTTTTTAAACATTTTCTAAGGAATTAGTTAAGAATCAAAGAACGGAAACAAGCAAATAAGTTAAAATTTTATCTGCTGACTAACACGAAACAGGGGTCGGAAAACAGCTAATATACCACGTGGGCCTTTAAGCATTCAAAAATTGAATTTCATCTGCTTACAGACATTTTAGTCTACATTGACTGTATTTGATAGACGTCACGTTAGAAAACACCATAGAAAAGCCCCTATTATAGATAAAACACAATTGATCTGATCGCCTTATCGGTTATTCGTCGACAAACATCAGTTGTTTATCGACATCAAAGGGTGATTATATGCAACTCAGTATAGAAATAACTTCCTATGATTATCTTTATAGGATAATGAATGCAACAGTATAAAAGGACAACCTATCTTCAAAATCTAGGAAAAAAGAGCTTTTGAATTTCAACTAAAAGCAGCGCTTTTGGTTATTAATCGATAATAGCATTCCATATACAAACGAGTATTGAATAAAGTTAAAATTATATTTGTCAATGGTTTATAAAAAAGTTTGGCATTTACGCAAGCAGATTCTTCCGCACCTGCTTTTTTGGATAAGTTGTACCGTATTTCTTACTGTCCTATTTATTATCGGCCTTCCAAGCTTAATAATCGGCTTGTCTTTGGTATTGAAGTGGCTTGAACTGATATATTCAGGTTCCTATACATTTAACATTTATGTTGAAGAAAAATGCATGTTGCGTTTATGGAGATCAATCTGAAAAAACAATCTTTTCCTAAACTGACAAAAACTGAACCCAACCACCACAAATAACTAAATAAAGTATCATGAAGATAAAGACATTAATAGTAGATGATGAACCACACGCCATTGAGATAATTGAAAAATATGTTGAAGACTTTACAGAAATTGATCTTGTAGCAAAATGTAATACCGCGATACAGGCATTTCAGATTCTGCAAAAAACCAGGATAGATCTTATATTTTTAGATGTAAAGATGCCGGGTCTTTTAGGCACTAACCTTGTTAGGTCACTCAAGAATCCACCTAAGATTATTTTTACCACGGCTTACCAGGACTATGCCCTTGAAGGTTTTGATTTGAATGCCGTTGACTATCTATTAAAGCCCATCCCATTTGATAGATTTCTTAAGGCTATAGACAAGGTTTTT